>Ga0208299_1000554_pt1 | contig 34008 bp, 57 predicted proteins | sample 15_taG_FD_184089 | JGI IMG/M metagenome (GOLD analysis project Ga0208299, IMG submission 184089) | Marine viral communities from the Subarctic Pacific Ocean - 15_ETSP_OMZ_AT15312 metaG (SPAdes) (version 2) | ecosystem: Environmental > Aquatic > Marine > Oceanic | place: Pacific Ocean | collected...
AAGTTATGCAAGAAAAGTTCTATCAGCTCAAAGCAAAATTGCTAATGAACTGTTAGAGGCTGCCGAACCACAAGACAATGGTGCAGTAGCAGGTCCTCAAGAAGTTGTTGATGCAATCGAAGAGATTGTTTCACAATTAGAAGAGGTATCTGAAGCTATTCCAGCCGAACCTTCTGTTGAAGAAGAAGAGGTTGCAGTAGAAGCACCAGAAGTTGAGGTTGAAGCAGAAGCACCTGTCGCAGAGGAAGAAGAAGTACCAATGGTTGCAAAACTAAAAGCTCAAGTTGCAGCATTAAACCGTAAGGTCGATGCTCAAGAAAGAGAAAAATTGGCACAAACTTATTCTGAACTCTTTGACGATATCAAAGTTGCACAAGCAAAATTTGATGAGGTAGTTTCTTCAAAAGATCCAATCGGATCATGGCAGTCAAAGATCGCAGCTATCCAAGCCTACAAAGACAATACAGGGGGAAATTCACAATATGTTTCACCAACTAACACTTCAGGATTCTTATCCAGAAGCAAAGTTGCAAAACAACAAAGTGGATTTACTCACCTATAGGAGATTATAATGGCATTTGGAACAACACCAGCAGGAACTATTGTTAGAGAGACTATTATCTCTACACGTAGAATACCTGTAAAGGCAGCTACAACGATCACCAAAGGTCAAGTATGTGAACTAAGCGGTGGATATTTAATCCCATGTGCAGCAGCAGGAGCTACTGCAGACGTGGCACACTTCGTAGCACTAGAAACAGCAAACAATGCAGCAGGAGCTAACGCAGCTATTACTGCACCTGTAGCCGTTGCTGGTCACTACGTAACAGTCACAGCAAACGGAGCTATCTCACCGGGCGGTAGAGTGCAAGTTGATGGAGCAATCGCTGGTCGAGTAAAAGCAGCAGCAGGAACCATCACAACCCAATGCGGTACCTACTTCGGTAAAGAAGGCGGTATTGTCGCAAAAGGTGGAGCAGCAAACTACCTAGAATCATATACTGACGATCAAGACTTTCCACCAGTTGCATGTGCAGCCGGAGACGTAATTGAGGTACTATTAATTTAGGTGATATTATGCAACACAAAATTAATAGAGCAAACAACACTGATTGGAACGGTAAACAACTATGGCACAATCCTGTAGATAACAGAATTTATGCCACAGACAGTGCACCAACCTACAGCTTCGATGAAGCAAATGGTTATCCAGTCTATGATTATGCACAACACTTCGATGCAGTCAAGACAGCAAAAGGAGAAAAATTAGGTACATCTTACGTACATGATGCATTCTTAGACAGCGAATTTAAATCCGTTGCAGAAGAATATGTATCTGATGTTCAAGCAGGTGGTCGTCAAAAACTAGCAGCTTTAAGATCAAACGTAAACTCCGCAGTCGACATTGTTAACGTATGGGAAACCGTATTAGGCAAAAGAGACAGAGTTTATGCAGGTAAGAACCTAGCAAAAGAAATTGCAGTACCAAACCTTTTGATTAGTATTGATACCGTCACAAAATTCGGTGGTATGACAAAACTCGATGAAGGACAAAGATCACCTCTCAAAGAATTGCCATACACAAGAGCAAACTTCACAGCAGCAAAATACGGATTGAAGTTCATCATCCACGAAGAAGCAAGATTGAAAAACGTGCACAACGTTTTGCAAGATTCTATCCAAGTGGCTTCTAACAAGATCGAACAAAAACAATCCTTTGATGTTATCAGTGAGCTTAACTCGAATTTGACAGCACAAGCAGCAACAGGAGTCTGGGATACATTTGTCGCAGCAACAGACCGTTCAACCAACGACCCAACCGTAGATATAGGAATCGCTTCCTTAAACATCGAAGGTTCTGGTGTAGGTGGTAAAATGAACAGAGTCGGTATGCACCAACTTACATACGCAAAATTCACTGGAAACACCTTCCTAAGAGGAGTTGCCAGTAACGGACCACGTGATTATTCATATGAGCCGGGAACTAGCGAACTAAGTGGCATTCCGGGAGTAGGTCTCGTTCTAGACAACAGTATTCAACAAGGTGAAGTTTATGCAGTCGACACAGAATTAGAACCAACAGCAGCCCTATTTCAGGGTCCGCAAAGAGTTGGATCACAGCACGACGAGGAGACAGGAGATGACAAATACTTTGTTATTGACTATCACCTAGCAGCTATAATTCAGTCAGAAACTGGTAGACAGATCACAGGATGCACAACACCATTAGCTTGGTAGTAAATACCAACTAACCTTTCTTTTTTTTTATTTTTGCTTATGGTTGACCATACACTACCTTGCAGATTATGTAGAAAAGAACTAGCAAGTGTATTACATGGGTTATGTGTGAAATGCTTCAAAAAAGAACTAGGCAGAGATTAATCACTTAAATAGTTTATAGTTATATACTAAATATGACAGATACACTGGATTTAAAGTCAAGATTGGCTAAATTACGACTAGCAGGAGTTCAACAAGACCAACATGTCAAAAAGAAGATACAAGATGATAATGAATGGGAAGATATAAAACGAGAATCATATGAAGAACCACAACCAGCATACCCAGAAGAAATAGAAGCTGCAGAAGTTAGAAATAGTGTATATGGTAAGAAAGACAAAAAGAATTAGGCAGAGATTAATCACTTAAATATATTAGGTTTATATACTAAATATGACAGATACACTAAATTTAAAGTTAAAATTAGCTAAATTACGACTAGCTTATTTACCCTTTGTGCCACTGTCAAATGAAAAACCACGTATAAAAAACAGAATACCTGATACAGACGAAAATATAAAACAACGTTATAAGCAGCACAAAAGAAAAAAATATTACAACGATATTGTTCGTTACAAGAATAAAAGAAAACAAGCAGATAAAATATTTCCATCCTACACAAAATAGAATAGTTATATAGTAGTAATACTCTAATATTATTAATGGCTAAGAAAGAACTTACGTCAAATGATTATTGGGCACAATATATCGTCAGAACATCATCTGCTGGTAAAGACTACATGTACGCACTGGTAAGACGAAAATATTCAGACGAAGATATTGAATCAAAAGGACCGGGTAAATATTTAGGACTGTTAGAAGAAGATAGATTCGAAATGGTTACAGATAATGACCCAGATTCAGATACATTTGGCAAAAGAATATCTAAACCAAACTCTGAACCAGTTGGTAAAAAACTGAAATACACAATTCCTTTCGATAGTAAAAATATCGCAGACTTTAAGAAAATGTGTGCAGCAGTTGGAACACCATTTGGGGAAACAAAGTTGTATTTCAAGTTCAAAGAAAGAACCATTACATCAGAAGATGCAAATGAGTTCTGGTCAATAGATTGGACTGAAGCACACAAACGTTTCATACATGGAAAACAGGTAATTGAAATTGAGCAAAAGAATAAGTATGACGATAGACCCAGAAGTGCTAGAAAAGCTTAATCGCTTTGTAGAAGAGTTTGCATTAGATGAGGAGAGAGGAAACAGGAGTCTATTCTTGAATAACCTCATCCAAAAGTACGTACCAGACGTACCCCCTTAATATTTTTTATAATTCCTGCAAATAATGGGGTGAAAAGTAGGGAAAGTTATATTACAACCTAAAACAATTATAATATTAATGACATGTAATCAAAAGTCAAAAACATTCGAAGTGGATGCGAAAGGATTCAAAGTCCAAATGGAAGAGATTGGTACACCAAGACTGTGTGCTGAAATAATATCAAACCCGTTGGATGAAGATTCTGTGAAAAATATTAAAGTCCACATTACTAAACATGGAGAACTACTTCATGTAAAAGTTAATGATGACGGAAATGGTTTCAGAGATGTAAAAGAAATTTGGACCTTGTTTGCAGACTCTTACAAAAGAACAGACCCAACTAAACGTGGTAGATTTAATCTTGGTGAAAAGCAATTCCTAATAGCATGTGAAGATGCATACATTAAGACAGGTAATCATCATGTAGTAGTAAAGGGTGCACATAAAGAAGTAAAACGACTTAGTAAAAAGTTCGAGGGAGTTGAAGTCTTTGGTAGAATCAGAGATGATGAACATTCAAAAGATGACATTCTACAATTCCTACATAAAATTGCAATACCAGAAGATAAAACATTACACATCAATGACGTAAAAGTAGAGTCTACAGAAATCGTAAAATCTTTCAAAGCAAAATTAAAAACACCAGTAGCATCAGGTAGATACCAACAGTTAAGAGACTTGGTAAGAGAAACAAACGTGTATCTTTATCAAGTCGCTGATGGTGAAACAGCATGGTTATACGAAAAAGGTATACCAGTGCAAAAACTTGATGACAACATCAAATGGCATGTTGATGTACAACAAAAAGTTCCACAAGTCATAGAACGAAATGTTGTAAAGTCTGCATACCTGAAAACAATCTATACTGCAGTTGCAGAAAACTGTATAGATATTATCACCGAAGAAGATGCTGGTCAAACATGGGTAACAGATGCACTTGAAAACACAAGTGAAGAAACTACCAATATTTTGTTTGAAAAGAAATATGGTACAGATAAAATCTGTATTGAATCATCCGACTATAGAGAAAACGAAAAAGCAGCCCTCGCAGGTTACAAAATACTCAAAGGTACAGAGTTGAATAGAGATATTAAAGATAATCTCAAATCAAACGACCAGCTTGTTTATGCAAGTAAAGAGTTTGCTTGTAACAACTTTGAGGAATCAGAACCTGTTGAAAAAACACCAGCTTTAGACTTCTTTGAAAGATTGGCTAAGTCAATAGCACGAAAAACAATCAACAAAGACATATCTGTAAGTTTTGTAACAACAAAGCACACAGATGAAGCAGCTCAATATGGTGGAAACCATCTCTCATTTAATGTGAGAAACTGTGGTGGTAAACGTGCATTTGAAGACCCAAAAAACCCAAAACTTTTAGGTCTAATTATACACGAACTAGCACATGACAAAGTTGGTAATAATTATGGACATGCACATCTATCGCATGACTACATCCATGAACAGGAAAGAATAGCTGGTATATGCTTCTCCGTTGGTATCGACCACTTCATCGAACTTTGCAAGAACCCAAAAGTTCTAGCATAACCCCCTTTTTCTTTTTTATATTAGTAAGTATAATAATACATATGGCAGTAGCTACAGCAGAAAGTATTAAAACACAGATTCTAGCAGGAACCTACCCAGCAGGTACTATAGAAGACGGAAATGTCTTTGATTATGTTCAGTATGAGAAAAGACGTAGATACCCAAGTTGTGAGATAACTACAGTTCAACCAGAGTCTACAACAGAGACTAAGAAATCTACTGAAACCAGTGTTACATTTGAAATCAAATATTTTGTTAAAAATCTAGGTTTAAGGTCTGATTCTATAACAACCCAAAAGTCAGTTGAGGATGTAATAAGAACACAGATTGAGGCTATGACATTACAAGACCATAAAGTAGTCTTAGAGTCAAAAATATGGCAAAGAGAACAGATAGGCAAGTTTGGTGCAGATTTTCCACCTTACATGGTATCAACATTAAGAGTAACAGTTAGACAAATTACCCCATCCACAGCAGCAGCCGATGGTGTTTTAATGTTTAAAAAAACAGGTTCCACATGGGCTGGTGACGAACCTTCAGATTATACATATACAGAAGTTTTTGATGTAGACATATCTGAAGGCTATCGTGATATACCAGAAAAATACACAGGGTCAAATATACCATTACATTATGCAGGTGATTTTATAGGTAATTTAATATGTAATATTCCAGTTAAAGCAAGTGATTTAGGTGCCACAGGAGATAAACTAAACCAATTAATTAGACTAAGAACCACAGGAGAGAAACCAGAGATCAAATTTGTATATACCAATAAAACAGGTGGAGAATCACCTAGCACTATAACAGAGACCTTCATAGTAGAACCAGACACCCTACAGAGATTATATAGATATCAAGATACCGTTGTATACAGACTTACAGCCACAATAACAACTCCTAGCACGATTAGTTAAATTTATATTATTTACCGTATATAATAATATATCAGGATATGGCTAGATTTTGGTTATAAGATTGGGGAATCAAAGACCAAACAGGCTTATTACGCTTCATTGAAGCCATATTTTGTTTTTAAATCTTTATATGGCGTAATTGCTATTTAATAATATGGCAGATTTAGGTGTAGTAACCGAAGCAGTTAATGCTAAACAAATGCAGTTATACATAGGTTCAGCAGGTTCAAACAACGAATGGAAATTAGTTCAAAATGCAAGAGTTATGATTTCACATCCTATTTTTAGAGAACCAACAACAGGTGGTGGTGTAGTTACATACACAGGAGCACCAGACCATAGTATTTCAGGTTCATTATTATTTACAAGAGATGAATGGAATACAGCAAACGCAGGAACTGCAGTAACAGCAAAATCAGGATTAGCAGGATTATTAACAATAGCAAATGGTGAAGTACCATTAAAATCATGGGTGATAAAATTCACTGATACAACAGGTACATCAACAAGTGCAACATTAACATTTACAAATTGTAAACTATCAGTTGTAGATATTTCAAAAAGTGCTGAAGGTGGAGTTAAAGCAGACATTACAATAGTTTGCCCAGATGAACCAGCTACAACATAGTGATGTGTGATGAACAATGAGTCTAAATCTCACCAAACAGAGAATTACTTCTGCTAAAGGCAGAGTGGATAAATACATTGACCAAAACATCTTAACATGGGCTACTGAAGAGATATTATTACCCGGACATACAGATATACAAAAAAGTGTTTCAAGTAGAGCAGCCGAAGGTCTTAAACTAGAAAAAACAGGATTCATGAAAATTGATTTAACATGGGAATTTTATGTAGATGATAAACCAGTTCATTTTTATCTAGAACATGGTACCAGACCCCACCCTATTAGAGCAAAAGGTAAGGATAATGGTGGTGCAGATTGGTTACATTGGAAAGGACCAAGCGGTGGATTTGTAATTGGTGCAGATCATTTTGCAAGAGAAGTTAGACATCCGGGTACACAACCAAAAAAACTAATAGAAGGAATTAAAGAAGAAAGATTACCAAGATTACAAGAACGAGTGATAAGAGAGGTAAATAATTTTATGGAGATTGAAGCATTATGAGTGCAAGAGATGATAACGTAGTTAGAGTACCAATAGAAATCAAAACAGAAGATATAGCAGAGATACAAGATTTAATACAAAAATTATCTGAAGCAGAAGGTGACATTACAAGAATTAAATCAACAGGAATAACATCAGGTGCTATGCCACAGACATTCAGTGGTCAAGCAAGAAGAGCAGGTGGAGAACGTACAACAACTGAAGGTAGAGGTGGTATTTTTGCTAAACAAGGCGAAGATGAATCATTACCAATGTCATTTAGAGATAGAACAGGTAGACAAGCCATGCAAAGAGGTAATAGATTTACTGATTTAGAAAGTAAAGTTAACCAAATGGAAGAAGAAAACATGGCTGCTATGGGTGGTATGTTGGATCAAGTAATTGGAATGGGAACTGCTTATCTTCCTTTTGTTGGTGGTGGTGCAGTAGTAGGTGCAGCAAGAAAACACATGGTAAATAAATATAATCAAAAATCACAACAAGCACAACAACAGTTTCACGCAGCAGGTGGTATAGGACCAGCAAAACCAAAAGCAGGTATTGGTGGAAGAGCTATGGGTATGCTATCAAGAGTTGGTGCATTTGCAGGTGCTTTAGGACCAATAGGTGCAGCAGTAGGTGTCGTGGTTGGTGGAATTATGGCATCAAAAGCATTTGTAGATTGGATGCAAGGACCGGGCGGTTTCTGGGATATTCGTTACAAGAGACATATACAAAAAGAGATAGATCCATTTTTAGAAAGACGAACTAAACAAGAAACAAATGTAGGATTAAGAGTAGTAAGAGTAACAAGTAGTCCTGCTGTTAGGGGTCATAATCAAGTATTTTCGACACATGAAGCTGTTAAAAAAGGAATACCAATTTATAATGGAGAGTTTGAAGCATTTAGTAAGGGGTTGTATATGTAATGGTAAGTTATATTTGGAGAGATAAGACAAATCCACCTGATTCTAGTAATAATTCAAGTTTTAAAGCAACAGATTATATTTCATTTGAATTATCAGTAGGAACAGATGATAATGCACATATACACCAAACTGATTTTAAATTTTCAACAGCATTGGCAGATAATGAAAAACCAAACGCAAAATTAAACGAACTACAAGACACACAGTTAGACTCTATAACAATAACAATAACAGGTTCAATAGAAAACCAACAGGCTGATGGGGGTGCAAATGCAGTAATACAAAAAGCAAAACAATGGATGTGTGACAAAAAAACAAAGATAGTTGCAAGTCCTAGTAGTACAACACCTACATTACCAAAAGGTAGATTTGGATTAAAACTTTCTGATTTCTCTTCATTTAATGTTTATCCTAAAGCAACTCTGGGCTTTATGATACAAGATTGGACATGGGTAAGAGATGGAGATACACCCGGTAAAACATCATTTATTGCTACTTTGAGGCTTAATGGTGACATTGGTGCTGAAAATTCAACATACGCATGGAACACAGAGGTTACATCTTAGATGGCAGATTGGACCCATAGTGTTTTCCATTTTTCAGGTACTTCACAATCAGGAGTAGACATAACAGATGATGTAATTTCTATACCACTGTTTACAGACACCGGGTCAGGTGAAGTTAATGAGGCACAAGTTGTATTAAATGCAATAGACGGTCAATACATACAAGCCAGTATAAACAGTAAAGCTAAAATTGAACAATTTGATAGAATAAGTCTTGTAATAACTGATGGGTTAACAGCACAGGGAACAATGCGAGGTGGTTATACAAAGATGTTTTTTGTTATGAAAAAACAACCAATAAAATCAAAAGACTCTGGTGTAAGATTACAATTAGAATTATTAGGAACTGAATCATTCTTACAAAGGGTTCAATATGTAAAACCACATTATTTTGAAACACCATATGAGGTTTTTAAATCTATAGGAGATCAATACAATGCAAACAGAGGAACAGGTACCACTGTTATGCCATTACTAGAAAAACTTGATGATCCTAACTATAATAAACTACCAAAAATTATTAATACGTATGATTTTGGTGTAAACGAAGATAATTGTTATGATAGAATGGGAGAAGTTATTGATTCAATGGGTGCATCATTATCAGCAGGTGGTGCTCTTGATTTCTATGATTTAAAATTTGAATATGCAGATAATGGATTAAAATTAAGACCAAAAGTTTTTAGTTCTGGTAATCCGGGAACAGGTAATAACATAGGTGATTATCCTATTGTAACAATAGATAACTCTACAGCAGTAAATGTAGGTGAAACAGATGGTGGTATTGATGCAAAGACGGGTACACAGGTATTAGCATGGGGTGCAACAGATAGTGGTTCACTACCAACTAATTTTTCTAAATTCTGGGGAAGACAACAAATGTGGAATATATTCTTCCCAGAGTGGGATACAAATGAATCGTATGGGGAAGACTCAAAAGTCAGTTATGTTGTTAATGATGAAAGGAAAAATTATATTGCAGATGCTGATACAAATACATCGGTAGCACCACCCGGCAGTAGTGGTACAGAGTGGATATTATTAACACCAAAAGCATATTATGGTGATGTTTATCAATATTCAAAATGGACTTCAGGTAAAGCAACCAGTATATGGAAAAATGGTGCAGCAGACCCTACACATAGTTTTGGGTTAAATGATTCATCAGGAAAATATTATTTCTGGGATCATAATTTAACAATTAATGATGGTACATTTTGGAGAACAAATGCAGATATAGCATCAAGGTCAGATGCAATAGGTAATACATACACTCCACCAAATGAACAAATACCACAAGAATATCTATATGATACAACAGGTAATGGAATAGGTGATTCATTTTACAGAGGTTTTAGAGTTTTATGTTATGGTAATCCAGTTGCAAACGGTGGTAAATATTTTGGATACTCTGCAAGTTCTGCTGCAGATGCAGTAGATGTAAACGGTAAAAAAATAGCTAATAGTATATTACAATATGATGGTACACAATGGAAAGTTTTTGCAAGACCGTATAAAGACCAGTTTAGTAGTACATCAGATCCTATAGGACTTCAATGCACACTCATGCATGAAGCATCAACATTTAGATTTAATAAAACTGGAACTGGTGTATGGAATGATATAACAGACGATGATATAGGTAATGATTCATTTCATCCTATTATATATGAAGATAATGAGTATAAAATAACCAATGTACCGGGAGTATTAGCAAACTATGCAGATAATAAACAAGATTCTAGTGAACCTGTAAAAGATGTAGATAGAAGTGACGGTACTGGTCCTTATGGTAGTGCTTATTGGAGTACATTAAATGCAGATTCTGCAGTAGAAGTTGTTTATGATTGGTCTCCCGGTTCTGTAAAATATGCTGATAATCTAGCAGCAGGTAGAGATGATGAAGACTTTTATCAAGTTGGTGCATATATTAGTACACGATTTCCATTTCCTAAAACATCATATAACATAACTGAAGACGTTGGTGATATTTTTGGTGGGGGTACAAACACAGACAACCCAAAAGAACCAGCAACACTTGATACACAAAACATGCATATGACACACGATGGTAAAAATGGTTTTAATCACTCTTCATCAGAAGATTTAGGTCAAATTAATGCAATATCATTTAATATGAAATTACATTATCAACAACAATTTCTTGTCAGTTCAGCTTTAAGTGATGTTAGGGGTGAGACAGGTGCAAACTTTAAAATGAGATGTGCATTATGGGATACGGATGATAATTGTGTTGTTCAAGATTTTTCAATATTTTTTAATGATTTTTGGCAAGGAGTAAATCTACCAATTAGTGGGTTCCAAATTTTTAAAGCAAGGGAGCCAAGATATGGTACCAATGCAGAATATTGGTTCTTCCAGCCTAAAGGTATTGATGTTCAAAATATATTTATTTGGAGAAATCTAAAAGCAATATCAATTTATACATTAGATCAATATGATGAATTTGGTAGATATTCTCCAAAAGCAGGTAGATATTGTGATTCAGATGGAGATTGGAGAAGAAGACTAACCTTAACACTGGATGCATTTAGATTTTCAAAACCATTGTTAGCATCAACTGGTGTAGAAACAGGTGATGCAATACAACCTGATTTTCTTGAAAAACCAGAGATAAGTAATTACGAGCAGTTAAAGAGTGATGCAGAAGCAGAGAAACAAAAACACCTACACCAAAGGGTGGAATATGATGTGACCACAACAGGTAGATTTGATATTGGTTTTGGTGATTATTTTAATTTAACAGATGACGAAATTATACCAGCTTTTACTAATCCAACTGAAAGTGCTGGTCAAGTAAAATTAGTTGCAAAACGAATTGAATATTCTATTAGTAAACCTTTAAATGGTAAAGGTGGCTTTTTAAGACGTATACGAGGAGTAAGGAGATTTGTATGACCAAAGCAACACATAAAAAAACAACGGTAGATGTAATTAAACAACAAAAGAAAAACGCAAAACGTCAAGCTGGTATGGGAAGACAACAAGCATCAGGTGTGAGTGCAGCATCAGCAGGAACAACGTCATTAGTACAATCATCACAGGGTAGTTCAGCAGGTAGTAATACTGGAGACTTATTAAAAACATCTGGTGGTTCAATGATTGGTCCAATAGCTTTCTATCCTAAAGCTATAATGATTTCTAGCGATACTATTGATATATCAAGTACAACAGGTACTGGTTTTTCATCAAGGGTTAGTATTACAGGTCAAACAACTGCAGATGATTTAAAACAAATAGATGGTGCAAATAACGCTGGTCAGATATTATTTTTACAATCTATAACAGGTCAAACAATTACATTAAAACATCACACAGGTTCAGCAGGTGGTGGAAATATAAACATTCCCGGTGGTGCTGATTATGTTATGGGAGCACAAGATATAGTTTTATTACAATGGGATACAATTAACCCTGCTTATAGTAATTCAGGTGGTCAATGGACATTAGTATCTTCTAGTAGTTCATCATCAAGTGGTGCAACAAGAGAATTAGATAACTTACAAAATACAGCAGTAAATGCAGATATAATTCCAGCTTCTGCAAGTTCAGTAGATTTAGGTTCACTAACAAAGCCATATGATGTAACATATTCAGATAAAGTTGTTTTTGTTACAGAGGGTGCAATACCAACAAACAAACCAACTATAGGTTGGGGAAATAGTGGTAGAGGTATGACATTTTCGGTTCATAGCACAGGTGCAGATTATAATGGTTGGAGTTGGGAACATTCAGCAAGTAATGTGATGTCATTAACAACAGCAGGGTCTTTAGCTGTTGCAAATATTACAACAACAGGATTATTAAGATCAGAAGGTGATACAGATGTAGGTAATGCAACAACAGACACATTTACGATTACTGCAAGAGTCGATTCTGATATAATACCAACCACAACACAATCACGTGATTTAGGTGATACAGATAGATGGTGGGATAAGTTATATTCAATGTATGTATATACTAATAGAATTAGCTTTTCTGGTTCAAATGCACAAATTGATATGAATAACTATCCTATTATGGAATGTGGAGATATTGATTTTGCAGATACAGAGCATATCAAACGAAGTGGGGTTAATTTTATAGAATTTCAATCTAGTAAAATTTTAATAGAAAAACCAGTACAGATAGAGGAAGATTTGACAATGGCTGCAGCATATTTCAATCCGGGAAACGTTACAACAGGTGCAGCATCAGGTACAGCCAATTTTTTCTATGTTAAAGTACCAGACAGTGGAGCATCAGGTTGGGCATATGCTAAAGTTCCATGTTACACATAGATACATTTTTATGTGATGATAATAATTAGATATTATGGGATTATTAGGATATCTAGAAAATCTAGTAAATAATGCTGAAATAAAAATTCAACAGTTAGAACAACAAGTCCAAATACTACAACAAAGAATTGCAGAGTTGGAAGAACATTCAACAGTTAAAGAAGTTGTAGAATTGGATGACAAGTAGATTTATAAGTAGTATAATATAATAGTATTACAATGAGTGTACAAGAAATACTAGGAACACCTGTTACAAAGTGGAAATGGAAAGACTGTAAAGAAATAATTGCATCTACTGAAGCAACTTCAGACCAGAAGGTTACTGCACAAGAGAGAATGGATTCAATTAAACAATGGCTTGACAGTAAAAACGGTACAAGTACGCCAAACGTACAAAGTAATTTTAAAACAAACACACCTGTAACTGGTCACAAAACTCGTATAGACACAACCAAAATTGATATTGATGCATCTGATAAAGATTCAATCAGAAAAATTGTTGATAAAAAACTAAATATTATTTTAGTACAACAAGCACATATCGATGACAGACTTAAAGAACATGGAATAGACAATCCAGCTTTAGCAGGTATGTTATTAAAATTGGTTCGTGACGACAATAGTTAGATTTAAATATCTAACACTCTTATTTATTTTATGACAGATTTTAAATTAGAAGATTTACCGGGAATTGGTCCTACTAAGGCAAAACGATTGGAACAATGTGGTGTTAAGACTCCATTAGATTTTATTATCAGGGGTGCAAGAGAAATATCAAGAGTTACAGATATTACTCCACAAACTACAGTTAAATTAATCAGACAAGTAAAAGAGATTCTAACAGAGCAGGGTACACCAATACAAATTGACTCTATTGAAACATTAAGAGAACTTAAGAAATTACAAAAACAATATCCACTAGATGTAGAAGAATTAGATAAAGCAACTAGAGGTGGATTTGAGACACAATCAGTATATGAAATATATGGTGGTGAAGGTGTAGGAAAAACACAATTATCATTTTCATTAACATCCAGTGTTATGAAACAAGATGAAGCAGTATGGTTTATAGACTGTGAAGGTACATTTGATGAAGACCGTTTAGAGGAAATATGCAATAATAGAGAAGTAGAGTATAACCCAGACTTGGTAAAATATAACATGATAACAGATTCAGAAGAGATGTTAGATTTAATCAATAATAAGGGATTAGAATATGTAACTGAAGGAGATGTTAAAGTAATCATAATTGACGGTCTAGTAGGGCTATTTAGAATGCTTTATCATGGTCGTGGAGAATTAGCAGAGAGACAGGATGTATTAGAGCAGATACTTATAAAATTACGTAACTTATCAGTATATGGTAATTGTTGTGTAATACTAACTAATCAGGTTATGTCCAACCCAGACCCATTCGGTGCAAAAGAAAAGGCAGTAGGTGGTCATGTATTAGGACATTCTGTAAAGTACATATTTGCTATTACTAAAGGACTTAAGAATAATAGAACATTTAGATTGATAAAGTCTCCTAAACACCCTCAAGCAGACTATGTGTTTTATCTTAATGAAGAGGGTGTATCTGGTACAGAGTCTGTTAAAAAGAAGAAAACAGTAGGTTCACAGGTAGTTAAGAAAGAGTTGTTGCTCGATGAGTAAGAAATGGGCAAAACATTTTATGAATGAGAATAGGAACAATCAATACCGTAATGAACAATTAGAAATATACATGGACTTGAGAGAGAAACGACCTGAATCACGTTTATTAATGGAATACGAAATAAAATACAAGTATGATGATGAGGAACGTATAACTATTGCTGATATCGTTGATTTAACTAAAAAAGAGATAATTCGTATTAATGGTGGTGTGCATATGTCTTCTGATAGAAGAATATTAAAAGATGAAATACAGAAAGAAGGTCTTGAAGCTAGTGGGTGGATTGTTACCGATATAGATGTATAAATAAATATACATACACTACATACATTATACATACAATACATACAAAAATCAGTTAGGTTTATATTTAAAAATCACATATACTATACATGAATCATTTGACATTCTATGTTAGACCACATCATGTAAAAACTCTAAAACAAATGGATAAACTAAGAGGAACAAAATCTAAATCAGAGTTTATACTGGATTCAGTACAATATATGATTGACACACATCAAAAGAATAAAGATATACTAACACCTATTGATTTACCTACACTTGCAGATGATGTAGAGATTTGGAAGATTTATCTACAAGGCATGTCTATTATTAACTTGGTAGATAGTATAACTAAACTCAATCAATTATTAAATTTGGCAAATGATGAGGTGGCACGAAGATAATGTTATCTAGAGAACTATTCAATATAATACCAGTTAGAGACAAGTCAAAACTACCACTAATAGCATGGGGTGACTTTAAAGAAAAGAAGTATGATGGTAATATTAGTACAGTTAACTATGCAGTAATTTGTGGTAAAGTATCTAGTTGTGTTGTGATTGATATTGACAGCCCAGAACTCACACCAGAGATATTTCAAGGATGGGAAGAACTAAAGAAAAAGACTCTAGTTGTTAAAACAGGGTCTGGTGGGTATCACGTCTATACTAAACCAAAAGATGGTGTGTACCCACCCAAAATGCCATTAACTAATACCAAAGGTCAACACATAGATATACAATCAACAGGTTCGTATGTATTAGGTCCGGGAAGTGTACATCCTAATGGAAACCATTACGAAATAATTAGTACCACTACAGAAGTATTAGAAATGGATATACCAAACTTCCTTAATCATCTTAAAAAATGGGGGTTCAACACAGAGTATGGCGGACTTAAAAGATTTGATGAAATAGCCAAAGGTAAACTAGGTAAGGGTGAAAGGAATAACAGTGCATTCAAGTATGCAATAAATCTCCTAGAGAACGTATCAATGGATGCACAGACAGCATGGTCAGAGATGGAAAGATGGAATGGAACCCTAAGCCCACCTATGGATAATAGTGAGTTAAAGTTAGTGTTCGAGTCAGCACTCAAAAAGTTCCAACGTAAAGCAGGGGTACAACAACCTAAAGAAGAAATAACTCTAAAACATATGAAAGAGATATCAGCAAGTGATGAAGGTTCTACTATATCGTTTTATTCATTTGTATCTGCTATGGATGAACATCGTACTATAACAAAGAAACTTATACACAAGTGTAATAGGTGTGGTGGTACATTTACAGCAATATCTAATGGGTTTGAAAATCCTAGAACCCCATCATGTAAAAAATGTCATGATGAGATGGAACCTGTAGAAGAGACTAGAGAGACTGAAGATATTAGAACCATATTATTACAAGAGTTATCAGAAGAGGTATCAAACAACACTCCAGCTAAAAAGACAGCAAGATTACATGGAGAACTAGCAAGACTTGTGTATATATCATCTAGAAAGATTCTAGTAACTGGTAAATTTAGATCAGTTAAGGTTAAAGGTAAAATGGAAAATGAAATTGTTATAGAGATAACTAACTTAGAGTATGCAGATGAAGACCAAGATGAAATGTCTACTACACCAGAATTACAAAAGATACATGAAAACATAAAGACCAATAATAACTTTTTTGATGATATAACTAAATGCTTTGCACCTCACATATTTGGATATGATGATATTAAAAAATCAGCAATATTATACATTATAGGTGGTGGTAACTTGAGAAGAAGTGACATACATATATTATTAATTGGTAATCCCGGTAGAGGTAAATCAGAGATACTAAAAGAGATAGGAACATTAACAAAGTCATCATACGTTAATGGTAAACTATCATCTGGTGCAGGGTTGGCTGCAGGAATGGTTAAATTATCAACAGGCAACAGTGTAGTACAGACAGGACCATTAACATTATACAAACATGTACTTATAGACGAATTGGATAAGATGAGAAAAGAAGACAGAGCAGCACTATTAGAATCAATGGAGCAACGTACTGTATCTCTACATAAAGCAGGTGTAGATATGACCGTAGCAGCCAAAGCACGTATCTTTTCAGCATGTAATCCACGACTTGGTAAATGGAAAGAAGAGTTAGGTCTAGAGCAAAACATTAACTTAGAGTCATTTCTTTTGTCAAGGTTTGATCTAATATGGGGGGTTATCAAGCAATCAACAGTAGAAAGAGCAAGGGTTGCACATCATATTGTAACTCAATCGGTAACTGAACATGAGTTATTGTTAACACATGATGAGTTTAAGAGATACCTAAATTATTGTTCTACATTAGAACCTAAACTATCAGAGAAAGCAGCAAAACACTTGGAAGAGTTTTACATACAAACAGCAGAGTTCATAGAACGTTCTGCAGAGGAATCACTACCATTAGAGGAGAGACAGTTAGAGGGGTTAATTAGACTAGCAACAGCCCATGCCAAATTACACCTAAAAGACACAGTAGAGGTAATAGATATGCAAGAAGCAATAAGATTATATGAGGAGAGTCTTCATAGTTTTGGAATAAAGACAGAAGAGGGTCAATACCAAACATCATTAAAGTCTCCTGCTGCAAACAAAGAAGAGGCATTCTGGGGTGCAATATATCTCATAGTAGATGAGAACAAACACTTTAGATTAGATGAGTTATTAATCAAACTAAAAGAATACAAGTTCTTTAAGAGTATACATGATGCAAAATCATACTTTGAGAATATGGCTGCAAGGTCAAGGGTACTGTTGAATGAGGATGGAAGTTACAGAATCAACAAACTCTAATCCTTCTCCTACGGTGGAAGGTAGGGATCTACTTATATTCCAAATTAGTGTATTCTATTGTATGAGTTTAAAATACAAATACCAAGACATTGGTTCAGCAAACCAAGAAAAATTGGAAAAGGGAATACAACTGGTCATAGATGAAAAAGTACATCAATACGATGACAATGAATTAAGATTCTATGTAGAGGGTGAAGAGAGGCATGAAGTAAATCTTTCAAGTGTAAAATGCACATGTCAAGATTTTGAATTTAGAGGAAAACACCAAAAACCAGATGAACTAGGCAGAAAGTGTAAACACATACATGCATGTGTATTATACAGGAAAGCACAAATAGGCGAAATATCTATACAGGGGGTGAAAGTATGATAAGATTAGAAGAAGAAAAACCAAAATGTAATAATGGACACTGTGAACACCCAGAAGAAGAACATGAAGCAGGAGTATGTATGCATATTACAGACCCAGAATTAAAGGATAAGCCAACTAATGCAAAATATTGCCCATGTAAGAGAGACCCAGAGTTCATCAGAACATATGCACAAATAGAGAAATATGAAGGCAAAGGATGGATGGAACCAACTAAAGAAGATATAATGATTACTAAAGAGTGTAAAAACTGTAAAGCAGTATCATTAATCAGAGTAGATGGTCATCTTTGCACTACTTGTGAACGTGGTGTGTAACGCTACCTATAAATATAGGTAGAGTTATATACTCTATAGATGGTAGAACTTGAGGATGTTGTCTCTAGACGTGACTATAGACTCAAGCCAACCTTTAAAAAAAGATGCACTAAATGTGACAATTTCCTTGTTTTATTAAGATATAACAGTTCAATATCCCAATGGTGTGGTAGATGTAAATTGATTTATCCTATAAAAAGAGCATGTACATATTGTGGTGGGTTATTTGCATTTGATGATTTAGACTGTGGGTTATGTGATAAGATAATAGAGAAAATAGCTACTGCAGAAGTAGGTGTAGAACAGAATGAAAAGACCATAAGACGTATTACACGTAAACATAAGAGAGGAGAGATGACAGATTTAGATTTTCAAAATCATAAACAAATATGCTTAGAGGAGATAGTAAAATGTACAAAAGAAGGGGAAAGATTAAGAAAACATCGGGAAATAGGAAAGCCTTCAGAGACTCAAACGCAAAAGCAGTAAAGTGGCTGCATGAGCATGGGTTTAGGCAGGTCCTACTAAGAACCCACTGTAGACATAAGGATTTTGTGTATGCACATAAATTTCATAAGTATCTATCAACAGATTATTGGAATAAATGGGATGGTATGTGTTTTGATAAGCAGGGGTATTTGTGGTTCATACAGATAAAAACATGTGGTTTCCCTAAAGACAGTGACATATTAGACTGGATAGAAGATAAGAAAGGCATGAGGGCATTATCTATTAGATTCAAGCCCAAAACAGCCTTACGCTTCTATTATAATATTTAAATGCTAGGAAAGGATAGATAACGTATGGCATACTTCCAATTCACGAAGGTCAAACAGATATTGGGTCAAACAGGCACATCTAACGATGATAAGATTCAGCATTATGGAGAAATGGCAGATACATTTATTAATTCCTACCTAACAGATGTAAGAAATATAGATATACCTGTAACAGTAACAGATTTCACATCTAGTGCAGAATTTAATGTATTACTGGATATTGCAAATCAATTAACAGTAGCATATTTCTATAAATTCGAGTCAGGAGACACCAGTACAGCAGACCAAGCTGAAGCAGTATGGTTAAGATTCTTCACCTCAAAGTTTCAACGCCCAAGATTCAAAGCTAGAGGAGCAGAGTTTTGATTTATGAGTTTTGGCTAGTTGGAAATGGCGGTAATATTAGTGATACGTTATTATTCTCAACTGATTTAGAATCATGGTCAAGACCAACTAAAGGGCAACAGATAAAAATCAAACACACTCTATTTGAAGTATTAAGAACCGATCCAATCACATTACCACCTGATTCAGAAACAGTAAAGATTTATATTGAAAAATATAATCCAGTTAGACCATTTAAACGTGATATGAAAATAACACGAAGAATGGAAGGCATATAGTATAGTTTATATTTAACATATACCATTATAGATTGTGAAAACTAATATTCATGGTAATTATAAACGCATATTACCAATAGAAAAAATTGCACAAAAGTTTGAATTACATCAGAAACTACATAATTTTGAAGTAGATGAATTATTCAAAGATGAAAAACATAAAAAATTTTCAGATATACAAATTAGATACCTACAGGTTGGTGTAAGAAAACAATTTATCTTTGATATTGAAACATCGGATTTCAACCCACATAGTAATTTCATCATATGTTATAATGGTATTATGAGAGATATGGTTACAGGCGAAATAGAATATATAGAAGATGCTATGACTAAAAAGGACATAAAGAAAGCTGTAGATGAACAGACATTTGACTTTGATAAAAGACTGTTAGAGACATTATCATGGAATATCAAACAAGCAGACCAGATAGTAGGGCATTACTCAACTAGGTTCGATTACCCATATTTTGTATCAAGATGTATGTTAACTAAACAAGATGACCTAATACCAACATACGGTAGAATACTACACCAAGACACATGGAGAATGATGAAAAAGTCAATAAATCCTAGTTGGAAGGGTAATACATTACGAAACTTCATCAAATTAACAGGGGGTAAAGACGAAAAGACCTTTGTAGATTTAAAATATTGGTACATAACACATTTTAAGGACCATAAAGAATGGCAAAAGGCTATGAATTACATACAAGACCATTGTAGAAAAGATGTGAAGATGACATATGAAGGATTAAAGAAAGCAGAGCTGTTCAATCCAATCAGCAGGACACGAATATAATGGTAGACACACCACCAACACCAGAAGTATCACTACCAAGTGAAATACAGATAGAGGTAAACGATAACACTACTGCATATAATCATAATGTAGCTATAAGAATGACAGATGGGTCAGGTAAAACCAGCCCAGAAGAGTTATCAAAAATAGCTATGAAAAGAATAAAAGAGATTAGAGAGGAGTTAAAAAATGGCACTCACAAGTAGAGAAGGATTCATAGCATGGTTCACAGCATTCCAAATGGCACACACCGTAACAGGTGTTGATACTGAAGACTTAACACAGGAATTTCTTAACCTATACCATTCTGTTTTAGATACAATGTGGCAGTCAAAATATTCAGATTTATCACAAGAGGAGATTTCAGAAATTATGGATGATATTAACATGGAGTTAATGAAAACAAGAGATATAATGGCAGAAGCAATAGAACAAGATAGATTAGGAGAAAGAGTATGAAAGGTAGTAGATATGCAAGAAACAATGGTAAAGTAATAACAGCAAAAGAGATAGCAGATGCTGCAGGGATAAACACCATAACATTGTTTTATAATGCAAAGATGCTTAAAGAAATTATAAAATCCTTATAAACCATAATACCCTAGTATTACCTATGCCTAAAAAACTAGGGAAAACTAGGGCAAAAGGTGGTAGACCCACAAAAGCTAAACAGGTTGAAATTAGAAAAAAGTGTGAGGAAGAATATATGAAATACCATTCAGCAGCATATGCAGCAAGAGTCTTAGACCTTAACTCTAACACAGTAGAGAAATACTTTAGAGAGTTCCAAGAAGCAGAGTTAGAGGAGACAAATAGGGATTTTGTAATCAAACAACATTCAGTAAAGAACAAAGTAGTAGCACGATTAGATGATATATTAGAAAAACTGGATAAACAGTATAGAGATATTGATAATGAATTAACAGAAAAAAAGCAAGATGAACTTGATAAAGGTAGGTATGAAGCCATGAAGACCACAGTATTAAAATCAATATCAGATATCCTGCAGCAGAAAGCAAGTATAGAGACCACACCAACATTAGATATAACTATAGATAAATACATAGAGGAGACATATGGACAGCATATTAGCGAAAAAGTGGCAAAACCTCAATAGAACTGGTATACAGAAAGCCCAATCTGTAGAACTAGAGATGGAGACAAAGACCTTCAATGTACCTGAAGACTTTGAAAAGTTCAATGAGATGATAGGTGCACCCATACATCCGGGAACAGGAGAACGTACACCCATATTTGATTATCAGGATGATTACTTTAAAGCATGGCAGAAGCATCATAAACTCATACTAAACAAGTCTAGGAAGATAGGTGCAACAGAGACAGCACTCCGTATTATAGCATATAATTGCATAATAGGTAGGTATTCAGGTCATCGTGTGATGATTGTAGCAGGTAACAAACAAGAAGTAGCCAATAGATTTATACAAAGGTTCAAGTCATTGTTCATGAAAGGCTTTACAGACCTAGATGGTAAAACATATGAATATGATGATATTATTACAAAAGAGGATAGTAAATCATGTATGGTTAATAATACATTTGTACAGGCATATCCAGCCAATGAGTCAGTGAGAGGTGAGGAGAATGTAAAATGTGTATTTATGTCAGAGTGTGCATTTATAAACCTGATTGACGATACTAAAGTATACAATGCCCTTCACCCTAATGTTGCAAACATATCGGATGCAGATTTCGTCATGGAGTCTACGCCTAATGGAAAGAGGGGTTTCTTTTGGACCAACTTTGATGCGGGTTCTGAATACCATAAATTAGAGCAACCATATACGGTATCATTAGGTAAACTATTAGATAAGAAATTCATAGAGACCGAAAAGGATAACCCAAGAATTGACTTTGAACAGGAATATTGCTGCAAGTTTACAACATCATTATCTGGTGCATTCAAAGAGGATGAGATAATATTTGAAGAGAAAGATATAAATTATTATAACGATATATAAGGATATGGATGAGATACAAGACCTCATTAACGAGACAAAACGTAATGAACAATATTGGGAGAGAGTCGTTGAGGAATTAGGTGTACATAAAAATGTATTAGAAAAAAGAGGTGAACCTGTTTATGACCGACTAAAAGACCTATTAGACATGGGTGTACAGCAATATCACATTTATAACGCTTTAATAACAGAACTGAACATAATAAAACATGGTTGATGTTGAATTAGACGAGTCTGACTACAAAACTATATTGGCATGGTATGAATTAGCTTTTGCAGGTAAAGACGTAAAGGCACATAAAACAAAAGACCTAGACACATTAAACAAAATTGGTGTTATGTGTAAGGCATATCTAAAGGAATTAAAAGACGAGGCAGAGTCATGATAGGAGATATAGGGTTTACATTGATATGTATGGCATATTTTTTTGGTGGTATAACGATAGGTTATTATGTGGCAACGTGGAAGAATAGAAAGAGAGGAGACGGAAGATGGGATTAAGAGATTTATTAAAGAAGGAAAGATTTGTATTACCACCTGAAGATATACAACGTGCATTTGTATTAGAGATAGAAGAGAGATTATTGACAGCAACCGGGTCAGAGAAGACCAAACTAACATATATGTTGGCTAATCAATTAATGTTCCTTAATCAAATAAGAGATAAGAAGAAGCCAGTTAAACCAATAAAGATGAATAATAGAGGTAAATGGGTGTGGGTAGAAGATGAGTGATTGTCAACATCCTAACTTTTTCTTTAAAGAATTTAAATTCTACTGCAGAACATGTGGTGAAGAAGTTACCGATGAACCTTGAATGACGTATATAATATAAGACATTGTATATGGTGTGGGCAAAGAGGATTCAAGGATGCAGAAGAAGTTATTAAACATATCAAGTCAAAACATACAACACAAGGGTAACAATTAAATATACAAACAACATAACTACTTCTATGGCAAATTCAAAATCATATTATGGTGGGCATGAATGGCAAATAACAGAGTTAGGTCTAGTACCTGCACCACCTAAAAGCGGTCGTTCTAATACAGTTTTACCAGTTGGTGGTCAATGTAATAATTTATGTGTTAATTTTAAATCAAGAATAAGAAACAATCTAGGAGAGAACCCATATGATAAACACGCATATTGTAAGAGATGTAGTAAATATATATTTAAAGAGTTATTACATGAAAACAAAAATGGTGCAAAGATATTATGCCCATGCTGTCATGCATATGCTAGAATGACCCCATCCACATCTGCTAAGAACAGAACTCTAAAACGCAGGGCTTCTAAGGAATGAAGTGTTGTGAACATGAATGGAGAGAAGTAGTATTGCGATGCTTAATATGTGGTAAACAATTAAAGAAGAATAATGGTAATTGAGTTAGAATATATATTAGGATATAAAGAAGAGTCAGATAATACAAAACGTATGTTGTTCAGACAAATTATTAACGAACATCATAAATACAAAAAATACAGTGATTATGTTGGTAGAACATTAAACTATTTTGTAAAGAAAAATGATGATATAATTGGATGTGTTGGTGTTGGGTCTGGTGTATTAGCATTAAAACATAGAGATGATTATATAGGTTGGGACAAGAAACAACGATTAAAGAACTTAAGGCATATAGCAAATAACTATAGGTTCTGCATGATAGAACAAGGATATGGTAGTCAAGTTCTTAGTTTATTAGCAAAAGAAGCAAAGAAACATTGGATGCGTAAGTTTGGGGATAGACTTGTTTTATTAGAAACTATGGTTCAACCACCATTCACAGGTGTGGTTTATAAATCTGCAGGGTGGGATATGTTAGGAATGACCAAAGGATTATCATTTAAATCAAGACCGTCAAAATCATTATTATTAAAAGGGTCTAAAAAAAGAGCAGCGTTAGTTGCAAAGAATAATTATGAAAAAGGTAATTATAAATATTGTGGTGATAAACAATATCAAGATACAAAGAAGGTAACACCAAAATATATATTTGTTAAACCCATTTATAAAAACTGGAAGGATATACTGAATAGAGATTGATTTATATGACAAATAACACTAGTAAAGGTAGGGAAGAGTATATATTGAACAATAGCGTAATACTACCAATGGATACAGAATCAATAACATGGGAAGAACTATTTACAGAGATAGAAGCCAATGACGAACACTGTCAAGAGGTCGCTTCTAACTTAGCTAAACTTTCTCCTAGACCAGATTGGTTTAGATGCTCACATCATACAAATGTCAAGTATTGGGGTGCAGCAGGTGCATGTCCATTATGTTTTCTAAAAACAATCTTGGAAGAAAAACAAAGAATAGAGCATGAGATTAGAACACCAGAATATCAAGAGTTTCTTAAAGACTTAGAGAGAGCATTTAACAATAGGAGACCTAATGAAAAAGTGTAAACAATGCGGTATTTATAGAGACTTTGCATTATTTTATGATGATAGATTTAATATGTGCAGAAGATGTTATGAGGCGATATAATGAAAGCTGATGATTATGATGAGACCAGAGGGGTACACGCAGGTTGGTGCAGAGGATGCAAACAAGAAAAATGGGATTTATCTAATGATGATGGATATTGTGGAGATTGTAACTAATGGATGAACGAGACTGGGAAACGATAGGTTATTATACACAAAGAACGTATGTAAAGAGGAAAGATTGGTATGACTAAAAATTGTAAAGACTGTGGAACAAAACTTGTTTTAATAGAAACAGGTGCACATACATTATGGACATGTCTACAGTGTGCTGTTGAGTTTAATGATATTCAAAAATTAACAAAAGACTGGAAAGATAAATTAGGTGCATGGTAATGTTTATACATAAACCACTTACAGTGACCTTACCTAATCTAAAAAGGAAGAATGAGAATCACAAACGTGTATACTATGATGATGATGGTAATAGATATGAGAGTGTAACTAATGTAGTAGGCATTGTAGACAGAAAGGGATTACAAGAATGGAGAGATGCAGTTGGTGAAGATGTAGCAAACTATGTATCACGTAAGGCTATGAACACAGGAACCAAAATGCATAACATGGTCGAGAACTATTTATATAATAAAAAGAATACTGAAAAGAACATATTTGCCAAAGCCCACTTTGAGAACATTAAACCACTATTAAAGCCACTAACTAACGTTCAGGGCTTAGAGGTTAGATTATGCAGTAAAGATTTAGGCTTAGCAGGAACAGCAGATTGTGTTGCAACATATGATGGGGTTCAATCAATTATCGACTTTAAATCATCTAGTAAGCAAAAGAAAGAGGAGTGGATACAAAAGTATTTCCTTCAAACTACTGCATATTCACTCATGTGGGAAGAGTTAACAGGTCAGAAAATAGAGCAACTTGTTGTATTAATTACAGGAGAAGACGGTTCTAGAGACACATTTATACGAAATAGAAAAGATTATATACAAGAATTACATAATGCTATTGAGGCATTCCAGATGGAAAAAGACAATGGCTAACACAAGTAGAGACTTTGAAATGGAACAGATGTTCGGTAAAGATGCTAAAGAAGTCATTGTACCTAACATACACGAACAATGTGAAATGTGCGGAGATGTAAAAAATATTAATAACCATGATTTATGTCCATTTTGTCAATTAGATATAGATTTAAACTAAACATATTTATGTAGTGATGGAGTAATACTCAAGTATGCCTCAATACAAAGATTTTATAATTATGCATCCAAGAAAAGGAAAAATCAAACTAAGCCAATTATCACATAATGAGATGTGCAGATATTGTTTTAATCTTATAATAGAATGTTCAAGACTAAGGGAAGAATTAAAATTAGATGAGGAGAAACCAGATGAGTCTAAAGAAACAGAGTAACCCTATTTGTGTTAGATGTGGAACTGAAATGACCCCCATCCAAGCATGTCATGAGAGATGCGATAATTGTGGAGCAGAGTTGACCTGTAGTGATGAATAGATATGTGGAACAAATTTTGGGATTGGTATGAAAGACATACTACCGAATCATTAGGTGTTACAGCTCTAATCCTTTATATGCAAATCCCTCATATGATATGGGCTGGAGATGCTATATTACAGACAGGTCTTGTTTGGGGTGCAAATCCAGTATTAGACTTCTTTTTATATGGAATAGACCTAGTTGAGATATTACCCATGATAAATATAGGTCTAATCATTTATAGTCGAGTACGTCATAATAATAATAATGAACCTAAGGGTTGAACTAAGGGCTAGGCAGTCAGATAATAGGGGTATATATTATGCTGAAACTAAGAGAGCAGTAATATACCTAGCCATGCATGAAACTCTAGAAGATGTATTTAAGACCATAAACCATGAGACATTCCACCATTGTTTCTCTGAAGCAGGGGAAGCAGATGATATGGATGAGGACCAAGAAGAACGGTTAATATTTTGTCTACAATGGGCAGATATTTCAATCGCTTAAATATTATAGCAAAGTATATAAAGCATGTCTAGAGTAGACGAACTAAAGCAAAGACTTGCAGCCATAAAAGATTTTGGTGAAAATAATACTAATAAACATTTTACAGCACCTATTAACAAAAAAAATGAATTAGGTAAAAAATTAAGACGTAAACGTATAGAAGAAACACAACCACACATAGGTGGGGGTCCGGCTTATGAAAGAAAAGACAAAGTTATAGGTAGAAGACCACCATATATGTCTCATCATAATACTTTACCATTTGAAAGAACAAAACCGGGAACTATGGAAGAAGTAGATGAAATTAAACATGAATTAGAGAAGTTTCCTAGACCAAAGGTACGAGAAAAAGATAGAAAACCCGGAACTTTATTTGATAATGAAGAGGGGTTACAAGATAGAGAGTTTGCTGCAGATTCATTTGATGACCCATCCATGAAAGACCCAGATAAATGGAGTGGTGAAGATTTAAAAAAATTAGAAGAAGAATTAACACCACCATCATTGAGTAATTACACACATAATCAACCATTACGAGATAGAATACATCAATTAAATCCCGGTAGTGTAACAATGATTGAACCAAAAAGAGATGTTTCTATGAAAAAATCAGAAGAAGAGTGGAAATATATTGAAGACCCAAATTATAAAATTAAACCTATTAAACCTACTAGAATGGAATGGAGAGCTATAATATCTGCTAAACTAAAGCAAAGACTATCGAGGTTACAACAATGAAAATGCCAAAGTTCGGTGGATTAGATTTAGCACAAAGGGTAGATAATTCTGCACTGGTTGTATTAAAGTTAGAGGATAATAAACTATCTCAAGTGGGTCAAAAAACATGGGCACATATTGACTATGAGAAGGTATTTAATGATGTAACTAAGATTAATGAAGTAGAGGAAGGCATGTATAAAATATGCTATGATAGAACAGGGGTTGGAGATGCAGTAGCCAAATTAATTAACCCAGAGATACGAAACATATTTAGACCAGTAGTATTATCAGCCCCTAAGAAATTCGAGTTAATATCATTAATGAAGGGTATGTTCAATAAGAAGAAGTTAATTATACACGATAGGGATTTATTCAGGGAGATAACAGAGCAGGAGATAGTTAAATCAGATGCAGGTAATATTCTATACAGACACCCACAGGGTTTTCACGATGATAGATTCTGGGCATTAGCCTTAGCATGTGATGCAGCATCTAATTATTTGAGAGGATATAGTAGACCTAGAGTAGCAGCAGCCACACCTAGAACCACAGACCTAGAAAGCCTTGTTACAAAAGAAATCAATAAAATGATGCAATAATAACTTTAATAAGAGGGAAAGGGTAACTAATAAATATGGCAGATGATGTTAAAGCAGCACCTAGAGTAGCAGCATCTAATGGCGAAGCAGCACGTAGTTTTGACCGTTCTCTATTTAGACGTATGAATGGGCAAGAAGGTAATTTTCAAGGCTTACAAGTTTGGCATCCAGTAGACCCATATTCTGGTCAACAAAGAAAAGAGTTTAGAAGTGCCATGACAAACCCATATGTTTACAGGGCATCACGTATCCAATGCACATATACAGCAGGACAGGGGTATACAACTGAAATCGTACCAAGACATGAGGAAGACGTACCAGAAGAACAATTAAACGAATGGCAAAGATCAACAACATACCATATACCATACTTTGATAAAGATATGACTGCAGAACAATTATTAGATAAAGTAGACAAACTAGCATTAGATTTAGATTTACCAACAAATTTATTTAATGGGTATTTTACAGCACTGGAGCAAGGTCGATGTGTATTAGCATTGACACCTCTAGACCCAGATGAGCAAGGTAATTGGCAACTACCAGAACAGATTAGATTAATTAGGTCCGAGTTTACAGAGAGACCAGTATTAGATGATAACACAGGTGAGTTAGTTGGAGTTAGAATCATAGGGGTTAGAAGTCAAATAAGAGATAACATCATACCAGCAGAACGTATGCTTTATCTTATGCATGGATTTAACAACGAATTATTTTCAGATTATTATGGAGACTCTAAAATAGCTAGAGTATCAGATGAGGCTAACACATTAAACATTGTATTGAATCAAGACTTTGAGAGAGCTGCAGAATCAGCATGGTATAAACCACCAGTCTTTAGTGTACCAATACCACCACAGGAAGCAGGTAATGAGGATGACGTACTAGCATCATTCATTAATAAGATTAACGATTCTAAAGGTCAAGCTATCGCAGTAACAGGACCAAGTAACCCAGAAGAGACGGGGGTAAATGTTCTAACTACACCAGTAAATGCAGACATAGGCGGATTAGAAATTGTTAGAATGGGATTAATTAAAGCAATTATCACAGCATTCGGTCTACCCGGATTCATGCTTAGTGAGGGGGATGTAGGAAAATTAGGTGGTAATGCAAACATTGAAGAGGTTGATGCATATCTAAACCAAGAGATTAGACCAGAGAGAATTATACTAGAAGACTCTATTGAGAAACAATTCTATGATAGAATACTTTGTATATTATTCAGAGAACCAGATGCACGTAAACTACCATGTAAGATTAAATTCAAATTCAATAAACCTAAACTACTCACATTAGTAACACCTGATATGTTCCAAGTTTTAACAGGCATGGCACAAATGGGATTGATTGATTCATCAGGTATTAAAGATATACTAGGATTAGAAGATATGGATAAAGATACAGTATCTAAAGGTTCACAAGGGGGAGCAGACCCAATGAATAATAAACTAACAGGATGGAGACAACCTGTACAAATCAACCTATGGGAAGATGCTACAGGTAAGATGAACATGACTGCTGCAGACTGGGTTAATACAGACCAATGGAATAAGGTAGATATTAGGAATAAAGAGAGTGAGGTAGATAGAGAGATTCAGAATCATGAGTGGGAAATAGCAGAGAAAAAGTCAGAATGGTCAAACGGTAATACTCGTAAAGCATCTAAAAAGAATAAAAGGAAGAAAAAACAATAATGAACTATGGATACAAAAAAAGCAATAGCGAGGGTTTTAGGCAACTCTGGAACATACTTCGTTACACCTTATGTTGGTTCGGCGATAGCAGGGATACCATCACTGGAGATAGCATTATATACGGCAATTATCGGATTAGTATTATCGACCTCAAGGGAACTGATTGAATATGGTAAAGGTCTCAAAACTGTTTATTGTAATGGATGTGGAAGACCTTTATGAGTGACGAGACCTGTGAGAATAAATGTTGGTGGGCAAAGCTAGGCGACTGTCTAGATCATATATTAATCTTTTGCCCTAAAAAATAGGATGTAAAGTAGAGTAATACTTATATTATAATTTAACGTATACATATTGTCTTAACAACTTGGAGTGTTTGCATACACTCAACCCACTAAAGGCTAGAGTCCTCTGGTATCTCGAATGGATACATTGGAAGGCTAGAGTTAGTGGGTATTATTTTTAATTAAAAAAGTTCATATGGTGTTACCACGTAAGGGTTATGTGTCTCAACTATTATTCAAACAAAAACAAAGTATGTATTGGTTGAGAGTTGCAAACAAATATTTAGAGAACCAGTATGAAATTAAAGATTCATGGGGTGAGGGTCAAATCCATAAGAAAGCCAGTTATGATGAAGAGTTCCTAGCAGAGTTTGACTTTATACATCAAGAAATAAAACAAACACTAATAAAGGAGTAATACTATACATCTGTATGAATGCAGCACTTAACGATGCAGAAAGAAAAGCAAAAGTAACAAGAAAACACATTACTATCTTTTCAGCTCCAAAAAGGGGTATCTATGAAAAGAGAGTAGAAGACTGTGATACTTGTCACGACTAACCTTCTTTTTTTATTTTTAAATTTAATACCTATAGGTTGATTAGACCTATAGATACTAAGTAATTCGTTGAATCGTTTATATCTCCAACGCCCAAGAACGTGTGTCTCTGACTCACAAAACAATTAGGAAGTATTACAATTTAACAGTTTTTTGTTGAAGCTGTTGGTAATTGTCTACATTCTATAAATCTTTCTTTAAGATAGTCTACTCCTATAAACTTTGGTGCTAGACCATGTTGACCACCAAACCCATCCTTTGCATATATTTCTACTGCCATCTGTAAATCAATAGGTTCTATTACTATATCACCGCTTGTATCAAATGGGTCAAATGAAGGATACATGAGAGAATGAACATTATTATTTTTTGACTTGTCTTCTACATAATGACCTAATCCTATAGCATGACCAAACTCATGTAACATTATCATTTTGATAGCTGGGTATGGCATATAAACAGGACTCATATCTATTTCAACTTGATATGGAACATTACCTAATCTGTGTTTATCATTATCACATCCTATACATAATGAAATATTAGGTTTTTCTATATGTTTAAAATATGTGGTTATAAATACATATTGATGGGTGGAATTAGAAAAGTCATAACTTGTTGTACCAAGTGCATCATTACCTGAATATTCCTCAAATTCCATAAATATTTGACATTGTGGAAAATCATCAGCGTGTTTATCATTATGATATTCATAATCATAAAATCTCACATTCATGGTCCAATCACCCCCAGAATAATCAATAAGACTGTTCTGCCATTCTTTTACTGTATAATATGCATCATACAATACACCCCCATAAAATCTCTCATGTAAAGATGGTTCAGGTTCTGCTATACAAACAGTAGGGTTATCTTTATGCCATATATTATTACCTATTGTTTTAAATGTATCTTCACCATAAGCCTGTGGAGTAATCATTAATAATACAAAAATCATAATAACACCTGTTTTATAGAAACGCATATGTTTTCTATGTATTCATGGTTAAAAAGGTTTAAATTAAAGGAAAAGGTAGTAATACCAATGGCAGATATACCAATTCTGATACTAGCAGGAAGCCTATTCGGTGCAGCCTTAAATATCATCAGAGGAGTCTCTGGGGATACAAGTGGCGAACTGGATTACAAAAAACTACTAGGCGGTGGAGTAACCGCAATAGTTGCAGCATTAGGTGCTATAGTAGCATTAGATGCAGCTGCAATTAGTGAACCAGTCACTCAAGTAGTAGTCGGTGTTCTAGTTGGTTTCGGTGCTGATTTCACTATCAGTAAATTGAAAAAAGACTAAGGCTTTACGGTTTCAAACCTATAAATATAAGAACCGCCTTTTTTTATATATGGCGTTATGTACAGTTAGAGAAACACCAAACGAAGTTTTAGAGTTCTCCGAAGACCAAGAGGAATGGGGTCATAAATGGGATGGTAATAAAGTATTCTATTCATTAGAGTATAATGATGAATGCCCATTAATATCTAAAAATAAAATGAGAAAAGCAATTAACCTAGCCATGTCTACATGGAATTTCGAAATACCTATTAAGATTAAATCATTGTACAGAAACTATAATAATGCAGATATAAAGATTATGTTCAGAAAGAAAGACGATGACGATATATTTAGAGAAAGACATGGGGTCTTGGCATATGCATATTTTCCAAAAACCTCAAAACAGGGGGAGATAGTATTTAACCTAGATAAGATATGGTCTGTAGATGGTAAAGGAGTAAAAGCATCAGAAGCCATAAGATTAGGAATTATAGAGAATGCTAGTAACCCAGATAGTACAATTAGAACATATAATATTATACATACTCTAATACATGAGATAGGTCATTCTCTTGGATTACGTCATGATGCAGATGATAACACTACAGATGTAATGGATCCATATTATGATGGTAAGGTATTAGATTTATCATCGAGGGATTTATATCGTATTAGACTCAAATATGGTACTAGAGTGTGGAGAAGCTGGTCAATGTACGATAGAATCAAGAAATGGTTATATAACAAAAAAAGGAATATTTAAGCCTTATATACAATAACCCCCTTTAAATATTAGTATGACATTCGCATGTTACATTCACGACTTTAGCACAGACGATGTTGAAGAATGGGATGACCATAATCAAGAGAAAGAACACACCGTAACAGGTACATCACCATGTAATTTATGTGGTATTGTAACAGATTTTGAATTTACAGGTAAACGTAAAATATCTAGTATTCCTTGCATATGTGAGGATTGTAAGGCGGGATTCTAATGATAGAAGATACACCTAACAAAACAACTTTAAATATAACAAAATGCACTGATAAGTGTATGAAGGAAGAACCATTAATTAAAGGTTATGTAACAGTTATTAAGAACGCTGGAAGACCAGATGAACAAGTATTATGTAAAGATAAACCAAACTTATTAACCAACGCAGGAAGAGATTGGATGATAGCCCAAGTTTATACTAACACAGGAGCAGGAACTAGAGGTTCAGGCTTTGTTGCATTAACAGTAAATACCTCATCACCAGCAGCAGGTGATACCACACTAGCAGGTGAAATAACAACAGGTGGTCTAAATAGAGCAGATGCAACCACAAAATCACACACAGGGGGTACAAATAGTACAACCATTCAACATACCTTTACAGCATCAGCAACACACACAGCAGTACAAAAATCAGCATTATTTAACGCATCATCAGGTGGCACAATGTCACATGAGAATACATTCACCCCAGTAACCCTTCAAAGTTCAGATACCCTACAGGTAACTTGGACTACCACATTAGGATAAACTTAAATAGTTATATAGTAAATTAACCCAATTATATCATGGCAAGACAAGGTTGGGGTAGACATTCTACAGTAGCAACAGGAAGCAACGATAGTTCAAAACAGATATCAGTAAACGCTTGGAACGCAGATACCAACACAGCAGGTATTTTAGGATTTGCACCAGAAACAATAGCATCAGCATCATCAATTACACCAACTAACTCTTTTATTAAATTATCAGGTTCAACCAATATTGATACAATAGCATTAGGTAATTCAGCAGAAGGTGACTTATTATATGTTATCACAACTGGTTCAGTAACATTA
>Ga0208299_1000556_pt1 | contig 33960 bp, 32 predicted proteins | sample 15_taG_FD_184089 | JGI IMG/M metagenome (GOLD analysis project Ga0208299, IMG submission 184089) | Marine viral communities from the Subarctic Pacific Ocean - 15_ETSP_OMZ_AT15312 metaG (SPAdes) (version 2) | ecosystem: Environmental > Aquatic > Marine > Oceanic | place: Pacific Ocean | collected...
GATAGCCATGTTCATCAACGACAAAAGAAGCTTTTGCTTTCGGGCGTGTCAGCCAAATGCGCAAAGAATAAGCATAGATCATAGCTTTTCCGCCGGGCGTCATATATGGCGTAGTCATCGCTTCAGATGGCGAACGAGTGATATTCGTTTTTAACTGATTGAGCACTAAAAATGCTGATTGACTATTAGCTAAAGGAATGGTCAACTTGGACATCGCCTTTGCTAAAATTCTTGGCTTTACAGCCATTGATGATTGCGGGTTAAAGTCACCTTCCAAATCTGAAACAGAAGGAGTGAGAGCCAAGCTGTCCCAAATAAACAAAAACTGACTGTCCGTAGACTTTAGTAGTTCTTCCATTGTCTCCATGACAAATTCTACTGATGTCGCTTGGATATAAAGAATTTTTGATGCGTCGCAACCGGCCTTCTCTAAAAAAGTAAAGTCTAGCGAGGATTCTGAATCAAAATAAACTACGTCAATACCCATTTTTTGAGCATTTCCAGCTATTTGGGCAGCCATATACGATTTACCACTAGCTTCAAGGCCAGCGATTTCGGTTACTTTTCCCACTGGGATTCCAGCTACTTTGCCTCTACAAACTATACTATCTAGCCAGCGTGAGCCTGTAGGTATCCATTGTTTAACTATAGTTGGATTGTTTTCATTGGCTAAGTCAACTGCTACTTGTTGCCCAGCTTTTTTATTTATTAGTTTTCTCATCTGATCGATCGATAGGCGACCGGCTTTTTCTTTTTTAGCCATCTAATTTACTACTCCTTGAAACTTTAAATGCATGACAGCAGCTTCTAAATCCTTTTTTGTCCATTTTGATTCCTACTGTTTCCTCGTAATCATCGAGTTGCAAAATATAATCACTACTTCTAGCAATTATATTTGCGATATCGCTATTATCAGACCAAAACCAGACAAAGCCTTGTTTTAGATCTCCTTTGTTTGAATTCACGGCTGATTCGCTTTCGGGGCCGCCGCCTAGGCCTTTGAAGCGGTTGGCTACGGCTCGGATGTTTTCTAAAAATCTTGCCTCTCCGCGTTTATAAGTTTTTCTTGTCATTTTTCTCCTTTTTACTGTACGTGGGATTGTTGTGGATCCCCCTTGATTAAGCCATATCGATCACTCATTGAATGCCAATCCTCATAAAGAGTGTGTATGCTGACATGAACGTTTGTCTTTTTAATTTCATAAGCGGTGCCTGGGGCAGTATTGTATTTAAAGTGTTGTTGGCCTCCTGAAACAACGATACGTCCACATTCGCACTCTCTCACATCTTCGTGTGCGCGCGAATAAACAGCGACGTTGCACTCTTTGCACTCAACTATAGTAATTAACACATTTTTTCCTTTCGAGATATCTCGTTTGTAGATAAAAAATTGAGGCATCTGTAAACCCATGCCTCCCTGCGGTTTATCTTTTTAACCTAGCAGTTCAGAAAAAGCTTTATCAACCGGACTTTCGTTCGTATTTGTTGATGTAGCAGAATCTACGCTAGTCGTAAAAGATGCCTCTTCGGAATTCAAGAAATTATCTAAAATTTCCTTAACTTCCACTGAAGTTTTCCGGGAAGAAGAGAATACTTCGTCAAAGTCAGGGACCGAGCCCATCATTGACGCAGCAGTGGCACTATCCTTGTGAAGAGGAGAAGACTTACGGCGAGGCGTAATCTTCGTCTCCGGAAAGGATGCACCGGCTGGCTTTGTATAAGTGACAACCAAATCCGTACCGGTTTCAGCATCAGTAATGTCTCCGTATTCAGGATTCAAAACCAACCCCAGAAGCGTTTCATAAGCACGTTTACCGAAGCCCCAGACTTTTACGCCTTCATCTTCGCGGCCACGTACCACTACTGGCGCGAAAAAACGCTGTTTTGCGCTCAACTTACGAGCCATACGCTTCGATTCCTCTGAACCGTCCTTCCACAATGCGCGGACGTACGTATCTAGAGGACAATCTTCTCCAAAATTGCGTTTTGGGGAAAGAAAGCCCGAGGCGCCGCCAACATCGTAATGGAACCAAAAATCCTTGAAAGGATCGCCATCAGCGGGTAGTACCAAACGTACAGTTTGTTCTCCCTCTTCAGGCTTCCAAAAGTTGTTGCTCGACTTGTCGCCGCGGGTCTTAAGGGTCTCCATGCGCGAACGCATTTTATTCATATCAATAGCCATAATTTTCTCCTTTTTGTTTTGTTATGGTTAAAGTCACTCTATTGGTCTATTAGAGTGCTAGTTGTTGTATCAAAGTACTACTTTTTTCACAATAAGCAATTAGCTCATCGTAATCGGTTGAAAAAACCGAATAGGTTATTTTCATTCTATCATGTTCAATATTAGATTTTAAGTTTAATTGTATTGCCTCCATCAATGTTTCATCTTCCTCTAATCTTTTTTTTGGAACTCCATAATAATAATTTTTTTCTCTTGGAATGTCAAGAGAAAAGAACAATTTTTCTTCATTATTTTCCACATCCAATATGCCTAGTGTACTAACGCGAGCAGTAGGGTACCTATTAGTCGTCGTCGTGAGAACCGGTTTTGAATGGTCAAATACATTAATCATGTGGTATGTGGAAGTTATCAATGTGTTTAAAGAATCTTTGTGTTTCATTATTGGTACTGGGCCTATTATATCAGAAATCTTTTGATTGTCAAGTAAATAAACTCTTTTAAATAAGCCGGAGCGCGCGTATTCTTGGAACACGTTGAAAAGCAAGTTGTTTTGATATGCTTTGTCTCCAACTAACTCTATTCTTTCTGGAATAATATATATGACTGTAATGTTAGTGTGGTCTTTGATTTTAGATAAAATAGATAAAGCAGCGCCAGACACCATGCCACAACTGGTGATAAATAATGTTTCGGACATCACCCCCTCTTGCAAATACTTTACTATGCCACGTGGCAAGTTTTCTTCATACAGTTCTGGGGATGCCTGACGCTTAAGACCAAAAGAAGTCTTGGTCTTTTTTAATCCTTCATCTAACTTAATTATTTTATATTGTGGATATTGTTTAAATTGGTCAGCAATATTACATCCTGCTTGACCTAAACCTATTACGGTTTGCATATTTTCCTCGTTATTTGATATATAGGCTTTTCATATCTGCCCAGTTTTTACCGCCGAGACAATTAACCTTAAATTTTCCAAATCTAGTATTACTAAATAGCTCTTTAATCTCATTAAACTCATATTCTTGTTCGGTGTGCAAATCAATCATTATACTGTCATGATTGCAAAATTTAATAAAACTTTTTTTATCTTGAAGGTAATTCCACACCTTATACATTTGCTCAAATACTAAATCGGCTGCTGTTGATTGTACGAGATAGTTTACAGCATGATCTTCATCACACTCTATTTCTCGTCCATATGGGGTAATTACTTTATTTTGCTTATAATACAAAGTTTTGAGTTTTTCCCGGTCGTAAATCTTACTAACGTTGTCATCCTTGTTGTTGGGGTTGTAAAGCCATGCAAATATACGTTTTTTAGCATTATCGCGTGATTTTGCCCTAGTAAAGACATGTTTGAGGTTCCAATCATGGAGATCTTCTTCTGGCTGCTCTTGTCCTAGGAGCGCTAGCGCTGTGCGTAACTCGCATGCGTTATAGTCCATTTCAAAAAGCCATCTGTTTGTCGGCGTTAATACATTCCTATATTTTTTAGCCAATGTCATGATAGGGAAAGAACCTTTTTTTGTGCTTAAGCGTCCTGTAACAGTTTTATTTATGCTATAATCGATTGTTAAGTTGTTTTTGCTAAGAGTCCTGTAGATGTTTTTGTCCTGCACCGTAAGGCGTGGGCAATTATCTAAATTGATTGATAGTCTGTGTTGTTTTATATCAGCGGCAACCTTTGTAATTTTCAAAAGCTGTTCGTAATTGTCTGGTTTGTTGTAATTCTGAAATATATTCTCGCAAATCGTATTTTTTATTTCGGCCCACTGCTTGAGGAGATGCCTAGGCATAAGATCATATATACATATCTCCTCTAGATTCAAACCCACGTTTTGTGAACTCTTTAAAACTGCTTTAATTCTTTTTTGAATTGATTCGAATTCCGATTTTTTTCCAACGGGACACAATTCGGATAACGTCTGCTGTGAAGATAGCGCGTAGATTGATGCATATTCAATGTCTTTGCCTCTTAAGTGGTTGGCGTACGCCCAGGTTTTTGTGCAGCCCGGGCTGACGGAATCATAAAATCTACCATTTTTATAAACCATGGTACATATTTCTTTGTCATCAAACGTCTGAAAGATCATTTAAACCCTGTGTAAAATTCTGATACTGATTTTGCATATTTATATTGTTGGTTCTTTTTTTCATCAGCAGTTGGCTGAGTCTTTTCATATAACAGTTTATTAAAAATATCTTTTTCTGTCAAGTCTTTATTGTGGGAAGTCTGCCATAGCGGCAGACCTGTGGCGGGGTCGACGATTCTAGAAGGAGAATAGAAGGTTTCAAGCTTTGTTAAAGCATGGAATGTCTGATTCTCTTTTTTCTTCAATAAATCATATCTCTTTCGAAATCGCCTGTATTTAGAATCGCAGTCTGCAGCAAATTCATATTTAAGAATCTTCTCCATTATTGTTAGAAAATATTCGTTTACGTAATGAGATGGTATATTAATTTCTTTTTGCAATGCAATATTAATATTTGGATCTCTGGTTAAGGATGCAGTGGTAATTGATTTGAAACTACCAATTTTTATAATTGGATCCGGCGTATATACAATATTCTTTTTGTCATTTACGTATTCTTGCCATCCATAGACTAATACCGTTTTTAAAAGGGAATATGACCATATTATAGCTTTATCATAATACTTTTCAAAAAGATACTCCAGATTGGGAACGTTGGGATTATTGCCGGTTGGTATCGCATATTGTGATAAATAGCCTTCTAATATGACTTCTTTTCCAGATTTAAGCTTCGAAACAAAGCCGCGCATTGGTTTAGAATTCAAATCCGCTATCAATTGCCATGGCGCGTTGAGATTGACTCTAAACCCAAAGTTAGCAGCTGCTTGGGCATAATGCACAAAAGAAGAATCTGTGTACTGTACCCATTTTAAGTAATCGGCATCGTGATTTGACTTCATAAACTCAAAGGATAGGCCACTCGTCATAATATTGGTTTTTTTATCTGTATAAAAAGAATAAAATGATATATTCTGATGCGCTAATTCGCTCATATCAATAAAACCTTGAACCCAAGACTTTATATCTGCAATAATATTTTCAGATTGTAATAACGTTGAATTGTAATTTTTAATCATATTGGAAATGTAATCAACATATGATTGCAAACTGTTAGTATATCCAGTGGCGACCTTGAAATCTGCAAATAAGTTTGCAGGAGTGTTCTTTCCTGCGGCGGTGGCCTTATTCATAAAAAATTGAAAATCTCTGAGCGCGTCGTATACAAAATCAAAAGCGATTGCCTTGTCGCCCAAAGCGAACTTCATTTTTGTTGGCTTGGGGACATAAAATATTCCAGATTGATTTGTTTTGCCATAGAAAGGAGTGTCGTACCATAAATCAATATAGTTTTTATTATCAGCCGCATAATGATAAGGCGCTGAATATTTAAAATTCGCTCTTTGGTGATATATTGCACTAGTAACTAGCGAGCTATTTGCAACATATGGGATTGGTGAATATATAGGCTGTTCTGAGTTTGTCGCCATAATAATTAATTAGTTCCAAAAAGACTTTTTCATGTCAGGTAGGCGGAAGTAACGAGCCACTATTAATAGCATCAACCAATTTTTCTGCCTCTTCGACAGTTGTTTCGCGGAGCGTTTCATATGACTTCATCGTGGTTTTCACGGCATCTATTCTTGTTCTAATCATTTCAAGTGTAATTACTGATGCGCCTCCAGTCGATACAGTGTGAACAGGGCTGCCGCCAGCGGCATTGAGCGCTGCTACATCTGAGTCTGAGAGTTGAATTATAGATTCAATATTTGTAGTAAATTTTTCCGCTGACCAATTATAGGATATTTTTTTAATTCCATAATACCCGTTTGCGGCGAACTGTCGCGAATTTTGGTGCTCGGCCGTCACAAAAGGTCGCAAATCTACATATATTAGATTACCCAACTCAAACATTGGATATCCTAGAGTTTCGATATTAGCTTGAAAAATTACTGGCGCCCAACTACCTTGGTTTTCAGCGTTACCTTCGGCATTTGCTCTTTCTGACGATCTACCAGCATTAAAATAGACCGCGGTTTTTGTAGAAGGATCAGCAATATCTATCACTTTCACTTTCATTGTCATGCCGCGGCTTAATCCGCCTAAATAAAAATGATATATTCCATGCATCATATTAGCATCGTATGTTCCGGAGCGAGAGGCGCCAGCGCTATTGGTTGTGATTTCCTCCTGTGCTAAATCGCTAGCTACGTTTTTTGAACCATAAATAAAAATATGTGTACTTCCCGGGAAGGTATCAGTGGGTTCATCTTCGTATAAGGCCATCCTTATTTTTGGAGAGACAAAATCCTGCATATGAGCTTCGCGGGAACACGAAGTAAATGAATTATCAAAAAATTTGCGTATTAAACCTTGGCAAAGGTCCAAATAAGAATAAAACGATCTTTCTTTACCGATAACTTCCCTAGCAAAAAAGTCGTTTAATCGCTTCAGGGATATCGGATAATAATATAATCGAAGATCCTTAACTGGTAGGTTTGTGAACGGCGTATTGTAACTTAAGAATCCTAAATCAGTATAAAAGCGCCGATTGTTGTTTGATTTAATGATGCGATCGATAACAGTATCATTGGGAATCGTGCTAGCGGTATTGGCGGGATCGGCTAGGGGGCGCAAATCTGCCGGAATGGTTAATACTGCAGTGAGCAAGTCCCCTAAGAAAATAAACGGTATTATTTGATATTCTTCTAAATCTTTGTCTGTAAATTGCTTTGCTTCTTCGTATTTACCAGCAGACAGACGGCGCGTGTCACCCGCAATATCGACCCACTTCTCTTTTATTTTAGATGGTGTTTTGACGTTTAAATAATCGTTGGGCTTCATACCGTTTATTAAACTAAGCATTCGGGTTTTATTTGGATCGATTGAAGCTTCTTTAATATCGACTCGCTTGCTCTTTTCAATATATATGTTGTAAACTTTCATTTTTGTTAATAGTTGCTTAGCTATAAATTTTAAGCTTTGATATCTGGCAGTATACGCTGCCTTCATTGCAGTAGATACGGCTCCCCTATAAACATTAGTTAAAGAGTCTTCTAATGCTTTAAGATCAGCTGCTTGTTTGTCTACGACGGCCTTGTTTTGTGCGGCGAAGTCGCCCACGGCTGTTCCCCCAGAAGATAAATAATCAGTGTATTCGTTGAACGTAGCTTTCAAATCGCGAAAAAAATTGTGTTGGCGCATGATGTCATGCGCAGAGCTAGTTGTAACGTGCGGGAACAGGTTGCCGACGGGTTGGTTCATTTGGGCGGCGCCGCTCGGTGAGCCGCCGGGGGTGACTGAGGTACGTATGATTTGGTTCATTCCTACATTACTGACGCCGGTGCCATCAAAGAATCCTGCCAACTTGAGCCTAAACTGTGCTGTCGCGTCGTTCTTTTCAGATATTGACATACTAGTGGCCGCGATTCTGGCCAGAAATTCGCTCTCAAACTGGGTTCTTAAGGTGGTTAATCGGTTCGTTGCCACTTGAGCGCTCATAATCTGGTATGGGAGCATGGGGCTGACGGGCCCGCCGTGGCCCGGGACATGCGGTGGATAGACGCGTCCGCCGACCGGTATTTCTTTTAGCGGAAACATTGCGCTGCCTGCGATCCAGCCGGTCGTCACCTTCGCGAAGAATTGATTCGACTCCGCTAAAAGAAGTTCACGAAAGATATTTGTAGCTAAATTTTTAGCCAATTGCTCCTTTATTACGGCATGCAGCCTATCGGCGCGCTGTCTCGCCGTTGCGTTTATGCTTCCTGTGTTGTGCTTTATTTCTTCAAATACTGACTTTGCTAGCTGTAATATGTTTGAATTTGCGTTGTTAGCCATATCCACAATATGGCCGCGGTATTGTGCGTTAACTATTATAGAGCCATCATCTTTTAAGTCAAACGTATATTTAATCAAATTGGTTTTTACGCGCATTCTAAGTCTATCCAAATTTAGTCTCCCTTTGAGATCTGGATTAGAAGTGTCCCAACCTAAGTTGAATTCAATGTATCTATAAAGTTTAGAAGCAGCGAGATAATTGCCAACTTGCAAAAGCTGTGTATATGGCTCTTCTACTAGTTTACGTAAATCTTGAAATATATATGTCGCATTCACCAAAACCATATTTCTAGTTAGTGAATCTACACCTTCGTGAGTTATCGTTACTGTTTGTAAACCCGCCAAATTTTTAATAGCTGCTGGTTTTGTCAAATAACTTAAGTCGTTCTCATTCTGATTAAATGGGATTGTTTGCGAATATGGTGTGGTCGGGTCGTCCCCTGCTTCTTGTTCTTTGAGTTTGCCGTTTTCTTGATAATATGCAACGCCCACATCGCAAAAATGAGATATTTGAGCTTTTTCTGCGGGAGTAATTTCGAAAAAAGGATGAAAGTAATTGATATCTTCTACCTTCGGCCGCGTGTTATGTCCAGCGCCTGGGATGGAAGGAGAACGCATGCTTGATGTCCAATCGCCTTTCCAGTTTACCCAACCGCCAAAAGATTGTAATTTGATATATTCAAAATTGCTTTGCAGCTGCCACATGGTACCCCACATACTGTTGTCCGTTGCATTGTTAATATTTCCATACGTCCATCTACCATCTTTATAGGACGCATACGTAAAAATTGCGGAGGTGCCGTCGCCGCCTACTTGTCTGACTATTTTTTTCTTAGTAAAATAAGAATCTTGCATAAATTGAGCATTATTATTGGATTGGATGAAGTAATCATATATTTCCTTAGCTTTTTCTATTAAAAAGCACTGATCGGAAACCATTGGATTCATGAGCGATTCGTTATTTCTTACAGCTTGCGGTGTTGTCATGTATAGACCTTTCGAGTTAAATTAATTTAATATTATAGATTATAATTCATATATCTTAAAACGTTTTCTAATGGCGTAGGAACCATTATGATGTCCCCGGGGCGATTATTTGATTCCAACGGCTTTAAATTGAAAAAAGCGATAATCCACCAATATTCAGAATCATTATAATATTTATCAGCTAAATTATAATATTTTGTGCCAACTCCCCAAATAATACGGTTTAAAGTCAACTTTGTTATTTGCGCGGGTGAAGGATATGTCAAATTTAAGGTACTGTAATGAGTAATCTGACCTTTACCTCTACGCTGAAATATGTCAGAATAAACGTATGCATATGAATTATTTTTTATTATGCCACTCTTACTATTCCTTGAAATTGACAAAATTAAATTTACTCCTTTTTAAAAATGAACTTAAGTTTGTGATTTAAGCACATCATTCAGATTATCAAGCACTTGAGCATCTACCAAGCTTTTCTTGCGCTCTTGACTCTTAATTAAATAGTTCAATTCAGAAATTGTTGGTGCCGTCAATGGATCGTTCAAAGTTTCCATGGTTGGCGGTGCAACTGGTGACGACCCGGCGGCCGTGGTTGTGACTGTAGTTGCGGACGTATATGGAGCCTCATAAGGATATTTTCCATCAGTAAACATAGCTTGTGCGTCGGTAGTGGCTTCTGCAAATCCTATGAGTTCTTCGTGCATTACTTGGATTTTTAAAGCAATTTTGACGTCAGAAAAGTATATTTTTTTGCTTGTGCCGACGCCGGAGAAATATTGAGTTTGAGCTTTAGATTGAAAGCCGGGATTAATATTGATTGGTCCATTAATGTATCCTTGCAGTTCTTTGCTACCTCCAACTATATTCAAAAATTTAAAACTAAAGTATGGGGGAGATTTTAAGCGTTTTGTTTTTTGCGAGGCTGCCATTCCAACTGGAGTTGTATAAGAAGGATATTGAGCTTGTATAAGCGAAGAAATTCGCTGCATGTTCTTGGAGGCCTCGGCGGTGGAGTCAGATATTACTCTAAACCCTAAAGTAAGTTGTCTAGAAGTGCCTTGAAAAAATGGCATTGGATCATTACGGCCATAAACATTAGTGGCTGACCATTTTGGAGACCATGTATCAGAAAATTCTGTTATTATCGGTGAAAATAATATCGGGGCGACGCCTTGTATATGTGTTGGCTTGATAATTATCTTAACACTATGGCTGGATTTAGCTACTGGCATACTATAATTAGTGACTAGCCATAAATTAAATTAAGTTTTTCGTCTAAGGCAGCGTTAACTGCAGTGCGAATTGTACCTTCTTCCGGCGTTAGCGTTTTATTTATATTGTGAGAGCTATAAGTTTTCCCGTCTTGAGCCTGTAAATTAACTGTAAGATACATCTCAGATGCGTTGCTGCTTTGGCCGACTATTGGAGTCACACCATTTCCGGCGCCGAGTGCTCGTTTGCCTCTGTTCACTATTGCTTCATCATTTGGCCCTTCGCCCATGAGTGCGCTGTGTGGTTTACTGGCGAAATTGAGGCCCGACGACAATCTTGCGCCAGTGTTAACGTCATACATTCCAGCGGAATCGTTCATGTACCAATCATTGTCAGTGATAGCTTCAATGGATGATTTTGCCAAGCCACCTATGGCGCCGATGGCTGCACCGGGGGCGCCGCCTACCATGGCTCCATAACCCGCATATTCCATTGTAGTGCCTGCTATGTTCCAACCCGTCCCTCCTTGCTCGCGCATCATGCTGCCGCCCATGGTTGCGGCTAATCCTGCAATGCCTATTCCCATGCCGCCCATCATTTTGCCTAGGCCGCCGAGCTTGCCCATGAATCCAGTGGCCTTTTGGTTTGCGATTTGAGTCTCGTTACCCAATATTTTGATTTGGCCGCTACTTACTACTGCCTTCGAGCCCATTGAATAGATTCCTAGTCCAGCACCTTGCATTTTGGTGCCCATAACAGAAACGCTGGTGCCTGTCGTTGTTACAGATGTTCCTAATTTTGCTACATTGACAGCTGCCGGGGCCATTGCCGCGGCAAATCCGCCGAAAAGGAACCTAAAAGCCTTAAACTTAAAAATCATTAAGCCTAAACCAACTAATATTGGACCTGTAGAAACAAAAATTGATGTTAGTATTTTCCCAAGAGGGCCCATTCTGATTACAAAATCCGCGACCCATGCTTTTGCATCGCGGAACCATCCAACAACACTAGACATCGATTGGGCCAGAGTATCTGTTGCCTTTGTTAATTTTTCTGTAGGTGTTAGCATGTTTTCTGCATCGCCCGAGGCCTTTCTGGCCGCATCGGACATTGCCATGAATGGCTCTTCGTTCGCTATTTTAGCCAATTCTTCTACTGAAACGTTACCTAATTGTTTAAGTTCTTGAGCCGTGAGGCCTAATTCTTGTTGCAAGACTCTAAATTGGGCATAATTCATATGATCGATCTGCATACCGCTGGCAACCATTTGTTCTCTCAACTTAACAAAACCCTTTAAAGGGCCTTCTTCCATTGTCACATGCATTAGCTCCATGCCGTCTATTGTCGAGCCAAATACAGCATTAAGCTTAGAGGCGGCGCCGAGAGCGCCTTCAAATGTGGTAAAACGGTCCATTGTTGAGATAATTTTACCCATAGAAACGCTAGTTTGCTCTTGTACCTTAGCTAATCTATAGAACTGATTTCCCAGGTCTGGGAGTCCAAATCTAGCTAGATCGTTTGCATGAGCACCCAAATCAGCAAAAGCTTTATTGACATCCATTTTTAACGTGCGGGCGGTCAAAGCGAATTGAGCAGTAAATTTCTGAGCTTCTGGTATCGTACGGCCAAAAGTTAAAGTAAGTTCTTGAACAGTTTTGGCGGTTTGAGCCAAGCTGACGCCCATGGTCATTTCCAAGTTCTTCGCTAAACCTATACTAGCCTGCTTTTGAGCTTCAGTTGAAGCTCTAAATGTCTCAGAAGCTTTAAAAAGCGGCGCATAAGCAGCTGTTGCTTGTTGTTGAGTATAAATTGTGCTTGCTGCGACACTAGTGATGGTATCTTTATATGCTGCGAAGGCAGTCGTCGATGTCTGCGCTGTTTCTCTTGCGCGTATCTGGAATTCATCTAATGCTTCATATTCTGTTTGCCATACAGCCGTCAAACCAAAGTTTTCAGTCGCGAATGCTTTAAGTTTCTGTAAACCAGCTTTAACTAGTTCAAACATTTTTTCGAAGGCTGCTCCGGCGAGGGACGTAGAAGTAATTGACTTGAGCATTCCAGCGCTAATTAATTTTACGGCGCCTCCAACTCCCTTTTCGCCTAAAGCTTCGCCAATCTCTTCGGCTCTTTTACCGACGCCTAATAAAGATTGAGCCCAGTTTTCCCCCATAAATGTAAGACTTTTAGTTTTCTGGAGAATTTTGTCGGCGGCTGCTGAAGTTTTTTCGGACTCTTTGGCCGCGAGCTTCAAGGTTGTAACATTTTTCCCTAAAGCTTCAAGGCGCGCAATTTCTAATAATAAAATAGCTCGCGCTTTTTTGATTTGCTCTTCTTGCGCAGCGGACATGTCCGCATTTCCCTTTACCCAAGTGTCCAATTGAGCTTGTTGTTGTTTGACGATTGCCTCTTGTTGGGCGATTTCTTCGTTTGTTTCTTTTATTTTTTCTTTTTGTTTGTCCGCCATCTCTGCTTCCAGAAAAGCCCTTTTTTCTGTAGCTGAGAGCACATCATTGTATTTTCTAAGATATTCGTTTTGATTGGCGAGGCCTGTGGCAATTTCTTTTCTGATATTGCCCCATTGTTCAGTAAACTTTTGGGATATCGAGTCGGCTTTGGCCTCGACGTCGGCTAAAAGCCGCTTAAGTTTTTCTGTTTCATGTTGTGAGGGTGTTTTTTTAGTAGCCATTATTCAGATTTACCTTAATGGCCATTTTAAGCCGGTATCTCTTTCAAACTTAAATATTGAACTTTCTAGCTTCCATTTATTGTTGGTAACTCTAGGATCTCCCAAGCCGTGCTTGAGATAAGCATCCATATATTTCTTTTCGCTAGCTAATAGCGAGCTTAATCTTTTAAGGTCTGATTTTTTACCGGTAACGCTGATACTAGGTTTTGAGGATGTAGCGGGAGCCTGCAGGTGCCACAAAAGATATTCAATATCAGCAGCAAATTGAGCAACATAGGATTCATTAATCTTATTTGACTTGAGGTCTTCTAAGTTGATTTTAATAGCTTTTAACACCTAAACTCCTCCATTACTAGTATAAATAGTATTTAAAAAAGTAAATTTCTATATGTATGTTGCTTTGGCGGATGGATATATTATCCTCTTACTTAATTCGAACTATGTGCTTTTTCTCTAGCTTCGATTTCATCTTCCTTTTGTTTAATGGTTTTTTCAACAAACCATCGACGAAGACCAACCGGTAGATTATATAATTCAGTCAAAGACCAATTACCAGTATAATTCATAAAAAACATTTGCTCGTATACATCTTTAATATAGTTAGAAGTTAGGCCAAAAAAAGTTCGCATCAAGCGGAACCCCCATTTCGGAAATTTCTCCGCATAAGGTGCATTCAACTTCTTGTGACATGTCGATATCCGGCATTGTTTTTGCGTACGCCTTTTTTAAGATAGAAGTATCTAGAATAGGCATTGATTGAAGTGCGTTGTTGACATACATTCTGTCAGTCTGTTCGTTAATCGAAAGAATCACTCTTTTCAATAAACCCAAAGAGCCTCCGGCTTTCTTCTTAGAGAGTTCTTTCTCGTCTTTAGAAGTAAGAAGTCTGAATTCCACAACCATCCCACTTTTTGGAAGATCGATAACAAAAGTGTTTTGTTCTGTTCTCTCTACAGATTTTGGTAATTCTAGTTCTTTTGATTCTAATTCGCTTAAATCAAAAGTATAATTTTGTTGTCCATCGCAAGAAGGACAAACAACTGTTGTTTCATAATCGGCGCCGTACCCAAAAATCCGCGATTGTACCAATAAAGCGTTCTTATCTCCCAAAAGCAGGCTATCAACTGTGATATTTTTATCAATTATAACACTTTGTAGCATTTTATCGATAGCTAGACCTTTTTTAAGTAACGATGTAGAAGATAAAATATCCTCTTCTTTTGCGGTCATATGTTTAATCTCTATATTGTCAACATTGTGCAAAGGGTGCTCTTCTGCGTAAAACTCTCCTTTGCTGGGGATTTCTACTATTTCTGTTGGCACTATAAAATCGAATGGGCCCGCGGGTTGGGGTTTGCTCATTTGTGGGGTTTCTTTTTCTTCTTTACTTTTAGCTTTGGGTTTGTTGCTAAAAGCTCTACTTTGGTTTCTGGACATATTTAACCTCTTTCTTATACAATATTTAGTTTATAATAATTTAAATAATATTTAATAAAATTTTATGAATTAGTCTTATTAGACTGTCGTCTATGATAATGTAGCTGAATCATAGCGAATGGTCATTGATAGCGTGAGAATCTCATCTAAAGTGTAATTTCCGGCGCCGAAGTTAATATTGGTAATAAATGGGTTATGAATTTTCCAAGTCTCTATTGTCTTGCCGTCGGCATCAATTTGATAAAACATAATATCGCCGCCTAAAGCGCTCGACATTTTCTTTTTTTCTATAGAGGATTCTGGTGTCGTGGCATTTCTCCATTTATAGCCAGAAGCTTTAATCATCTTAAATATTTTATTACTATTGCTGTTGCTAGCTTCATTGTCAGTTATAGTGATTTCAATCGGGTTCCATGTAAGAAGGCCCGGGTGGAAATTAACATCATTGACCATTATATATTCTGAAACAGCTATTTCAAACGAAGGTTTTTGGAAAGATCTTAAAAAATAAGTTTCAATTGCGTTGGAGCTACCGCCGAAAGTACACCACCATCTAAATACCCTTTTGGGTTCAACGGCCGCGGATGACCAAAAAGTGTTACTATTAGTTACCACCGCCTCTATTATCCGGATTTTGTCTGGGTGGGTGCCCATGTTGCATAATCATAGCGAAGGGTCATGCTGTTTATCACTAGTTCCTCGGAAGCGTAGTCCAAGGTGCCGAAATCAACATTAGTGGGAAAACAGTTCACCATGGTCCAACAATCTATAATAACATTCGCGTGGTCGATTTGATTAATTTCTACATCACCTAATGCGTTCGCAAATTTGCTTTTAGAAAAGGACACTCGCGCGGTGTCGGCGTCTGTTGGCGCGTGGTACCCGCCCTCCTTGAGTATTTCCACTAGGGCGGCGGTCGTGTTGCCAGTCGAATCGCCGGTGCCAGACGGGTCGACAAAAGTTAGTTCTATCGGCTGCCAAATAATGCGGCCGGGGAAATGGAAGGTGTGCGCAACATATTGATGCGGGGTCTCAGTAACTTGATATGATGGTTTTTTGGCTGTCTTAAGTTGCCAGGTGTTTATCACACTCTTCGGGGTGGACGCCATCCCGCCGATGGTCATAAACCATCGAAACTGTCGTTTGGGGTCCGAATTCACGTTCCAGAAATCTGCCATAATAAAATTATCTCCTTGTATAACTAGTTAGCTATCTTATTTTTAGTCTTCAAATGCTGCGCCGGAATCTGTTAGAATGAAGTCAATAGCTATATATTCAATGGCCCGGGCAGGCTTAATATAAATTTTTGCATATACAATGTTTCTATCTACTAAATCTGGAGTGGTAGTTGTCTCATCCAAAATTAATTTGAAGTCTGTAATCCCCATACCTGCCTGAACGGCGCGCAAGAAGGGCGCTACTTGTCCAGAAAATCTACTCCAAGTTACTTGAACATTCTGGTCAAACAACACAGTTGCTGCAAATCGGGAGATTTGCCTCTTAAGATAAATCAACAACCGTCGAATATTGATTCGATCTAATGCTGATTCTGATATCTGCATTGTCTTTTGGCCAAAAATTACAATTCCTTCAGCCGGAAACTGTGCAATTGGGTTGATGTTGGCCTCATATAAGCGATCTCTCTCTTTGGAGGTTAATCTTTGTCGCACGGAAACAATTGGTAGTCCCGCGCGGCCATCAGATAGGCCACCTCTAGTGAAACCGGCAGGTGCGAACCAAACGTTACTCGTACGCTGGCTATAAGACATAGCGCCCAATGCGGCTATCGATGGGGGTGCCCATATTGCTTGGCCGCTATTTTGATCTCTTATTTGTACCCATGGGTAATATGAAGCTGCGTAGCTAGAATTAATAATTAACTCATCTTTGAGATTGTTAATCGTAGTATCAATACTGCCTTTTCTATCTTCACTTGACCGAGTATCTTCGTAACGTGACACATAACCTCCTTTGAGGTCAACAATTGCCAAGGCATCACCTCTATTCTCACACAAGTCAATCAAAGACTGATTAAGAGAATTGTTGATAATTCCAGGCATGCATGCCAAATCATATTCGACTTCTTCTTTGTCTCTCAAAGAATCTATTGCAATTTGCACAGAGTTAAAAACATAGTTGGCTGTGGCTGAATTTGTGGCGCCGTCTTTGTTAACAATTCTTAAAGGCTCTGACTCTTTAATATTTAAGCCGTCGAAGCCGCCAAAGAAAACAGTTGTAAATCGGTCAACGCCGTTATCTAGAACCGTATTATAAGCGTTGGAGCCGCGGAGATACTGCAAATCAGTGCCTTCTACATTTCCAGAAGCGTCTTTTGCGCTCAATCTAGAGCCTGCGCGATAGACAAAGTTTTTATTGGCTATGGCGCCGGTGTGGCACATATCATCCAAAGTAAAGCGCCATGACACTGCTGAAACGCTATCAGCACTATCATCCGAGAAGTTGGCCACGTTTGATGGCCTTATTTTGAGATGATCGCGTACGCTGGAGTTGAGTCTTGATGTGTTAAAAGTCGTATCAACTCCATAATAAGCACTAGTGGGATCAGTTGGCGTTCCTTGAGATGCTGATGCTCTGAGTCTCAAAGTCGGGAATCCAAATTCGATATCTCCGTTCGTGGCGCCTTCGATAAACGTTGTTACTGTTTCTCCAAAGCTACCTAGGTTACCGGAAACGGCTGAATCGGCCACTTGTGTATGAGTTGTAAGATCCTTCCATGAATTATAGATCATTGGACCTTCAGTGCCCCATGGGAGATATCTAGGATCAGTATCGCCCATCATCACTTCGGAATCTATTTCAACGCGAATGTATTTCGAGCGATTTTGATAGTCGCCGAATCTCTCATAGCGATGGTCTGCGTCGTTCCAAGTTTGTTTCATATCGCCAATCTTTCGGCCAATATAGTTAGCGGATCCAGGGTTAAGGTTACAATTGTTAAATTGTTCAATAACGGAAATTCTATTGTCTGTATCGCTAATTTGCCGTATTACAACGCTGAAGCTACCATACGGATCCACTTCATCGTTTTGAGAAGCTCTTAAGTCTTTGATTGAAACCTTAAGATTTCGAGCGGCCCAATCTCCACTATTTTGTGCGACAAGTCTAAATAGCTTCTGTTGATTGGCGACAACAAAGCTGCCAGTTGCACTGGAGCCAAGATTTAAATCCTGGCCGAAGAACCAGCCGGTTTTGGCGTCTTGATAAGTCTTTCTGGTTTTTCCGCCAAATATGTCTTGAGTGAGGTTCATCAAAGGCATTATTACGCCAAGTTGCGCAGTAGAATTAGCGCCAAGCTCTTCTTTTAGGGCGCCTTCGTAACTTTCGCCCAACCAATATGGAGTTGTGTCCGAAACTGCATCGGAATTAGTGAGGATTGGATTCGTGTTATAGATTCGTCTAATGAATTTATCACTAGTAGGTGTAAAGTTAAAGCTACTATCCGAGATAACACCATCAGAAGAATGGCTTATTTGTAGTTTAAATTCCTGATTCGCTGTAGAATCGATGTATTTGCATAATCCTAAGTCGCTAGCTCCACTAGTTGAGTTTGTTCCAGATAGTCCAATATTGCAGCCTTCGTCAATATACCATACTGCGGCTAGCGTGCCGGTTGCAGGCGCGTAAGAAGCCGACATGGTTCCAGTGAGCGCCTTAACTAGAGCAACACCGCCAATTGATACTGCAGTAAAGGAGGCGGTGCCTATGTTGTCGACAGCGGTGCCGCTATGCCATGCCATATCTGTACCAAGATTTAAACTTCCTAGTAAACCAGTAGAAGCGTTTGATGTGATAGTGACAACGTTGCTGAGCGCGGTAGCGTTAGCATAAGATGTTAAACTTATTACTGCGGCTAAGTTGGTTGCAGTTGTGGCTGCGGTCTGTGAGGCAGAGAACGACATTGTTGACGCTAACGTTGTCGAAGTCGTCGAACCGGTTCTAAACGTGGCGGGTACGCCGTTTGCGGTGAGAAATAAGTGGGTATTTTCCATCGTGCCAGTTGGACAGGTAATCGCCGCCGTCAAGACAGTTGCTGTGGGTCTTTCGGCTACAAATAAGCCAAAGGCGCCGCCGTTGTCCGTTGCCGCGGCTGCCGGGACAGTTTTGGTTGTTTGCCAGCCAGCTTCTCCATCTCCAGTCGTTAAAGCGTCCAGATTTTGTTTTCCGCCTAGGCGTACAAACGTAATTGTTGGGTTGTTGCGTAGCCATGCTTGTGCGGCGTACGCTGCATAAGTCGGAGAAGTATAATTTCCATTTCTTACAATATCACCTCCTCTGCCGCCAGCGATTGGCGCCCCGAATACATCAACAAACTGAGAAAATGAATCAACACGTGTTGGTTTTAATATTGGTCCCTTTTCGCTTCGACCAATTATGACGGGGCCTATTGTTCCCGCAGTAGCATTTCTACCGGTGTTGTCTATTTCGCTAACAAAAATTCCGGGCGAAATAAATTTGTACTTATCAACTGACATGGATATATCTCCTTATAAACTCAAAAGTTCTCTTATTAATTAGTTATTATTCTCGGTAAAATCCCTTCCCCTTATTATATGGTGGAATATCTCCTAAAATAACGCGCTCTCTGGGTATTTTTACTTCTACTGCATTTTGCCATTTAATAGCCTTGGGGCGGTCTCCATTTGGACCTTCTCCTATGATATACCCCAAAACCTCGAAATTAAAAACTGTTTCGTAAGTTCTTTCATTTTCACCCATATTTGAAATATTATTTCCGTATGAAAAATCAGATCGCAGAAACGTTTCATATGAATGTTCGCCTTTTTTAATCAAAAAAGAATTAATGTGACCACCAAGAGTGGCAAAAGGGGTTGTAAGTTCATTCATTTGTTGAACATATTCGGTCCTCACTGTCACCGCATAATCAATGCTTAAATATACTGGTGCTGGGATTGAAATTGATTCATAAACTACTTTTTTATTATCTTTAATCGGATAATAGGCTTGGCCGTTTGGCGTACGCTTTGTATCGTTACCTAGGTTTTTAATGTTATCCGCAATTGCAAAATTATTTGTTTTATCGCTTACAATGCGGCGTGATATGGTAATGCGGCCGCCTCTCAACGGGTCGCTATGCAAAACTGGATTGCCATAATAGGCTCCTTTTCGATTTAAATCTTTTTTTGTTGATGTGCGCTCTATAGAAATCAATGGAAACTTGAGTGTTCCATCTGCATCTATAATATCTTTTTTGTCTTTAGAGAGAAAAGACCTTTCGGCGGTTGCCCACAATATAGTTACCTTTTCTCTTCCTTCGTTTTTTGCTACATGTAGATTCATTTTATCATTAATAAAATCATAAAACGCATAGTCTATAGTTTCCAATGTAGATGGTTCTATTTCATATATTTCTTTATCATTCGGCATTGAATACACCCGCACGTGCTTTAATACACTTTGCTTCTATTTCGATTTTATGGTCAACTTGGCCAAAAATCTGTTTTGGTTCATTTAAAGTTACAATCTGGTAGAAAGTGTTTCCATATTTTACGAAATCTCCTTCTCTGACAAATAGATCTTGATCTTCTGTTAACCTTCTTTTGTGAAAATGCACAACAATGGAAGGCCTCTTGTCAATTCCTAATTTTGTTGTTTCGGTAACAAAACCTTCCCACATAATTAAAGCATAAACTCTCACTGGCGGTAAAAATGTTTTTTCCATCGCTTCTCCATAAAGAGAATGAAAGTTGGTATGTTCTATACTAATGGGATAATAATGTATGCCTTGGCCTATAACCCTCTCAATTAGCTCATCATTGACTTGCTTGACTAAATTTCGCTCTTTTTCGCCTAAAAACAAAGGCGGTGGTGGCGCGGCGGGTTGTGACCATTTGTTATCATCAGACATTCATTTGTTATCCTGTGTATATCGTCATTGGGATTTTTTCTTGAATTTTGTTTATTGCCTCCGATAATTCACTATCTTCTTGTGCAATCTTTGCATATGTAAGTTCGCTGAATATCGTTTTTAATTCTTCGCGAAGCTTCTCTTGCTCAGTTTGACTTTGACTGATTAACGCGGGGCCGTCCAATGTAACGCTGTCGCCAGGGATTGGGATAGAGCCAAACTTAGAACGAATGTTGCCTAGCATTTCTTTGCAAAGAGCTAATGCAAATCGCCGGATCCACTGTTTGCCTATAGAATTAATCTTTTGATAGGGGGTGTTTTCGAAAGGCAAAGAATTAATATTATTAATTCCATCAACGCCGTGACTCGGGCCGTCAGCGTCCTCTTTCCATGGAGTGTCTCCGTCAACAAAAAACTCAATGTACATTTTTGTTGGACTAACGTTAACGGTCTCTGGAAAAATACGTAATCTATTATTCTTAATTTCAAAGCTATAATGGCTGTTTCTGGTATATATCGCATCTTCAAATGCCATGGCTTGTGCTTTATTTTGCCAAGTTGGAATCAATTGGAAGGTGCTATCGTCAGCATATTGGCCGTAACTTGACATGTCTCCTACGGTATTCAAGCCGCCGTAATATCCATAAAATCGCCACATTGCTTGCGGAGTTTTGTAATACACCTTTGTAACATTAATTCTATTATTTCCCACTTTGCCAGAATAAAGCTGGCCTGCGGCTGCTGCAGATGAAGAAACAATTGATTGCAAGTCGTAATCTTGTTCATCAGTATTAGTTACGAAACTAGCGGAATATATTGGCGTTGTACCGCCGAAGCCTGCTTCTGTTGAATATCCATGCGCCACTCTTCTAGCGTATTCAAACTTGAATTTAGGGAATTTTAATGCTACGTCTTTAAAATTTGTATCATCTTGTAACTGGCCCTCTTCATTAAAAGAACCGGTTGCCGCGCCGAGAAGGTCGCCGATTGAGTTCTTTGCCTGATGTATATTTAAAAGATAAGAATATTCTAATACAGATTCTTGATATGCTGTAAAAACTTGTTCTTTTGTCAACTCAACGTCTAGTACATCGCCGCCAAGCTTTTTATATGTATATGCAACTTGGTCGGCGGCGCCTGATAAGAAATAAGAATCACTAGTGTATACAGCAAAAGGTAGCGTTGCGGCAGCCACTTCTGCGGCCGTGCTTCCAGAAGGCAACGTTATAGCACTAGTTTGAGATGATGGTGTAAGTACAGGTAAAGCCAATTTACTATTCTCCTCCTAATAATTAGTCAAGAGTATACTAAATAGTAAACTAGATTTTCTTAGAATCAGTTTTCTTTCGACTACGCTGCTTAACACGGCGTTTCGAGCTAGCAGTGGCAGCTTTTCGCTTGGAATTTTGTGAAGATGTTGGAATCGGTGTCATTTTGGCATCTTTTTGAGATTTTTTTACAGTAGACGTTGATTTCTTCTTAGTGTTGCCCGTAGACTCAACTTGTGTGTTTTCTTCTTTCTTGATGTCTTCGCTAAAGCTTACAACGTTTTCTAAAGTTTCAAAATTTTCTTTGGGTGTTTCTACAATTTCAACTTGCAAAGTGCTGGCTGGTGTAGCTTCTACAATATTTTCGTCTGATGAACCTAAAAGTCCTTTACGCATTGCAGCACATTTTACTGCGTATTTGGGACTACGCATTTTTCTTTTTCTTTTTCCCATAACAAAACAACTCCTTAAAATTATATTATAATTAGTTTTTAAACAAAAAAGCCCCCAACCCGTGAAGGAAGGGGGGTTTAAAATATAAAGATATATTTTAGTTAAAGCTTATGAATTTGCTCCAAGAATCCCATTAGTTGCACCGCTCCAAGCGTTACACCACCAACTCGTACCATCATTGTAGAGATGTATCACATCCCCAATAACGGCATCGCCGGATACGAATTTAACCAGATTGTTGTCAACAGCGTTGATGCCCGTGGTCGGATCAAATGCCCAGCCCTTGACCGCATTGCTGCCGCCACCATCAATCTTTACATCATTGCTGTCAGCTTCAGTAAGAAGGAATTTAAAATTAGCTCCCGCCGCATCTGACGGCAATGTAATAGTGAATGCTGCGCCCTGATCAATGGTGATCAACTTGCCAGAGTCTTCCATCGTAAGCGTCGTTTCTGCTGACACATTCATAACAACTTCTTTCTGCATCTGCAGATTATTTGTATTTTCGTTAATCAGGCTACGAATTCGTGCCCAACCTACTCTTTTAGTTCCCATAATATGTTTCTCCTTTTATTATATTAGGTCAATTAACGAAAGGTATTTCTCCTTTCCATTGTAAGTAGTATAATGATTTCTAAATCTCAAAAAATAGGGGCCGCTAAATTTCAACAGCATCTCTTTTTTAAAGCGAGTTTATCTTTGCAAAAAAAACCCCGGTTTCTCGAAAGAAACCGGGGCTTAATTCAAACTAAATTAGTTTATTTCTTAGCTTGTCGCGCCTGCCTCACCTAAGAGACCACGAACAACGACTACACCATACATATCAGGTCGAACCATCTTCTTAGCGTAGCGAGTCATGACACCCTTGCGTGGCACAAAGTCCTCTACACCAAAGATGGTGGGAGTAACTTGCAATGGCACATAAGGAGCGTATACATAACCGCTCTCTAGGAAGCTGTTACCCTTACGACCGACCAATATAAGATTGCGCGGGAAATAAGGATCAACATATACATCATAGCGCTTGCTGAGTGTACCAACCTTTTCGGCTCCTGCAGTGCCCTTTGCCTCGTCACTAGTGACATTGGCGCGGAATCCAGCAGTGAACTCAAGAATGTTGGCAACCTCTGGCGAGGTAACTAGGAAGTTAGCTCCACCGCGAAGAGTCTTACGGTGAATCTGTGCGGAAACATCATTGATGGTTTCGCCAAGAGTCTCGTACCACTCCGAAACGGTACCTGTGAAGTCCGGTGCCGCAGATGAGGCGCCAAGCTCCTTGCCTGTTTTTCTCTCAACGAAAAGGCCCGGTGAGCGTGCCCAGTAGTATGTACCGGCAGTTGCACCTTTAACCAAATCTTCAACGATCTCGCGATCGATTTCAAGAGCGATTTGCTCCGAAAGAATCGAAGTAAGCTCAACCTCTGCGTCAAGGTTATGATAAGCATTAAGATCCTGACCGAGTTCCGGCGTCCACTTAGCTTTGAGCTTCTTGGTTTGCGCTGTGACCGACAGAGAATCAACTTTGAGATTAATCTCTGGAATCTCAGACTGGCCCTCTAGGCCCCAATCTTCCTTGCCGACAACAGATCCTTGAGCCGTTGAGCCAGAAAAGACGTCGACTTTCGGGTAAGAAAGAGGTGCTGTGCTAAATGCATTGCCTGTAGTAGCACTAGTTTCCCCAGAATCGCCAACAACAACAAAGCGAACAGCTGTGGAACTAGTAGTAGCTCCGTCGGCGCTTTTGCTGAGCTGTGTTAAACGACGAACAAGCGTACCAACGGACGCTGTTGTTGAACAAGCAGCGAGGTCATCAAAATTGAAAACGTCGCCAGCGCTAGTAGCAGTACTCATATCGATTTCAGCAATAACAAATGCGCGTCCTTCGGTAAGATCCTGGTCGAAACGCAAAATAGTATTAACAACATCAGTCGTCAATGCCGCATCAGACACAGTACCAAGCGCACTGGCCTTGCCGTTGGCGCCAAGCGTACCAGAAACCACAACAACGTGGCCCGGCGTGATGGATCCAGTGGGTGAAGAATATCCGTTAGTCAAGTTGAAAAACTGACCGGCGGCAGTTCCTTCTTCACCATCCAAATTCAGACCATCAGCAATTCCACTAGCGACCTGTCCACCGCCATATAGCGACTCTGAAACAGCAAAGCCTAGGCGACTGGTTGTGTCTCCATCAGTTCCACCGAACGTGAAATCTAGGAAGAAAATGAGACCACTAGGTAGACTCATTGGCTGAACACTAACAAGATCGTTAGCGATCAGGCCGCCGAATACACGACGGACGATGGGAAATGCGACGGCTGCAAAACCTTCAACATCGCCACCAGACATGCTAGTAGACGACTCTTTAAGCAGCTGCTTAGCTTGGTTCTCTAGAAGACGAGCCATACCATTTTTGGCACTTTCGCTTCCGAGACCTTCAAGAAGACCTGTTTTCTCCCACTTATCGAGGAGAGCAGCACCTTCCTTACGCATATCGCGATTTACGATACCTTCTGTAAGTTTATTTAAAATAGACATTTTAATTTATCTCCTTATATTGTTTATTTTAATCCTGCGAGAATTTTCATTCTCTCTGAAAAAGCGTTATTATTCGCTTTAGATTTTGCCTCTTTACGAGGAATAAACGCTGAAGAGCTACGTGTTACAACTTCGTTCAGTGATTCCGGACTCCTTCTCTTTTTGGAGACCCCCACCGCACTTTGAAGAGTTTCAAAAATAATTTTTGCTTCTTCAACCGTAGTTGCATTTGAGATAGCTTCGACAATTTGATCTTTTTGTCGCTCATTCAAGGAGACGCTATTTAAAATGCGATTTTGATATAACAACTTGGCGTTAGTCAAGTTGCCTTCATTAAGCTTATCTTTAAGCTTTTTAATGACTGTGCCATACTTATCTACTTTTTCTTTCAATAGTTGGACTTTTTTATCTGTTCTTGTTTGTTCTCTTAAAAGAGAATTATTTTTTCTAGTGAGAAGTCGAGATTCTTTTTGTAATTCTGTAAAGGGTGTTTGGCCAACTTCTCTGCCTAAATCTGTCGGCGAAGCTGGGACGCAATTGCCGTTAACTTCTTTTTCACCATCTGCGCAAGGGGATTCCGCTTCTTCGACGACTTCTTCTGTTTCTTCTTCGACGATTTCAAGATCACCGCCGAGCATTTCAGCAATAATAGAAGTTAAATCGTTTTCGTCTATTGTAACGTCATCAGCTATGGCTAGTTCTTCTAACTCTTCTTCTGAGATTTCAACTTCTTCGTCGATTTTATCTTCAATTTTTTCAGCTAAGTCTTCGCGAGATGCCATTTCGTCAACATTTAAGCCGCCGTTTTCTAGCTCTTCTTCCATCATTTCTTCCAATTTGTTAAGATCAATATTGATAACTTCATCTTCTTCGGATAACTGTGCAGAAGGGAGTTCGTCAACTAAATCTAAGTGCTCGCCTTCTCCGTCGGAAATCAGCGCTGCGTCCTCTTCCATGTCGAGTTCGTCTAGTTCATCTTGCTCTAAAATCTTTTCTACAGCTTCCTTGATTTCTATCTGATATTTTTCGATTACTGCCTCTTCGGCTGTTTGTTTTGCTGTTTCTTTTAATTGTTCAGCATCAATAATAGCTTGTTCTAACATGGAAGACATAGAATAACTCCTTATTTACTATCACTAATTAGTACTTAAAGTACAGAAATACCTTATATAGCGTTTAGTCTTTTGATACACTCTTTTCTTTATGCAATTTTTCTAAAACTTTTTTTCGTCTTTTTAGCTCTTTTCTTCTCTTTTCCGAAGGCTTCGTATAAGTTTGCTTTTCAAACCAACTCTCAATAATTTTTTCTTTTTTAACTTTTTTAGAAAAACGTTTAATCATTCGCTCAATTGATTCGTTTGGAAATTTAGGTTTGACTTCTGCTAATATTGGTGTTTTTTTGCCCATGTATACTCCGTTAAATCATCTTTCGCCATTGTTTGCCACCGAGAGCCATGATTCCAGAGATATCAACACCCGAATCATCAGGGGCGACTCCAGACAGGGCGCCCGCATTTGGCTCCCCGGGTTCTTGCGCGGTTGTGATGCCGCCTTGTATTGGGCTTGTACCTGCGAAAACATCAGTATCGAACCCGGCGGCGTCTAATAGTTTTCTTTTTTGTTCTTTTAAAGATCTTTGTTGTTCGGCTAGCGCTTCCATTCTTTTTATCTCAACTTCTTTTTGATTAACTTGAGAAATAGGCTGCTTGGCTTCAACAATAGTTTGAATGGGCTGTAAACCTTTGACCACTTCAGAGATGATATTAGAGAGAAGCCCTTGCTCTATAAGAGCTTCATTAATACATTCTTTTATGATAGGTTTAAGTAGTTGTTTTAATTGGGATTTTTTCATTTTACCTCTTATTTACTCTTCGTTCCTTTTCTTAGAACTTCATTTAACGCACGATTAATCCTGTCGCCTTTTGTGAACATTTGATTTAAGCGCTTGGTACCTTCAGCGACATTGAGCTTCATTTGATCGTAATGTGGTTCTAAATAATAGGCTTCCGGAGATGAAGGCTCCGAAACAGCATCAAAACAAATAAGCTGTAAATCATCTTGTACGATTTGTATCGGACCTTGATCATCCTGGCTTTCCTGCAAAGAACCCATCGCTCTTGAAGAAAATCCAAAAAGGACGCCGCTCTCATAGAGACCTCGGAGGATGTCTCCGGATGGTGTTTTTAATACTTTAATTGTTCCAAGAACACTATCGCCATCCCACCAGACACGTGTAATAATATGAGAAGCGTTTTTTAAATTTATAACTGAATCGTCCGGATGATCGCATTCTCCAATTGCTCTGTTTTCTCTTACAAGTTTCTGATAGTTTTCAATTTCGCGTTCCAATACATCACGTGGATAAGTTCTGCCATTTCCATTTCTCACATTACATTGTTGTAATTTTGCTGGAAATATAGTGAACCCTTCATTGATCATCTTTTTTTCGCCTTCTGTAAGAAGATCTTGACATCCGCGTTCATCGCATTTTAATTCAAAAAATTCTCTTAAAAGTACTTTAGACATATTTCAAAATTCCTTGGCGCGGTCACAAACCGCGTGATACTAGAGCCGCTGCAACAGCGGCGGACTGGTTGTAGCTTCCACTTTTTGTTTGCTTTCATGATAAATCGCCTCCATTAATATGAAAGATTTTAAAACCAAAATCGTTTATCAAAGCACTTAACATATAACAAGTTGCAGAACTTATGCAGCTTAATATGAGTGCATTTGCAAAATTATATTCAAATGTAAATAGTTCAGTGAAGCCGTTTATTCCAAACAAAAAGGCGCCGGACCAGAATCCCATGCACATTGGACAATGAAAAAGTTTTCCTAATCCTTTTAGCCATTCGGTTGGCGGCCTTATATTATTGAATATGGTACCGTATACTAAAATTTGCGTGAGGCCATGGGCGGCTAAAATAAAATATAATAAATCCATTTATTCCTCGTAATGGTAACCAACCATACCATACGCCGCAGTAGAGCCGGGATATGTATTGTTAGTGCCTTTGCGTGGCTCGTGAGAGATTTTTCCTAATGCTGTTGTTTCTTCTTCATCAGGCTCTGTTAAAACTTTATCAAATTCTTCTTCATATTCACGATATCCTTTAACTGCGGGCGCCTCTTCTTCTAGGAACCTAGCGATAGAGTATATCGCGATGTGCAGCGCGTCGACATTCTCTTTTTGGGCATCTTCTGCTATCAATACGGGGGCTTCTAGAGAACCAAAAATGTTACCGGCCCTTATTAAAGAAGCATCGACAATTCCCCTTTTGGATAAATACTCGAACATTCTAGATTGGACCGCGTAAACATGGTCGCCAAACTCTTTTTTTGCTAAAGCAAAAACTTTATTTTCTCTAGGGGATACTACAATGTCAATTTGAGGATGATCATATATGATAACGTCGCCCGCAATTGTTTTTTTTGCTTTTAGATGTACCGTTGCGTCTGGATTGTCTACTTCTAATTTAAATTTTATCATTAGCTTTGTAACTCTTTTGCTAGGTTCTGGATTTCCATAACTTTAAGAATCAGTTGCCTGTCGACAGTTCTATTCTTGAAATCATTTAGAATATCTGATACTTCGGTCAACATTGTTTTTAAGTTTTTATCTTCCTTTGTTTCTTCCAAATCAAAAGATTTTTGTACTGTCTTCTTAAGGCGGTGGATTTCCTCATTTAAGTAAAATTTGAATTCCGTCCCGCCATCTTCGAAAGAAGAGATAAACTTGGATAAAAGATTTTTTTGTTCTTGTAGTAAATCGCCATACGTTTCGTTAAAACGTTTTGTAAAGGTATTGATAACCAAACTTGAATGTTTTTTGGCACCATGGGCCTGTTGTTTTTTTTCCGTCAGGTCATTTATGAGCTTGCTTTCTAAAAGCACTTTAGCCTTTGGACTGTCAATGTCCCCAAATATCTGAGCTATTGTTGCCAAGCTCTTATAATTTGGCACAAAGTTGTTAAAAACAGATTTGCATATATTTTTATTAATTTTAGAAATTACAAAACTTTGTTCTTTAAAAAGCTGCTTTTGATTGATATTCTTATGTTGCTTAACCACTTCCATTAAAAGTTTTTCAGCGATTTTTTCATTTAAATTTTTTGTCTCTAAAAGGGTTTTATATAAAACTAATTCTTTTCTCAATTCTGAAGTTGTAGAAAAGGATTCTTTGATAATCGCAATGGTAACGTCTCGTTTTGTTTCATTTTTATCAATAGACTGTTTTACTACTTCTCTAACTAACGCTTCATAAATGAAAGCAGTATTTCTTTTTTTATTATGTTTAATCATCAAATCCGCTCCAAATCTTCAAAAATTCTTTTAATTTCGTCTTTTACTTCGAATATCTGTTTTTCTTCTTTATCATCATAATTAGTCTCTTTGTTCTCAAAAATTCCTTTACCTAGCCCTAACAATTCTTTTGCGCCAGCTGGCAAGTTCATTCTTATTTGCCGCGGCGGCATTCTCGCCATTTCATGAGAACCCAAAGATTTCATCTGCTGTGACCTAGGTCCGCTGGTTTTGCGTTTGTCATGTTGAACCGGCCGGTACATTTTATGCTTGGAATCTCTTGTAGTAGTTCTGCCTTCTTTATCCATCCAAACATCTGGCTTGTTCCAGCCTACTTTATCATCGCGCTTTCCTGCTGGTAATTCCGTTTCGTCCGAGCCGGGTTCTGCCAAGAGGGTTTCTTCTTCGCCTTCGCCTTCAGCGCCTAGGCTTTCATCTTCTAAGCCTGGCCCTGCTTCATCATCGAAGCCCTCTCCGGATCCTAGGCCAAGGTCTTCGTCGGCGCCTAGGCCTCCGCCGCCGCCTAGGCCTCCTACGACTTCTTCGGCGACCTGATCGAGTTGAGCGGATATCCTTCTATCAAAGAATAGCTCGCGTTGGTTTCTTAAGAATTCTTCATCGGAAACATCAAATAAATGTTCAGCGATCCATCTCTTGCTAAAATAGCCTTCCACGGCAGCGCTTGCTACATCAAACTTTGTTCTCCATGTTTCAAGTTCTTGAAGCTCTGATATCTTCGAGGGATTGTTCAATCTTAAAGTGTAACTAATAAGATCGTCGCCTCGGAAGCCCAAAAGATACAAGTGAACTGATGCTATTTTTTCCAATTCAGCTACTATAGAGCGCTGTAAACGCTGAATAGTTCGAGCAAAGCGAAGATCTTTTTGAGCTAAAGCTCCCTTGTCTTCAGCTTCGCCGTCGCCGCTGATGAGATACGACTGTGGGATTTTAATTGCTGCAAATACTTTTTCGCGAAGGTATTTTACGTCGTCGATATCTCCTGTAAAAGTACCGCCGGGAAGGCTTACGATCTCTGTCTTCGTGCCGCCGCGAGTAGGAATAAAATAATCTTCTTCAACTGACATTGGATTGTAACGAAGGTCTACTCGCCCGGTGTCGGGGTCAACAATCTGATTTCTTTTCATTGAAGTTATGAACCGATTCATAAATTGTTCAACATCTTGAGGGGGAATATTTCCTACATCTACATAAAAAACTCTTCTCTCTGGAGAGCGAACGATGCGATATGCCATCATTGCATCTTCTAATAATGTTAGTTGTCTCCATATTCTTCTAGAAGAATCTAATACAGAGGTGCCATATGGCGCGAACTTATCATTGCCGAGAACTCTAAAATGAGCCACTTGCCAATTTTCAAATGTAACTCCAGCGCTGTTCCACTGGTATTGAATGTAATTTGGATTATTTTTGTCTTGACCTTCCATTCTTTCAAGCTCGCGGGACGGGAGACCAATTACGTTTTTAATTCCCATTTCGGTATCGATATCCAAGTACAAGTAAAAATCGCCATATTTACACATAGTTCGGGCCCAACCAAAAAGATTGAACTCTAAGTTTAAAACTTTATAAAATAACGTTTCTAGTATCTGTTTAATTTCTTCGTCCGGACATTGAATGCGCAACATTTTATTATAAGCATTAAATGTCGTCATCTCATCAGCATAAATATCCAATGCGGATGCTAGTTCTGGCATGTATTCCATTTGATCGAAATCTGCATATCTCGTTAGCCGTGCCTGAGTATCCATATTATAAGAGGAAAAGTTGTCTAGCGGATTATATCCGAGCCTTTCAAACTTTTGACCCGCAACATCATTGAAAGTTCTAGCGTATTTGTCTAGCCTCCTTCTGCGTAACTTTCTTGTATTCTGTGTTCTATAGTTTATTATAGGTCCAGAAAAAAGACGTGTTAATCTCTTAAAAAGAGGAGATTCGGGGTTTTTTGTGTTTTTGTTATCAGCCATTATCTATCCTTTAAAAATCCATGCGAATTCTTTCATTTTGTTTTGCTCATCAGTTAGTTTTTCGCTTAAATTTCTTTTTCTTTGCCCGGGTACTGTGGTGTCTAAAGTAGTGTGACTAGTAACCATGGCATTTAAAAATGCTTTTTTGTATTGAATATCTCTTTGATTCTCAATAATTGCAGTATCCCTCACCCAACAGCCAATAGAAGCTGCCATTACCAAGTCATCGTTATAACTTCTTTGGGCTTCTGGGCGACCATTTCTCCAAATAAAAGTATCTAGTTCATTCGCCAAACGTTTAGAATAAATAGTTAATACTTTATTTCTTATAAATTCCTCAAATTTGGCAATAATCAAAGGTCTAGTTTTATGGGAAGTTGTGAAGCCGGGGACAATAGAAGAATTGCCTTCTGCAGCATACTGTTCTACGTACTCATGTGTACCTTTTTTAGAAAAATAAATGTTTGTATATCCTCGATCTTTAAGCTTATCTAAAACATGATAGCCAACGGAGTTGTTTTCAATAACTACCATTGCATTATTATATTGTAACCCAGTTGTATTAATAATTTCAGCAAAAATATCAGGAGTTGGTTTTCCTTTATATTCGCATATTATTTCCATCGTTTCTAATTTGAAAACATGAAATGTGCTAGAGTCAGCACCGTCACCTCTGGCCACGTCAGCAGCCAATAGATAGTTGTTTTCATTTTTTGGTTCCTCCCAGATCCATGTATTGCGATCGAACCCAACACGATGTACAGGCTCGCGTATCATACTTTTAATTCTCAATATGTCATCCGAATGTATTACAGTTTCGCCAGAAGTATTGAAATTGCATTCATATTCTTGAGCAATTTGGCGCTTGCTCATATTTTTTGTTTCTACTTCAAACCAATTGGCATCGCGATCAGGGTGCTCCGGCCATGGCAGACTAATAGGGAAAAATTCGTTTTCGCCGCTTTCGGCTCCGACGTACGTTTCATGAAACCAATCACCTACGCCATTTGGAGTAGAAATTGCTATACAACGCCCACCAGTAGAAATCGTAGGATATAAACCGGTCCAGAGTTCATCTAAACCGTCGATGTGTGCAGCTTCATCGATAACAAGAAGAGACAATGCTTCTGAGCGGCCTGCATCGCCAGAAGTTGATGATGCTTTTACTTGACTGCCGTTGAACAACTCAATACTATTTTTGTTATCAACTGAGAATTTAGATATACAAATCCATTCCGGAAGATTTTTAAGAATAGTTTTTACTTTTTTTACCATGTTTGCTGCAGTGGTGAGCTTTGTTGCAACAATAAGAACATTTTTATCCCTGTGGAACAAAATTAGCCATGCTATATAGGCTGCTGTAATCGTTGATATTCCTAATTGGCGGGCTTTTAAGACAACTATAAAACGATGTAATGCTAGGTCTTCAACTAGTTCAGATTGAAAATCATATGTTTTAAAAGGAATTAAGCCCTTGCCAGGGTGGGGAATTTTACAGTAAGTGTTTATAAAGTAAACCGGATCTTTGCCGGATTTTACTATCTCTTTTACTATTTTTTCTTTGGTAAGTTTGTACGTCATTAATCATTTTTTCTAGTTACATTCTTTGGTTTTTTATCCGTACTTAACTCAAGAAACTTACGGAAACTTTCCTCATGGGTTGCATCTTTAAAGGGATTATCAACTGGAACAACGTCTTTCATGTTGCCAACTGTGTAAACCTTAGTACCTTGGACCCATGTTCGAAGTTTTGACATGTTTTGGAGTAATATATCGCAAGGACCGTCAGGCGACAATGTTAATGCTTCATCGGTTAAAGATTTATATTCTTTTTTTAAGAATTTAGCAATGTCTGCATATATTTGTTCTATTTCATCGTGCAGTTTTGTATTGTGAAAAGAAGACATTGGCATCTCAGACTGATAGGTTACAATCAACTTTGGGCCACTCATTCGAACTTTAAAGCCGTCAATGACTCTAGAATCATTGATTGCGCAGCCTTGTTCTCTTTTAAGGCCAATGACTTTTTCATCATCTTCTTCCACAAATCTCTTATCATGGGAACCATCATATGCGTTTGCAGCTGCCTGATTGATTCCTTTTACTATATCATATACTGTAGCCATTTATTTTTGCTCCTTGTTGTTTGGTCTCCACCCGGTTAACCATCTTTCTTCGCGATCCTCTACCCATTGAATATAGCATTTCCAGCAACATTCAAATTTATTCATATAAAGATCGTCTTTTAAATTAAAAGAATATTCTCCACATACAGGACATATTCTCTTACTTTCTCTACTAATTAGATTTTTACACAACAAAAAGCCATATTGATTAACTTTCTCAGTATTATCGTTTTTGTTGTCGCAAGTCGAATAAAATTCTTTCAGTTGATTTAAATATTCTTTTTCTTTTTTATCGTTCCATTTCGATTTTGGATTGACTATGGCATCTTCACCAAACTTTTTTGCAATTGCCTTTTCTATTCTAGCTATGCTGTTCAAATCTTTTTTCATGATATTTTATTGTTCAAAAGAAATAGTTTGCCATTCTCCATCTGCTACAATCTTTAATCGATGGGTGTCTGATTCATAAAGCATCAAGCCATTGAGCGCGGAAGTTGCCGTAGGTTTGGCTGCGCTTTGGACTCTTGGCAACATAAGCCCTTGATCGCTTGATGATAATTCTAAGATCGCGTCTTCATCGGGTTCAGTCGTGCCTATACCAACCTCACCAGTATCGGTGATAGCCATCTTAGGAGTTGCACTAGCGTAGCGACCGTTGGTTGATGTTGAAAATACCATATTAATCGCGGAGGCTATGTGAAGGTCATTGTTAGATGGTGATGTCGCATGATATATAGCAGAGTCTACGAGTCCTCCGTCTTGTCTGAGAATAATAATTGGATTGTCGCCTTCGTTGTTGTTGTCTGTGTCGGCCTCTACGATAAGAGTGGCGTCAGTTGTTGATGTGCTGATGTGTAGAAGGCCGTCTGGTGATGAATTACCAATGCCTACTCTGTTATTCCCTGCATCGACGTGCAGCACCACATTTCCGTTATCAGCCATAACTTGTGTATCACGGTCTCTATTGGCGTTATTTATTTTAATAGTCCCATCATACTTCAAGAAAGAATATCCGTTAGCAACTAGA
>Ga0208299_1000557_pt1 | contig 33924 bp, 36 predicted proteins | sample 15_taG_FD_184089 | JGI IMG/M metagenome (GOLD analysis project Ga0208299, IMG submission 184089) | Marine viral communities from the Subarctic Pacific Ocean - 15_ETSP_OMZ_AT15312 metaG (SPAdes) (version 2) | ecosystem: Environmental > Aquatic > Marine > Oceanic | place: Pacific Ocean | collected...
TATCAGTTTTACTAGAAACACCGGGCTTAACTAGAGTTTCGGTAGAACTCAATCCCATAAAATATGTAACATCTGGAAATTGTTCTATTAATTCGCCCAGAGGTTGGCCAGCGCAGCGACCGACTGGCATCCCGGAGTTAACTCCTCCAGAACCATTAGCATTTTCCTCATTTGGCGGATAAGTTCCATCTCCATCGGGGTCAACATAATCCCTCTGAATGTTATCCCCATCATCAACACCTCCAGCATATCCTCGCCTTGATGGCCACCAACCATAAAGATCTATTGTATATTCTTCTTCTATGTGAGCAAAATATGGCAATAGACCATGTTGCGACACAACATAAAGTCCACCAGGACCAAATGTTATTCTCTTAAAATCTTTAAAGTTTGGATATGTTACTATTTCATCATCCTCATGTGAATATGGCGTAACACGCAACCAATCACCAACCCCACCATGCACGACACCATCTACATCAATGGCACCATAAACAGCATTATACTTATCAACGACAGATTCCGGCACATCATTTACAAAGTCTGTAGTAACTTCATACCTAGCAGTAAATCTATTTGGATTAGACCAGCCTCCACGAACCCCCCCATATGATATAAGATTTGTTGTCGCGTCTGATTCTGCGAATGGTGTATTTATTTTTATCTCATCGCCTTCAACCATTAACCTAAATTGATTTCTCAGTACGGATTGAATTTCTGTTAATTCTCTTGCCTGCAAAACCCAAGATGGTCTGATGCCTACTTGAACATTATTTTTTCTTCCATCAAACGTATCATTCTCTGGTACATAATGAGAAAAAAAACCAGCCCCCTCCGTTAGCGAAGGAATCGAGGCTGTCTTTGTGCCCAGTAAAATTTCCCTTGGTGTTGACATATATTATGTCCTGCAACCTTCGTAGGGTCCACCGGCCGAATTTAATACCTGCAAATTAGACGGTGTAATTTTTCTGTATAATTCGTAATTCAAATAATCTATGATAGGATCGTCAGTTTCATCATGTGCCTTTTCGTATTCTTGCCTATTGCTATGTAAAATTCTTAAAAGATTAGGCTCATTGCTGTTCCAATAGAACAGTGGTATAAAATTAGAACCGGCAAAATGACCATCATAATCATCAATCACTGCTTGATTGACAGCCCTATCAAATTCCCCCGTATCTACTTCATCTGGCGGATTCCATGAAATGGGGAGCAATGCTTCCTTGACTTTCATATCTGATTCTATGTTAATATGATAACGAACTGCACCGGGAGCATTGAAGTTGGGGAATCCTGCTGCATTATCGTATAAGTCTGGTTCTTGTTCAGGACTTAATGTTTCTTCTGTATATTCGACACCCATAAAAGCAAATTTGGTTAAGGTGTCATCTGGATCACCCTCCGATGACCATACGAAAGTATGAGAAAGTGGCGATCCATCAGAGTATGAAGCGTTATAACGAACAAAATACCCCATACGATTTGGGCCTTTCATAAACATATACCCGGGCTTCATCGATAATGATGCCGTGTAAAGACCGGTGCCGTCTTCACTCAAAGACCCCAATCTAGGATCTGTTTCGCATAATTTTATTGTTGATCCATGAGCGTAACCAAGTTCTTGAGCAAACGTGCTAATTTGATTTTGAATAATAGATTGCAGTTCGATAAGTTCTCTTGCTTGCAAACTATAGCCAGGTCTAAAACCCACTTGCAGGAAATTGGTGCTTGGAACCCAAGTGTCTAAACTGGGTTCGTTTTGCTCTTTTATTGAAAAATAAGATCTTGGTTCTATTGCCATTTTTATATCATACTTCCTGTAAGAAAACGAAATTGCTTACTAATTGATTAGTCATATTTAAATCAGAACCCAGGTAGTTTATATATAACACTTCCCCGGATGCTCGCTTTATATCTGCCGTACCATAACTACTTTGGTGGTTGTAATATTTGGTTCCAGTTGTAGCACCAAAACCCTTATATATTTGAGTAGATTCAGCAAATATACCAGCAGTACCAGTAGTCCTCGTTATTTCTAACCTTGCTCTGTTTGTTCCGGTTTCTCCGGCAGGTCTACCAAAGAATACAACCATACCTTCTATGTCGGCATCAGTAGCATCTGTTATACCATCACCAACATTAAATGTTGGAGAATCTGAAGAATAGTCAAAAGTCGCGGCGTCACCGATAATCCCAGCACTGGCCCCGCGAAGTTCAAGTACCTCTGACAATCTGTAATTTTTCTTTATGTCTTTTATTAATTCAGATCCAGCGACCATATCAAATCGTTTATTTAGATTATGGTCTTTCGAAATTCCATATAAATTAAACGTGGTTTGTCGAATGCCTGCTGCATCAAAATCGGCTGTATCAACCCTTACGTTATACATGATTTTTTCTATATGAAAATAACTTTCAGCAGGAACTCGTCTCTCTCGTCTGTTAGTTGGTGAAAGATTCAATTGTATTAAATTTTCAACCTGACTCGTTGTATGTGTTGTTGGAACACTTGTTAATTTTACTCTAATAAAATTATAGTCTCTGCCCTCATTCACTACGGATATACCATTCACATTATAATTGTTTACTGATAATCGTATAGACGCTCCAACTCCATCACCGACAACTGTTATTGTGGGACTGTTTGTGGAAAATGATATAGTATCAGAGAGGTCTATTGTTGCACTCTCAAGTCTTCCACTATAACCTCTTTCAGAATTATACTGCGCTCTTAGAGTATCTCCCACATTTGCACTACGGGCATCAGCAAAGGAAATAAGTTTAACAGGCATATAGTCAACATTATTTACAGATCTTAAATAATTCTTATAGTGACGATCAATCGTATAGAGATATTTCCATTTATATCCATCACTGGTTTCAAAAGGAACAGACTTCTTTCCAGTAGGCTCGACTATAGATCTACTGCCCCCACTAACCCCGACTCCAACACCACCATTGTCTAGGCAAACGTAAACATTGTCCTGTGAATTTTTCGTGTAATATTCTTTATTTCGTAAATCAATATCGTTTTTATATCGTTCATAATAAGTTCCACTGGTCCAGTCATATCTTTTTACGACAAAAGCCTTCTCTGTTTCTAATATACGCCTAGCATAAGTACTACACGCCAGAGCAGTTCTCTCAGCCGTTATGGAGTTGCTTTGTATTGCAGTCACTCCCGGGGTATAGCCCATGAAGAAAAATTGCGCGCTTCCACTTGCAACGAGGTGCGCGTTAGTTTTTCGTAATGATTTATATGATCTCGCCATTTATATTTCCTTTAATACTGAATGCCGCCTGTTGGACCATCTACCAAACCATATAATAATGGGTTGCCGGTAGTGCCCGAAACATTTCCGATGTTGGGCGATTGTAATAATGCTGCGGGCGCATTTGTTTGAACCTTTACTATATCTATGTCCATTGATATAATATCATCTAGGACAATACTTCCAAAAGAAGCAGCACTTCCTAATGTGTATCCGCCACTGTTTTCGGGTGATCCACTTGGTCCTGTTACGTTTGATGCCCATACATTTGGATGGTTAAATATCATCCAATAAGGATAACCATATTGATCGGCTGCACTATAACCAAAAGAAGATCCACTTATACCGTAGGGGAATCCAAGGTTGATGTGTGTTATACCATAGGGTGCATTCTCTGGCATAGTGGCATATACGTTATCATTAGTATAACCATCATCAGCACCATATGAAGCACCAGTAGCATTTGCATTGAATCCTTGTGGATATAAGTCTGCTTGATTTTCGTTATACCTCAAATTCTGGATAGTATTAAATGTATAAGGCATGTAGTGGGCAACAATAGCACCTTCTAAAGAAATCACATCACCAGTTGGAACTCCACCGCCAACAACATCGTCCAAGGTTGCCATTCCGAAAAACTGAAGTCCTGATGTGTGCATAAAATCTTTAAATGGTCTTTCAAACTCCTCTTGAAGTATAACAGTAGTACCTTCTCCGGTCGATCCCGTCGAACCAGGAGTTGAAACATTTAAAATATAGGAATAATCTTGCCATATGTGACTGTCTTGAATGACGGCTCTACCACTAAGAACTCTATCATCTGGATTGTCAAAATATCCTTCAAAATCAGGATCTTGACCAGCGGTATTACCAGGATTATCATTCACATTTGTTTCGTCTGTGGATTTTAAAATATATGCTGTTGCTTTATTATGATCCTCTTGTTCAATAAATGATTTTTTTACTTTAGAAAGAGTTATAGTTCGTTTTGTTACTTGCGTGGGATCGTTTATGCTTGTTTCTTCATAAAGAGAAATTGTCTTACCTAAGTTTTCGCTTTGGAACGATAACCCATCAAAAGAATCTTTTGGTATAAAGAACCCTCCCTCTTTTGTGAACAAAATGGCGATCCCGGCATTTCTATCTAAACCCGCAAAGTCTGATTCCATATTAGGACCAGATACCAAAAGAGATTTTGGACCCAACTCAACTTCCCAACCAAAATTACTATTCTCGGGGTCGGTTAAATCCACAAACATAGTGTATAAATCGTCGAATGTTATTTTCTGATCGTATATCCAGGCATTGGCCGATGAGACATACTTGAATATAAATACAGAACCAAACTCCTGATCGGTTACGCCGTCTATAGTTTCATTATCTCTGGGGCACCCAACGGCTATATAATCTCCGTGTATAGAAACGGAATGACCAAATAACGAATCTATATTTAGTTGTTCGTCATTTATAGTAGATGAAGAATCTACCGTAGTATTTAAGTCCCATGTTCCAGATGCATTCTTTTTATAGATGTGAACCTTACCAGAAACTTCTGGAACAGGATCGGAGGAATCGCCATAATCTTCGGTTCCCGGAGATCCAATTACTAACCAATTTTCTGTAGCGTCCAATGCCCATCCAAATCGATCATTTTCTGTGTGTGAAACAGCGTCTATGGTTTGAACAAGACTAACTTCTGTAAGAACGTCATCTTCGTCGTGAAGTGGTTCATACACATATACCTTTGGATCTGTTTGTGTATATTGTTCCACCTTGTGGGCGGACGCAGAAATGAACAACTCCTTTCCGTTTGTCGCCATTTCTGTTCCAAACATTTCTCCAACTGTTCCGGCACCCGTAATCTCTGTCACCGCTGTAGTAGCATTCGACAAATCAGATTTATTTAATATGACAACCCTACCAGAATCCTTCGGGACTCCATTAACACTATTAGATCCCGCTATGGCAACATACACATAGTTGCCCATTTCTTGCGGTTTTGCGGGTTTAAATCCAAAAGTGCCAAGATATATTGCCCCCCACGGTCCATAATCGACATCAATATGATCTGCTATGTGTTCTTGGTAAATCGTTCTTTCTAGTGTCGTGGGATTCGAAGGATCGCTGTGTTCAATTCTGAAAATCTTGGGCTGCACCGAGTCACCAATCGTTCCGTCAGTCGTTGGTTGAGTTGAATATACAAGAGTCACATTTGAATTTATATTGTTTACTGATGTTTGGTGTTTTTCTGCTCCTAATTGATATGAACCATACAAACTACCCATATCAATAAACGAATCTCGATATTCTGCGTTTATGTCTAACGAATACAGGCATGTTGGATAAACATAATAATCGCAATCCTGAAAACCAAAATATTCTCTGCTTAATAATCGCCCCTCAATGTGCGCAGCATCGTCCTCCAATGAGCGAGTAGATCCATCGACCAACGTATATGCATGCTCGGCAAGCAGTGGCAACGAATCTCGCACCACACAGTGTAGATTATTACCACCATAGGCCAGTCCCATTAAAATAGGAGTATTTGGTCTGTCTTCGTGTGGATACATTGCAAAATATGGACTACCAGAATCCCCGTTGAAATATTGACTCATTTCATCGAAGGTAGCACCAAGTTGGGTGATTTCAAATTCTGGATTCAACTTAAAATTATAATTAGAATTTAGAAAAACATCCTGTAGAAAATTATCGAACTGGTGACCTGCCAGACCAACTCTTGTATCTTGGTCATAGATAAACATTGGGAGTTCTGAGAATAACTCCACCAATGGATCTCCGCCCTTCGCAAACTTAGGCGGCAGCAAGGGGAATATAAATTTGCCGCTCGCAGAAAAAGTTTCTGTGTAGGGCCCATTAGTGGGGTGAGAGAAATTTCTAGTAACACTAATATTATCTAATTGAAATTCATTACCAAAATAATCTGTTTGGTTTTCATCTCGTCTTAGACTGACATCACTTCTTGCATCACAATCCTGGCAATTATTCTCACGCAAAGATTCTATGTTCCTCCAATTGATTGGTCCATATATCGGAGTCCAATCAAGAAGTGCATATGTTAATTCACCATTATAGCCCCATTCTTGCCAACCTTTCTCACACGGGACGCCGATGCCGACACACCCCATGTGTTGAAATTCTCTGATTGCTGCCTTTTGAATATAAATCGGCTTGACCGTATCACTTCCCTGAAGAAAATCCCCCTCAACCATATATCGCAGAACCCTTTCTGCTATTCCACCGGTGTTCCCTTCCATATTGCTCTTCCATTCAACACCAAAATGTTCAAGAAGTAATGCTGTGTTGGGACCAACTAACGGATATCTTGGATATCCGTATGTAACCCCATTGGGATGGTCTGGACATGGATCGGGGCATCTGCCCCCGTTGGGAACCGTATATTCTCTTCTGACTTGGACCGAAACCGATGAAAGGTTAGGAATTTCATCATCGGGATAAAGATCAAGTTCATATGAACCATCAGTATATTGTGCTTGGTGTGGGTGGTAGTTATACTCATCGTCGGCGGTATAGTTCGACAAGGGTTTCATAAAATGTGGATTTATTGACACCGGTATCCTATTAACATAGGTAGACACACCATCATTCGGTATTCTAGGGGGGGACTCATATAAATAATAATCGTGTCTACTGGGCCAATACCAACCATTACCCAGTGCAGCGTGGTCAAGCATTGTATGATTAGCACCTGGACCAGGATTATTTGGAAAAGATATGTCAGAAAATAGCATTATCCATCACCCCCAGATGCTCCTGGTCGCCAAACACCATCAGACAATCTTAACAATCGTTTTTTGGGATAATCCACCTGAACTTTATAGAGGTCTGTACCTATTGGAGCAAACAAACACCTAAAGAAAAACGCTATAGATTCTTCTGTCCCCTTAGAAAGATATAAATCACGAATATGACGAAGTAATGTTCTCACATTAATAGGAGAATTTGAGGGGTCCGACCACTGAAGTCTAGGAGTCTCTGGGAAATCTCTAGCCAACATATTTTTATAATATATTAAAAATTGTGTCTCTGCCAAATCAATATCCCGCAACACTTCTAAACTACTAACCTTATTCTCTTCGTGTAACCATTTGTAAAAATATTCAACAAAAGAAACGAATGTAGGATATCTTTCTCGGATATCGGCGGGTATGGTTTCGTTTATAAAAAAATCAAAGCCAACAGAGCCGTATGTTACGCCCTCAATTTCGTCCTCCCGCATAGATCGTTCGGCATAATCACTGCCCAACGGTTTAGAAGTATCTTCTCTAGAAACTTCATACAATCTTTCGATGCTGGGTTTATTAACAGCACTGCCGACATTATCTTCTGAATTAAAAATATCCATTAAATTTCATCCATTACTATTGCATCAGTACTGTTCAGCCATGTACTATCTCTCAAGAACAAAATATTTCTTTTTGATGCTACATTTAGAGATTTGGGTTCATATGTTACCGTAAAGGCAGAAGTTGCTGGAACATCTCTTAGATAAATGAAACCCTTTGCAGAATCATATGTACCAACCCCTTGCGCAATAATATTATTATATGTTGTATCACCATCTACAACTTGTTGGTATAGATCTACTTGTCCATCAGAACCGTTTTTGATATAAAACGTCTGCCCGTCATTTGGATAATCGTCATGCGTAAATAGACTGGAGTAAAAGATATTTCCTGTAGAGTTTTTAACATTGCCTGGAACTGCCGCTGCTTGGCCAAAATCAAAAAGGTAAGATGCTGATGCCTTTAAGTCTGACATATTTATTAATTGAGTTAGGGTCAAGAAGTATGACATTCCAACAATACCCGCATCTAAATTTACTATACCCGTATTAATATTTTCATATTTCAAGCCATCCCCAAGAAGGCCAAATTTAAAGTTCGAACCCATATAACCTTTAACTAGCGTATGAAGTTCTGATGGAGATTTATTAGTGGCGAATCTATCATAATCAACAACAAACTTATGGAACATCAACGAATTTGTCACTGGTGCAACATATTCTGGTAAAATAGATACTACTGATTTTTCTTTTAATGTAGTGACAATGGACGAAGTATCAATCGCTGTGGGAGAAGTTGTGCTTATAAAAACTCTACCATACTTGGGGGGATTACTTTCTTCGCCGCCCCAGACGCTTAAGGACGATATTGTTTTCAGTTCTTGTGTTGCTAATGACTTATAGTCTAATGCTGTAACTGCTCTGTTTTGAGATTGAAAGTATGCCGGAGCATTGAATTTTATATCCGCTAAAGTATCGGGATTTGCTCCTCCTCTGGAAGATGTTATCACCTCCAAAATATTCATATTAGAACCTAACACATTCGTAAAATTGTTAATACCATTATCGGCAGGACCATAGCCGCCCCTAACATACTGAAGTTGGGTCTGACTCGTAGACGGAACCGATTTTCCGAATACCCCATCCCCAAATTTGACTTTATAATACCCATCGTATGCCGTATCCAAGAAATAAATTTTATCATCACCACTTAAACCAGAAACTATATTAGACGATCTTGTATATTCTACTGGCAATCCACTTTCTGTCACATAAACCTTTAAGGTTGTAGTATCAACATCTGTGTCGGGAATTACTAAACTATCCACAACAGGGGCCGATATCGCACCGCCCTGTTTGGTGCCGTGAACATTTATATTAGCGGTTGTTCCCGTTCCTAAAGTCACTCCGCCCGAAGTCCAATAATGCCAATAAGTATTTGCAGAAGTGGCAACCAAATCGCCCAAAGCAATATAGTAATCCGTGCCGCCACTGTTACCGACCTGTAAAGTTGCTGTAGAACATCGCTTTGATTTCGGAGTATACCCTAACATTTTTGCTAACGACGCGGCATTATCTCCCTTCGTTGTCGTATCCAAAAACATTTCATTCGCTACCATATTCACATAGAACGAATAGTACATTGTGTTATAAGAAAGAACATCTAGTAGGATTGAAAGAGCCGATCCGTCAAAATCATAGTCCGTAAAAAGACTTTGACCCTTGAGGTATGTTTTTAAACTGGTCTTAATATCATCAAAATCTAATTTTGATAATTCTATATTAGACAACATGACCGGAGCAGTTGTCGAAGATGGTAAACCTGTATAGTCTGTAGCCATTACCTGTCCCTCTGTATTACAAGGCTTAATTCTTGTGTCTGTGTTTTTGAAGTCTTAAATATTATATTTGCTATCACTTGACCTCTTGAATCTACTTCCATTTTAATATTAGACCCAGCAGCCCTTGGTTCAAATCTATTTATAGCACTTTCAGCATGATGTGTATATGATGCGTACCCTCCACCATAATAGTTTTCTTTCAGGTATTTCTCGTCTGGTTTTATGTGTGACCCCTTCCTCATTGCACCTTGTCCAACACCAACAGGTTCAAATGTTAAAAATTCTCTAGAACCTCCACTCATGGATGGTTTAAAGGGTCTTTCATATCTATTTGTAAGAAGTAAAGTCTTTATAGATTGCTCTATAGCGTCAGCATCTGTAACTAACAGTATATCACCATTTTCCTGTAGTGGTGATTTCTTAAAATTCAAATCAAAATCTACATAACGAGGAGTTCTGTCTGTTATGATTTCTTCTGGATGTGGCATTTGTTGTTCCTTTGCTTTCTAGAAATATGTATTATATTAATGAATCTAACTAATTAAACGTACCTTCTATATCTTCTATACCTTCTATATCTTCTGAACCCTCTTCTCCTCCGCTGATGTGCTTCGCGGCCGCGCCGTAGTCTGCCCAGTCATAACGAGAAAAGTTTTGAATACGACCCTCTTTTAAAGAATTGGAAACAAAAGATAACGGTTGTGACTGATCCGAATCATCCTCCAAACTCTCTTTATATAATTGGGCAACAGTTTTACCGTCTATTATATTAATAAAATCATCAGAATCACTCTCTGCGTCTTCACCCTCTACGTCCCAATCAGATTGGTCGTCAAAGATATTAGGGAGGCCGTCTATGTCATTATCATAAGGTACGTCTGGAACCCATCCCCCCCCGAACCCGGAGCCGTCCTCTGTGGGTGAAGAATTTGTCCCGTTAACGAAATGCGAATAATCTTCGGGGTGTAAATAGCCGGGTGTGTTTAAGGTTCTTGACATTGTATCTTCTCCTTCAAAACCAAATACCTTTTTAACACCCCCAACGAAGTCATCGATCACTTCGCTGCCGCCGCTTGAAACTTCTCCTTCATAGCCACCACCAATATATTCGTTTGATGTGTTTATCATTCCAACATTGCCCATAGTATCGGGATTAATAGAGGCAAATTCATCTCTAAAACCATCCCTACATACCTCTACTTCCATAGTATGTTCGTTGTTAGAAGTTATCTGGTGTTTAATAGACCTAATAATATATTTGCCTTGCATAAATTCCCCGCTTGACAAATCAACTTCAACATCAGTCTGTGCAGTAATAATTGGCAAATGTACAAATATTATTTCACCAGGTTTTCTTTGCAAATTACCGGACATCGTTAACTGCAATGTCTGCGATTTTAATAATAGATTTTGTGCAATTCTCATCATTGGGGCCCAGTGATCGGTGTTCCAATAACGAGAAAATGTGTTTGTGTATTCCATATACTTGTAGAAATTTTTACTTATAGTCGCGTCCTTGGAGTTCTGGCACGGACAAGTGCATAGCGGTCCCTCGGAAAACAATCCAGGAAAAGATTTCTCCCAATCAAGGCCATCACTTTCACCGTCAATATTCAACGCTTTACCAACCTCTTCGCTCTTAGCGCACAAATCCTTAAAGTATGATAATTCTGCATTTGTATGTGACTTTTTTCTGGCTGTTGGTGTTGATCTCTGCAACGAACCATAATACCAATAGTCTCTAGTAGCACACCCCAGCCATTCACTTCCTAAAACATTTTCCATAAGACTACATTCATCGGGTATGGAAGCCGCTATCTCTACTATTTCGGTCGTGGTTGGCTCTTCGAAGGGAGGATCAAGACCAATCCCAAAATGTCTGGTGTCGGGGGAAATACCGTTTTCTGTTTCCGCACTAGAATAAAATGAGTAAGAAATAGGAACACCGCAACCTACTTCTTCTACGCCCCGTTTATAATCCCATATTCGCTTCCTGGTCAAATAATTATAGAATTTTTCAGTGGGTTCTGTCATTGCTTTTTGTATGAACATAATATCCTTCATGGTGCATATGTCCAAATCAGTGTGTATATAATGGTTATAAAAACTAGTTAATGGAGAATCATCTAATATGTTATAACCATGTTCATAATCATTTTTTGTTGTAGATAATAATAGCGGTCTAACTATATTCGTGAGAGATGGTTTAAATATCTCTACACTATTGCTTGTTTGACTAATTATTGGGCTGTCTTCTATGCTTTTCCACAATCCCCTATCTCTTGGATAGAAGTATGAGTATGTATTTTTATCAATAAGATAATTAATTTCTTCCCGACTCATTTCAAAATTTATTTCATTCTCATTAAATCCAGACTGGTCAACCAAGTCAAATCTGGGTTTCAACCAATACCTATACACAGAACCAAATGCGCCCTTTGATAAAAGGGTTAATATATCAACGTACTGTGTAACATTTAAGGCATTTATCTTATTGAACTTTGCATAGGCAGGTTGCTGTGTTATATCTGGAGCATGAACAAAAATCTTGTCATGTTCGAGCATTTGTTCTTCGCTTCCCAATTGCGATTCTTGACGGGCTATAAGATTTTCTATAGATGTATAATGATACCCATCTAAATCTTGCCAGAAATAATAATTTACCGCATAAGGGTTAGTCATATTTTGTGCAAAGTTTTTAGACTCGCTAAGTATGCTAAGAATGGATTCGGTTTTATAATCGGGCAACTTGGCACTTGTTAGGGGAAAAAACTGTCTGTACCAAATGCTATTCTTTGTTCCCTCAATTTCCCACTCAGTTTCGTCTACCTTTGCTAATTTATTTGCAATAATATCATTAACAAATCCTTTACTCTCAAAAACAAAATCAACACAGCCTTCGCCCCCACTCTTGGCCTCACCGCCATTTTCCCCAGAATCTATCTCTATCTCCTCATAAGAATTCATCTCATAAGAATCTGTCCCAAAAGAATCTACATTCACATTTTCATTGCCGCCGACTTCCTCCTCTGTTGAAGTTGGAGTCAAGAAACTAGATTCGAAATCAGGGGACGCTTCTGTTTTTGCAATTTTACCAAAAAATTCATCAAACACATGATCTGATTCTATCTGATTGTATATCACCCAAGATGGAGAAGAGAAGTGTAAAACATATCCCCTAACAGCAGGCAACTCTTTGGGGGTCGATGACTGAACCCTCTGAATTATTAACTTTAAATCATATATTTTTCCGACATCACTTTCGCCCCTGCCGGGACTTCGAAGCGATATCTCCAAAACATCACCCGGAGAAAAAGTGTTCTTTATCCCCTTAGCATCTTTGTCGTTAATTAAAACAGCACCTGACAAAAACGGATCCATCATATTCTCATATAGGGCAAGTTTCTCAAACATGGGCCGCTTACCGGCAAGAAAATCGGTAACAATTTCACCCTCCGAGTTTGCCTTGTGTGTAAGGGTCATCTTCTCAACAAGTACTTCTTTTGGATAATTTTTAGCCATAAATTATAATTCCGTCAAGAAGGTTTTACCATTGCTTTGTTCGCTGTTGGGGGTTTTTTAAGAACCCGTTGCATAGACGAGAGCAATGGTTGCAATAATTTTGCTTCGGGGATTCTAAGTCTTCCAAAATTTTCATTTGTTTCTATTATAACATCTTCCACACTCATCACTCTATAGCCCGTTTCTTCTTCTGAATCCCAATTCCCAGAAGTATCAGCACCAAGAAAACTACCTAAAAGACTATCATTTAAATTTGAATTTAAATAGCCCACCTCGCTCGTAAATACTTTGGTATTTGATTTGGTTCTATCGGAAACATTTTTACCCTCGGGATTTTTAATAGCGGCGACACCGTTAACGACCTTATCATATCTTTTTAATATTTTATTTTTATAAGCAACTGTATAAGTGTCCCTGTCTTTATCGATTACAGCAAACGCATCACCTTCTGCAAATATGCCATTTTCTTCATCAACCATAAACCTCATCTCCCTCTTAGACTTATTCACATATACCAGTTGAGCCGAAACTACCGTAGTTGTATAAGGATCGGGCAAAGTTCCATCAGAATTTATTTTAATAATTATATCACCCGCCCTGATATCCCGGGTTGCGTTAAAACTTGAAAATACAACAGTCTCGTCGTCAAAGAAAAAACTTCCCATAGAGCGGTAGCGAGATTCTGCGTTTTGAACTAATGTGTTTTGATCCCTATAAAAATCTGTAAATGGATTTATAACATTATTAAACATTAAGATGGCCCAGTACCAATAGGGATTTCCATTGTATGCCTTTGTAGAAATAATATCTGGTGTATCCCCGGGTCGTAAATCATAATAATCATAACTTCTACTAGAACTTGCACCAAAATCAATACTGACCCGTTTAAAAATATTCACACAGGAAATATTATTTATTCCTAGATCTGGTAACGAATAATTGGTAGTCGGTGTCGTCTTAAAAAACATATATTATGCTCCAGGAACAGAACCAATTCCATCAACCCACGGAATAGTATCTGTTTTTCTGTTGTTTAGTTGTGCTTCTTTTACAGTAAGAGTTAATGTTGCGCTGACAGGAGAACCATCGGGAAACACTTTAAGCATAGATTCAGTACCATAACTAACATCAAAATTAGTAACAACCCCTTTACCAATTCTTGGAAATATGTCTGTATCCGTACCATTCGCATAGTACTTTACCTTTACTTCATCTGGGAAAATAAATCTAAGATTATCATCTGTTAAATCTGGATGTGTTAGATGTCGTATAATCTTAATAATATCGTTCATCTCCTTCGATTCTTCTACGCTTTTTGGCATCATTTCTATTACAAAAGTAAACGATCTAAAATCTGGTTGTGAAAACAACTGCTCTTCACGAATGTTCGGGGAACTTCGGGTAAATGCAGACATCATCTGACTCATCACCCCACCCTTTCCGCCTCTTTGGAGCAAGTTAGCAATCATATTACCTGCACTTGCTGGTGTGCTTCCCGGTAGATTAACATTGCCCACTGATCCCGCCGCACCACCGAAAAGTTTTGCAAGTTCGTCTGCACCCCCACCAGAAATTAATACATCACCCAGAATACCATAATTTGCCGTTTGATATGAAAAGCCATTGCTTTCTGCTATGATGGTTGGAGATCCGATATAAATATCTGCTGTTGGATCGCCTAATATATCATAACCATCTCCAGCACGTTCTGTATCGGAAAAATTATAAGTAGTTTTGGAGAAATGGAACCCAATAGTATGGGTTGCATGATGAATATCTGACGGGAATTGCTTGGTGATGGCCATGAGGGGTTGTCCTTAAAAAATAGAATGGGTGTCGTCGTGGCTTACAAAACAAAATTCATACCAAAAAACGCCTCAAAATATATAGGCGACTATACAAAAATAATATGTCGTTCCTTGTGGGAAAGACGTTTTTGTAAATATTTAGACGAAAACAAGAACATTGTTCGTTGGAGCAGCGAAGAAATTATCATTCCATACTACTCAACCGTAGATAAAAAAAAGCATCGTTACTTTCCAGACTTTTTCGTCGAACTAAAAGAGCCTTCTGGGAATATAAAAAACATGGTCATAGAGATTAAACCAGAAAAACAAACAAAAAAACCCACGAAAGGCCGGAAAAAAAAGACTACATATTTAAGGGAATGTATGACTTACGAAGTCAATCAGTGTAAATGGAAGTACGCAGAAAAATATTGCGGCGATAGAGGATGGGAATTTAAAATTTTAACAGAAAAAGATATAAATGTCGCTAGATAGAGTCCTTGAAAAACTTGGTTCAAAATTAATACGCACTTCTCATTATGAAGTCCATATTAATTTTGGCGGCATAAAAACATTAAATGGTGGTAATGCTAGTGGCGCAATCAATGTTTTTGAATATGTTCCCGATAATGGTTATCTCTCTATGTACGCAGAAACTGTTAATCTTCCTGGTAGACAGACTCTATCAAAAGCAAACACAACTCATGGTGCTTCTAGAGAAATTGCATATGAAGCCGCATTCTCGGGAGAAATTTCAATAACATTTCGTTATACCTATGATATGCCAGGTATGGCAGCAGGCTTAAGAAGACTTTTTGATTATTGGATGGATAGTACATCTGACCCTGTGTCTGGCCAGGTAAATTATTATTATGATTATATCACCAACATGGACATCGGATTGGTGGATGCGACCTCCGATCAATGGAGTGCGCCCTTTGCCATTCGGGTAAACGAAATATATCCAAAAAGTATTAGTGATATAGAATTGGGGCACGCAATGGGAGAGGACTACTTGAGAAACACTGTCACCTTTGCATATAGAGATTATGAGTATTTTTAGAGATTATGAGTATTTTGAATAGGGATTATAATATATTGAAATATATTGATTTTTTATTATGGCTAAACGATTAGAAAAACTTATTGATAAAGCGACACCTCGTTATACGATAACTTTACCCCTAACAAAAACTGTAGTAACCTATAGACCATTTCTCGTCAAAGAAGAAAAGGTTCTTCTAATCAGCACAGCCGATTTAAAGGACGATGATATTGCGGGCCGATACATGGCCATCGTCTTGCTTTTGGAAAATTGCACCGACTTAGATAACGTGGGAAATCTTCCTCTTGCAGAAGTGGATTGGCTTTTTGTTCAAATACGGGCAAAATCGGTTAACAACATAGTTAAAGCAAATTACACATGTCCCACATCAGGAGATATATCAATTGAGATTGATCTAGAAGAGTTAAAAATTGAAGGCGATCTTCTAAATCCAAAAATAATGTTAACGGATAATATAGGAATAACGGTTTCGATGCCAACACTAAACGACACTTTAAGTTGCGGAAACAACGATGATGAAATGGATACTTTTTGTATGCTGAAAAAAACCATTCAAGAAATTTACACGGAAGATGATATCGTTACGCGGGAAGAAATGGACGAAGATGATTTGGACGAGTTCGTTAATTCTATGCGAACCACCCACGCAGTTAAAATATATGATTACTTCAACAACATACCAAAAATACAAAAAGAAATCATATACACTTCTGGGGACACCAAAAAAAAGATGACTCTGAGCAGCATAAAGGATATATTGGCTTTATCTTTATCTCATATGTCACTATCTGCTTTTTATGAAATAAACTTTGCTTTAATGCAACACCACAAGTACTCCCTCGCTGATATAGAAAGCATGATTCCGTGGGAACGAGAAGTGTACATGAATTATTTAAAGTCGTGGTTAGAAGATCAAAAAAATGCCCACGATCAACAACAAAGAGGTATGGGCCACTGAGACATCCTTAAAAGAAGAAAAGCGAGCAAATGAACAATCTAAAGGATAGTTTTTGCTTATAAATACTTTCATAGCAATGTGTATAGAATGAAGGAGCAAATCGCCATGAACACAAAACTAAAATCTATAATGAAGGATATGACCCCCCGTTATACCATCAAACTTCCTATCAGCAATTTGACTGTCAAATATCGACCCTTCTTAGTCAAAGAAGAGAAATTAATGGTTAAAGCCATGAATGACGATAATGCTGATACTATGAAATCTCAATATACAATGATAAAGAAATTACTACAAAATTGCACTGACATCAAAGATGTTGATGATCTTCCGGTGTGTGAAATTGAGTTGATGTTTCTTAAGTTGAGATCAAAATCAATGGCCAACAATGTAACTTTAAATCATACGGTGGAAGGAAGAGCGAAACCTATTAAACTAAAAATAGATCTGGACACCGTAAACATAGAAGGTGAATTACCAGAACCAAAATTAATGATAGACGCTAATATCGGTATAGTAGTAGCACCACCCACACTGGGCAATCTTCTTTCGGTAGAAGATAGCGATGGAGATTCTTCGGGTTTTGATGAGATATTCTCATTAATCAAATCGTCTATTATTGAAATATTTACCGAAGACAAAATAATAAAAACTCAGGAGTTGTCTTCTGGCGAATTAGATGAGTTCGTAGAAAATCTACCAACCTTATTCATGGAAAAAATGACCGCCTACTTTGACAATTTACCAAAACTGAAAAAGGATGTGGAGTATACATCAGGAAACAAAACACAAACTATAACATTGATAGGAATAAACGACTTTATTCAATAAGTCTGTAGGGGGTTTTAAAAATGATGGATTTCAATTCATACTTTCGCAAGTATCAGAAGGATCAAAGGATTACAAATGATAGCCTTGCGGCTATGAATATGAATTTTCATGAACTTCTTGAATTGCAGAAGGAACAAATGCGTCGAGAGAAAGAGCGTCAAGATAAAGCAGATATCAGTGACCGCGAAGACGATGTTGAAACCCAAAGAAAAAAGAAGCACGGCGATGAAACTAAAGATATTCACCGCAAAACTCTAAACGAATTAGGCAGCATTAAAACAAGATATACCAAACTATTCAACCCTAAAATCATAGGTGCTGCTATCGGTCTTGCTGTGATAGATGCAATAAGTGGTGCAAATATAAGACAGGCTGGTTTTGCTGCTGGAGTGGGGGCAGAACTGTTAAGAGTTGGAAAGGCATTAAAACCATTGATTATGGGCGGAAAGGAAATCGGCAAAACCGCAAAGGAAATCGGCAGATTCGGCAAAACTATGCGTGGTGTAGTTGGGATTTTTAGAAAAATCATCAGAGTGTTCAAACCAATCTTTAAAATATTAACAAGAGCGTCCATTCTTTTAACACCCATTATAGCATTGATTACGGGTTTTGTGCGAGCGATGAAAACTTTCTCAGCGGGGGGGAGTTTTACTGAAGTTGTCATGTCGGCTATAACCGGTGTATTAGATAGTTTAATAATAGATCTTATTGATGGTATATCAACTCTAGCCGGGTGGATAGGAAAGTTCTTCGAAAACTTACCAAAACTGTTAAGAGAAGGATCGGATCCCAATACCGCAACCGGAAAAATATGGAATGAATTTACCACAAAACTGAGTGAGGCTATGGGTAAATTGGCAGAATCTATTTGGACTATGATAAAGAGTATATTTTCTTCTATATGGGAAACAATTTGGGATGGTGAGATAAGTCTAGGCCCTAAAGTAGCGGTAGCAGTTCTTTTGTTTGTGGGATTTAATGCAGCATTGGGAGTTGCTACAGGGGCCTTGAGCCGGATGTCCGCCATGGCGGGCGCGGCCAGTTTGGGGTTAGGAGGAGGCAAAGGAGGACTACTAAAAGGACTCGGTAGACTGGCAGCCGGGGTGGGGGTAGCCTACCTCGCACTGGAAACAATAAGTGCAATTGCTGGACCATCGGTGAACGAAAAGGGTGAAGGAGACATAGCAAAACAAACTGGGCTAAAAACCGCTGGTGCTGCTGCTGCCAGCCTCGCAGGCGTTGGAACTCTGACTGGTAATATGGGTGGTGCTGCTAGTGCTGCTAGTGCTGCTGCTGGTGGTGCTGCTGGTGCTGCTGGTGGTGCTGCTGGTGCTGGCACTCAAGGTATGTTCCCTTTCATGAAAGACGCGGCGAAAGGCGCGGGGGGTGGTGCTGCTGGTAGTGCTGGTGCTGCTGCTGCCAAACCAGGCTGGTTAGGTCGGATGTGGAACACCGCCAAGTCAGGCGTCCGAGCCGTAGGAAGCGGCATCGCAGCCGTAGGAAGCGGCATCGCAGATGCTGGCCGATGGGCGAAGGGTAAAGTCGTGGCTGGCTGGGATAAAATAAAAAACCTGACCCTTGCCGCAAAAAATAAAATGATGAAAGGATTTGTGGGAAAATATGCCAAAAAAATCCTCAGAGGCTTAAAGGGCTTTCCCGGCGTGTCGTTGGCAATAGAAACATTCTTTGCAAATAAAGACATTAGTGCAATTTCAAATAACCCCGATCTGTCCGCCGAAGATAAGAAAAAGGCTATTGGCAAGCGATTGGGAGAAGCCATGGGTGGTATTATAGGCGGTGTAGGCGGTGGTATAATTGGTAGTTTTATTCCCGTTCCTGTTGCTGGTACTTTGCTGGGAGCAATTGCTGGCGACTTCGCCGGTAGATGGGTTGGTGGTGCATTAGCAGATTTATTCGGACCTGAAAAGTTATATAATTTGATGTCGTTTATGCTCCCAGAGGTTGAAGACGGCGTGAATGTCGCAGGCGGCGGTGCTGGTGTTGATGCTCTTGTTGGTGCTGATGCTCCTGGTGGTGCTGATGCTCCTGGTGGTGCTGATGCTCCTGGTGGTGCTGCTGGTGCAGGTGCAGGTGCCCCTAGTACTGGAACTGCTCTAGTAACAGCCGCTGGTGCTGGTGCCGCTGGTGCTGGTGTGGCTTCAGCATTAGGTGCAGGTGGCGGCGGTGTCCCTAGTACTGGAACTGCTCTAGTAACAGCCGCTGGTGTTGGTGCTGCTAGTGCCGGGCTTGCGCTAGCGGCAGAAGCACCGGAGGTGGATCAAGATCCAGCCGCAGTAGCAGCACGCCAGCAGATGAGAAAGGTGGAACTTTCACTTGAACTTGAGAAGTACAAGGCAGCGGGGATGGATGCACCTCCAGCCATAGTAGCAATGGCAAAAGAAGCGGGGGTGGATATAGATGATCCCGCTTCGTCGGCAATGGCAGCGCAAGAAGAAATTAAAGAAATTACAGCGGCAAAAGAAGATCCAGCGGAAATTGCAGTAGTAAAAGAAGCGAATGAACAGATCGCTGAAGCGGAAATTGCAGCGGCAGAATCTGCTGAGAATCTAGCAAACGAATTAGAAGAAACCACAGATAAAATAAAAGATTCTGGCGAGAAAACCGAAGAAGCATCTAAGAAAACCGAAAAAGCATCTAACATCTTAACCAAAACCGTAGACAGCCTGAAAACAGATCTTGGTGGATTGGGTGGTGACTTAATAGGAATACCATCGGAAGTTACATCTAAACTTGGTGAATTTACAAAAGGTATTATGGGCGCAATGGGTAATTCTGTATCTACTGCAATGGACATTGTTAAGGGTAAGAGTTTGGGTGAAATGTTGGGATCCCTTTCACATGCTAGTGCGCGAGGCGCAGCAAGATCATATGGTTTTGTGGGTGAGGGTAGTGCGTTTGGTAGAGGCAGCCACGGCGGTGTGTTCGGTAGTGGATTCATGCGCCCAGGCGAGCCCGGGGCTGAAGGAATCATGCCCGGAGGGTTCAAGGGGCTCGGGCTCGATACACCAAAGGGACTTGTTACAACCCCGGAGGCCCCGGAGGGGCCCGGGCTCGATACACCAAAGGGAATATATGACTTGGGACTTGTTACAACCCCGGACCCGGGGGGTGGCCCGATGTTCGGTCCTACACCAGGAACAGATAGTTCTGGTAGATATCTTATGGACCAATCTGGTTCTAATTCTATGATGCCGCCCAGTGTTATTATGCCCGTAAACAACACCACATCAAATCAAGTTGTGCATAATACCAGTTCAACTACCACACTCGCATCGGGCAATATTATTAATGAAGATAGATCTATAATGATGTCTAGGTTACAGGACAATATTCACGATAGTTTAGTTTAATAAAAAAGGTGGAGCGAACTCCACCTTCTTTACACTCTCGTTAACATTCACGTTTTACATTCTAGTCATTAGCCAACTTTTCGAAATACGAGAGATTGTCCATTTTCTCATCCGCTTGAACCTCTTCGGTTTCGCTTGAGAACTCAGTAACTTCAGCAGTCTTTTGAACTGTTTCAGTAGCACGAATATCCTCACCAATAACACGATGCATCTTTTCCTTCAATTCCTCATAGGTCTTGAAGTTCTTTGGATCAACAATTTCAGTAAGTGAGTATTGCTGATTCCAAATATTTTCAAGTTGCTCATCATCACCACCCATAAGCGGTGCAGGCGAATCAAATTCACTCTTATCATAATTTACAAAACCAGAAACCTTACGAACCTTCAATTTAAAGTTTGCACCCTCCCAAAAATCAAATGGGTTCACTGGAGTTTCGTCCTCAAATTCTGGTTGCATTGCTTCCTGAATCTTTTCAAAAATCTTTTTGCCAAACTTGTAAAGGAAAACTTTGCCCTCGTTCTGAGGATTTGCCGGGTCTGAGACAACAATAATATTAGAAATATAATTCTGTCTACGCTTACGGGCGCGGGCAATGTCCTTGTCAGACTCAAGACCGCTGTTCCAAAGTTTACTATTCATTTCTGATACAGGATCTTTCTCGCCCAGTGTTGTGCGGGAATTCTCAATATACCAACCTCCCAGTCCCCTGAATCCATGGCTGAACAACTTCACCCACGGAATCTCTTCTTCGCCAGGTGCTGGAAGAAACCTAATAACAGCATAACCGTTACTAGACTTATCCAACTCTGGTCGCCAGTAACGGTCATCCTTATAGGATTCCTTCTTACCCATATCCTCGATCTTCTTCGAAAGATCTTCGATACTTGATTTTGATTTCTTTTTAAAATCTGCAAATGATGCCATGTGCATCTCCTTTCCGGTAGGATCTCCCTACCACTAAAACGTCATGGGAACTCCCCATGTCTTGATGTTTATTATACTATAGATATATGAAAGACGCAATACTAAATTGGAAGTTTTGCGTCAATTTCTTTTGGTAGTAGATTTACTTTTTGTCCTTCAATCTTTATCTTTTCCACAATCGGTTTAGACAGGAATTTAGAAGCAATAACGGGGTCAATATTATGATTTTCACAAACGCTTATTACCGCGTCAATATAAATACCTCCATTAGTCAGGGCAATTTTCTCAACCTCAGTAGATAGGGTATTTAGATCAGTTGTTTCGATTTTGTTTATAAGCATTACCACTCCTTGAATAGATATATATAATAGAAAGCATTACCCCGGAGACTCATATGATAACAGGCGATAACATCACAGTAGGTGCAGGACTCAGTTATGATGTTGCATCAGATTACGATACAACCGGTGTCAGTTCAGATGTCCATGTACCAATCAACAAGATTGGTTGGGGCAGTGATACTATAACAAACCGAACAACAGAACTCAAGCCTATTCCTGTACAAATGTATTATGCAACTGGTGGGGGTTCTACTGGGGCCATAATTACCGATTCTGGCGCAATGAAAATATCGGGTATGGTTGGTCTTACTACTGACATAGGCATTACTGGTCCATTGGGGTCTTCCTTTGGTATAAAAATAAGAAGGTTGAATGGTGGACCTGTTGGGTACACTGGTACAAAGGGATATACTAAAGATCGAGCATTAACTGGATCTCAAGATATAGATACTGTTCTTGTGCAGGGTATGTCTGGAGGTACAAGAGTTGGTGTTACTGGTAACAATTTTGATGTTAGACAAATGTTTGGTGGAGCCGCTGGTTATACAGGCGCATCCGGCTATGGTATATCAGGCGCACGGTATCCAGGGACATATTTTGATGGTTCTACATCATCGACCCATACTGGAATTGATACTGTAGCGGTACAAGGCATGAACTCGGGTTACCCTGTAGGAGTAACAGCAACCGGTTGGGATATCAGATATCTCGGCGGTGGCGCAGTCGGTTACACAGGAACAACCGTAACAAGCACGGACTTTGTAGCAGTTCAAGGTATATCAGCAGGATTCCCCATAAGTGTAACCGGTGATGTTGAAGTAAGATCCACTAATTTAGATATTCGTGATCTTGCGTCTGGGACAGACAGTGTTGCAGTATATCACGCAGACGGCGGCAAAACTCTTGCAATAAATCTAGCACAAGTTGCTGGTTCTGCGGTAGGTATATCAGGAGACGCGCTCAAGGTAGCAGTAACAAACGCTGGCCTAAGTTTACAAGCAGATATTGGTGCAGAAGTTTACATAATGAACCCAACAGGAGCAACTTCTGGTATCATTGTGCAAGGAAGTGTTGATGCCTCAGCCAATCCAGTCAAAGTATCACCAGATGGTGGATCGCTTAATGTAGTTGCAACCGACTTAGATATTAGAAATCTATCAGCAACCGATATAGTATCAGTTGGCGGTCAAGTAAAGACAGATGTAAGCAGTATTAAAACATCAGTCGCATCAACAAACACATCAATATCCACACAAACCACAGCAATTAATAGTCTAAAAACTACTGTGGATGGATTACAAACATTAGTATCAAATCTAAACGCTACTGTCGCAACAATTGACGGTAGTAAAAAGATGCGAGTTGCAACAACCGCAAATGTACCAAATACTATCAAAAGCGGAAGAGCAACCGTCAGTCCTTCTGGTACACAATTATCAACTGCCGGTGTGACAAAATTAACAAATGGTATTTACATAAAAGCAAGTGCTTCAAACACATCTACCGTCTTCGTAGGTGATGGTAGAATTGTACAGCAACCAAATACTGGTTATCCATTAGAAGCCGGTGAACAATTATTCTTGGCGGTTGCCGATCCAGGAAACGTGTTTGCTATAGCGGTAACTGGTAATCAGGTATTACACTATGTCGGATCATAATAATGCACATTCAGAACAGAGCATTAACTTCTAAAACTACGCCCAAAAAAGGCCCAACATTATACAGACCGGAAAAAACTGGTGTATTTCATGGCCTTAGATTTCATACTCTGATAAGTGATTTCCAGTCTGAAGATACTGAAACGTATCTCACCACCAAACCAAACATTTTAAATTATGGTTCCAGTGGTGATATGATTATTGATCTAACAAATGCCAAATATTTGGAAAGAGAACAAAACCAAATATTGAGATTCTTTCGTGATATGCCAACCGGAAGTACTTTCACAATAAACAATGCAGAATATTATGATCCGTATAAAGATTTGGATTTAACAACAGAAGTAAAATCATCTAATGATTTGTTGAATGGTGTTTACACGTTTACTAAGTTTGAAAAAAACAAATACCTATTATTTGTAAACAAAGATACATGGACAGATCAGAAAATAAACAAATACTTGGGCCAATTCTTTATTAAAACCCCGCAATTCTCCAAGACGACATACCAAAACATAAAAGTTACGGGCGATAATTATCATGTAATTGAAAATAATATTGGTCTTCCCGCAGAATCATTTCAGATGTTTGATTTTACAAAAAATGATACTATTCAGATATTCAACAGCAGCAATAACAACGAAAAGTACAAGGTAAAGAAACTAGTAACAGATTCCGTTACTGGTGTTGAGCGTTTATATCTCGACGAAGCAACCGGACTGACAATGGAAGACCGAATCGGATCTGCTACAATAATTAATAAATTGGTTGTAGAAACACAAGAATCGTCCTATAAGACTTATGTTGAACCAATCAGAACCCAACACCAAGTAATTCATTGTTCATCCTTGACTATAAAATTAAGTACCAAGAATACTAATTTTGGCCCAAAGTATTATGTAAATTGTGGGAGAAAGACCGAAAAAAGAGGAACTATGGTTCTTGGTCGTTCAAACACTTATAAGATAACATATGAAAATAACATGCCGCCTTTATATTTTAGTAGTACTCCAGACGGAACCAATAATTTAGGCAAGGAAATGACTACTGGAGTCAGGGTGGTAGGCCAAAACGGCAAACAAAAATCGTATATTGAACTAAAAATAGACGATACCACGCCGAAATACATTTACTACTATAGCAAAACACACCCAAACATGGGCGGAAGGATACACATAGTAGACGAATGTGATGGTATTGTTTCGACGGATGAAAGAAGATACGTAGAAATACCTTCTGGCGGTGGGTCGCAGCGGCCGGGTGGCTATTAACTTTTCATAGAGCGTCCTGTTAGTGCATAACAAAATCTCTTGAAGCAATTAAACATTAGAGTAATTGCCCAAAAGAATAGAGATATACACAATGCGCATATGACGACAACCAATAGAACAAATATTCCTATTGGTATCCATACTATTAAATTTCCAAGTGTTTCGTCAGTCATTTTTCAATAACTCCGGTGGGACTCGAACCCACACTGGATGGATTTTAAGTCCATTGCCTCTGCCGATTGGGCTACGGAGTCTTAACTCACTCTGTCAAAAAAGATCTATCATCACTTTTTGATTCATCAATGATAAGTTGCTTTACTTTCTCAGTTTCAACCCATTCACTAATTCCACCTGTATATTCTAAACGAACCTTACCTTCATTCATTTCTACAATGGTTCCCATCTTAAGGGAATCTGGATTTACTACACAATCACCAACCTGAAAATCAATCATCTGATTTCTCCTTTTTAAAGTTCCAAAAATCAATCCATTCTTTAGTTGTTAGAATTTCCCAAAACATTATTTACCTTTGCCCAATACTTGTCGAGTTTAATTTTCTTTTTGTCCTTTGCCCATACTCCCCGTGGACCGCCGTTCCATATTCTGGCACGGTCCTCGTCGGTGACTGGTCTTCCTAGACGCTTCTCAGTGGCGTACCTCTTCATATAGCGTTGGAAGACCTCAAGAGAGAAATCTAGATCTTCACAATCGCTATAGACCTCGCCCTCTCTCTGTACGTCGATGAACGCACACTCCCATATTTGCAGGGGACCGATAGCATTCCCGTTGTCGCCAGCAGGACAGGAAGACTCACAGCGTCCTGTCTCTACTTCCCACACAGCAGATTGTAATGGAGTAGGATTAGCACCTAAAACAAAAGAAAGAAAAGGTGTACTAAACATTTCAATACCTACTGTCTACAATTTTTACAATTTCAACCAACCACTTCTTATTGAGACACAAAGCCTCAACTTCTTTCTTGGTCAGTTTTTGTCCCGGCACATAATCCACCGAATTAACGATGTTAGTAACTTCAAACGCTTTGGGATTCTTTATAGGAACCTTCTTCCATGTATATGGGCGACCTTTGGGGTTGCCTTTACCTACTGGGACTTTCTTCTCGGCAACAAGTCGTGCGCCGTCAAAATTAAATGTGATTTTCTTTTCGTTCATAATATACCTTTCTAACACGCCTGGCAGGAAGCGTTCCTGGCAGGACTCGAACCTGCAATCTACGGTTTAGAAGACCGTTGCATTGTCCAATTATGCTACAGGAACAATACGAGGCGGACGGGACTCGAACCCGCAACCACCGGCTCGACAGGCCGGTATTCTAACCAATTGAACTACCACCCCAACATAACTAATATTACCTAATGCGCTTGCCATTACCACTTCTAGAAGTACGGGCGGAGGCGTTACCCTTCTTTCTCTTTGGTCGCCGGGGAGAACCAACTTTAATCATGTTATTTACATGAGTATCATAGTGTATATCTTTTTTTGCCATTACAATAAGATCCTACGTGGTAAGTTTTAAAGAAGGTTCATCCTGTCCTATTGGCCCACTAACAGGGCCAGTAGGAACAACAATACCAGACCCGAAAGCGGTATTATATTGATTAGTGACTTCATCTGTGCCTTCTACCACGTACATAATATCTTGTTTAGATACAACAACACCGCTCGGAGTTTTTGCATATGGAAGCCATTGCGCCAATCCTAATTGACCCGCACCAGCAGGTACTAGAATTGCTGCATTTTTAAGTTTATAGTTTTCTTCATCTTCGTAAAGTTTACAAATCAATTCAAGTCCGTTTTTTAGACCTGCTATTCTTGTTCCGATTAATTCCATTTCCATTTTTAGGATCCTTTTTCTTTTTGCCGAAAGCCTTTTCCCAGTTCTCGGCATATTTTTTACTATCCACTTTGCGATATTTATCGCCTTTTCCTGCTTTACCATCTACCATCTCTGTCTCCAAAAGCCCCCTGCCCGGAGGCAGGGGGCGTGAAGAATGTTCGTTCCTAGTGAGAGCCACTCACTCAAGCCGTAATGAATCTTACATCATTTTCACCCGAAGGTCACAGAAGGCTTTGTACTCGGAGGAACGAGATTAAAGTGCCGGGAAGGATTTAACATTTACCTTCAACTTTCGGGGCCTACTAGTTGGTATTTCCCTACTTGCACCACGATTGAATCGGTTAGACTCTGCTAAACCCTTTTGGGCATTCACACCCCACCACAGGGAACCGCGTACTTTACTTCGCATGACAAAAAGTTGTTCAGTCACCGGCGAATGTCGGTAGCGAACCGACAAGGTTTTATTCACTTTTTAAATGGGCCGCAATGGGGTTGCCCCCACCACGACCACTTGGGGGATCAGAAGATCAGTCGCCGTAGGTGTAAGACGGGTCAACCAACTCAACAGCCTTGAGGAAGTATCGGGTCTTACCACTGTTCGTATCTTCCGTCACGATACGCCAGTTACCGTATGCTTCGACCTGCTCCTTGATGGATGAGATGGTTGCACGGAAGTTGCCGCAGTTGAAACGCGAAGATGCCTCGTTACTCGTCAGACCCTTGCCGGTCATAAGGTAGTCGAGGATTTTGCGCTTCATAGTCGGACGGTTAGAAGTAGCGGTTGTCATAGTAAAAAACTCCAAAAAACACCGGAGGACTTTAAGTGAATCGCGGGAACACTCCGGTTCGTTCCGTTGATTTGATACGAGTATTTTAATCTATACTCACTAGTTTGTCAACCCTGTTTCTCTAGGGTTTTTAATTTTTCTTTTGTTGTTCATTTCAAAAGAAAAGAAAAGTTAAGGGGGGGGATTTCATAGACAGTAACCGAGGACTTCCCGAAACTATATTACTGCTCGCTGGTTTGAGACTGTCGATTGTCTGTTCTATAGTATAATCCATTTAATGCCCCCGATAGGACTTGAACCTATGACTCACGGCTTAAAAGGCCGTTACTCTACCAACTGAGTTACGAGGGCGAAAAACGGGTTTTTGATTAAAATGGAGGAACCCTGGGAAACCCCCACATCCGTAGATCACTGTTTGTATTTCGCCTTCGTCATACGAGTATTATACCATAACGGCATCGTCTGTCAACCCATTCGGGGAATCTATAAAACAAAAATAACTAGTATCGTTTCTTTTCATTAATAGTTATATTTCTTTTCTTTTGGGAGCGGTGCTTCATAAAAAATTTCTAAACCAAGGGCTTTTGCAAGTGCCCATTCTGCCTTCGCACCTTTACTCTTCTCCCACCCAGACATCATATAGATCGCTGTGCATTCGTCACAAATTGCGACCATATCTCTCATAAGAGCATTTCTCATATACTCATGGTCTTCATAGTTTGTTTCGGGGTCAAATGCTGTGGGATCAGACAGAGGTTTTCCTGCATCCCTGTCCAGTTCTGCTGGATTGATTACTCTCCACCCCTGACTTCTTAAAACTTTTGCGCATCTATCGAATGCGGGATAGTTATAATCATCATAACCCCGCATTCCACCCGCAACATATATCGTTGGTTTTCTATTCATTTCCAAACACCGCATTCAATTGCCTATTTACACGGATAAATGTAGTACATTTTGGTAATTGCTTCAAAGTTCTTGCGCCCGTGTATGTGCAAGCACTTCTAATGCCACCCAAGATTTGCTTAACCGTGTTTATCACGGGACCACGGTAGTCAACCTGAACTGTCTTGCCTTCAGACGCTCTGTAAGTTGCTACACCCCCACTATGCTTGTTCATAGCAGTATCACTAGACATTCCGTAGAACGTCTTGTAAAGGGATCCATCCTCGCCCGCGACCATATCACCAGCACATTCGTCATGACCTGCAAGCATTCCACCTAGCATTACAAAGTCGGCACCTGCACCAAACGCCTTTGCAACATCACCAGGACATTGGCACCCACCATCCGCCATGATATGCCCGCCAATCCCGTGCGCTGCGTCTGCGCACTCCATCACTGCTGACAGTTGAGGATAACCAACACCGGTAATCTTCCTTGTTGTGCATACGCTCCCCGGTCCAATTCCCACCTTCACTATGTCTGCTCCAGCGAGGATCAACGCTTCTGTCATTTCTGCTGTTACTACATTTCCCGCAATTATGATTTTGTCTCGCCATTTTTTCCTCACTTGCCTTACAAAGTCTACAAATTCTTCCGAATAACCATTTGCAACATCTAAACAAAAAAATTGATGTGGTGCGGTATATCCTCTCTCCATAGGATTATTAATCAATAATTCTCGATCATTTTTTGACATACCAAAAGAAAGTGCCATAAAATTTCTTTGAAATACCGAACAGGTATCAGGAATTTCTGTAACGTGTTTACTTAAGCACGTTATCATATGATGTTTTGATAGAACACCCGCCATATCAAGAGTTCCAGTTGTGTCCATGTTTGCGGCGACAATAGGAATACCGGTCCATGATTTGCCATTCTTAAAATCGAATGATCTGTTCAAGTCCACATCTTTTCTAGACTTTAGAGTAGATCTTTTAGGTCGAATAAGAACATCCGAATAATCCAATTTAAGATCCTCTTCAATCCTCACCGTAAGATTCCTCCTCATCGCCTTCTTGATTATCAAAGACAATATTCAATTCCGGCTGAAAATCAGAAGCAAATTGATTTGCTCTTTGCCACATCGGCTCATCCATTTCTTTAATATAGTGCAAAGCAGTATATAAAAATTTTACCGTCTCAAGAAGATTATCTAAAACATAATCATCGTATTTGTCGCCGTTTTTGTTTTGATTCATAACAAACTCCTAAGTAGGCCAGGTGGGACTCGAACCCACGAATACATCGTTATAAGCGATGCTGCTAATGCCGTCCGCTTCCGGCCCATGTGGTATTTATACATCGTTTCCGGTAATTTGTCCAGATACAACTCTTTTAATTTTCTTGTTTGATACATGGCCGTTTTCGTTCTTAATCAAATAATTAGAACGTTGACGGTCTTCATCATAACCAAGACGATAATTCACTTCCTCTACTGTTGGAGTCATGTCCACAAAAGACTTTTCGTCGGACAGAAATCTAGACATAATAAGATGGGAAGCGGATACCGCTTTTTCCTCATTGTCTCCAAGAGGAATATCAATAATCAAACGATATTGGTTCATAACAAAACTCCTTTAACTCACTTCAAATAGGATCCATGATTGTCTGTATGATCCTTTAATGATACCATAATTCTAGACAAATCACTATGATTAATTTCATCTAAAAGATATTTTTCATATCCTTCAATTGTGGAGTATACCAAATCAACAAGTTCGCGTACATATTTTTTATCTTCCTCATTTTGGTTCAGTCTGTGCATTCCCCCAATCCCTTTCTATCTTCTTTTTGATTCCTTCATGTATATTGATTTACTCTTTTCTAACAGTTCTCGTCGCGTTCCGTTGTATATCTTTTCGTACGGGACGACCATCATTTCTTTTAATAAATCCGTCCCAGTTTGCATCATTACAAACTCAGATTTTACGTTCGTTATCTTATACTGTCTGGTACATGCCTTAAAGTATTGGCCCATTTCCTTCCACGAAACTATCTGTCTAAGGGCGACAGCGGCCGCTTGTTTTCTGTCTTTTTCTTCTTCCCTCCACCCCGCCATCAATGCTGCCATATTACCAGTCAAACTGTGCATGAGCCACAATCTTCTGCGGATAGGAAGGTGGTGGAAATTATACCCTATCAACGTCCTTGTGTCCGAATTATAATCGGCAAACATGATAAGGGGATAGCGGTCATATGGTGTACTTGTTTCCGCCATATAATCAAATGTTAAATATGTACCAAAATAACGCCAAGGATCTGCTGTTAGATCCCTGACTATAGAAGCACCACTGGTCAAAGCCTGTTTAATAACATCCTGAAAACTTCTGGTATCTGATCGTAGGACAGTAAGTTTGGGCATTTATTCCTCCCCCTCTCTATTTAGGCAGGAGGGGTCGGCGCATACCTATTTTTTCCACAAGAAGCGCAAGGTTTTGCCAATTTATGCATATCGCTTCTTGGGTTGAATGGCTGCGCACCAGCACCCTGTGGGCCAGCACCCTGTGGGCCGAGGGCATTTATGTTCGGCATGCCGGGGGAGAAAGCGGGTTGTGTTTCCATTCTTTCACCATATTTGCCGTCAACTATACTTCTTCTGTGAATTTCTGTAACCCCGTTTTCGACTTCTACCCTAAATTGGACCGATGGGATTGAAGAAAGCCAGTGATCTTCAATTTTCTTTTGTTCATCACCATTTAATATAAAATATCGTGCAATGTAGGTGTTTATCGGAAGCCTATAGTCTTCATGCAAAGGCATTTTAGCGGGGCAAGATTCTTTTACTTCACTAACCTTCCCCAAATCCTTGGGTTCGCAATTTTCAATAACAACAGTAATAGAATATCCTGGTTTTGCCGGATAATCGCCCTTGTTCTTGTTTTCACGAATCGCCTCCTGTCTTTGTAGATTGTAAAGATATTCTTTTCGTTCCGGTGGAAGCCGTCTAAATTCTTCCATAGGAATTTTAACTTCTTTCCCGCCCTTTTCGATGAATGTAAATGGCGGTTCCGGTGCCTGCATTGGCGGTCTAGGTTCCACTTCTCGTTTTCTAAATTCCATATTATAAACCTCCATTGTAACGAATATGATTAAAAGGATTGTACATCATTATGTATTTATGGTCAATGAAAAAACAAATAAATTAATCAGAATCCCATTCGCCGTTCTTCAAACGATCCTTCTTTGCTTTTCTTTTGATATTGCCCCGCCGTGGGTCGGTTCCCCAAGTTTTTGCACGACAACGAGCGTAGGAACCATCCTGGTCCATTCTACGAGGAAATATTTTCTTCTTGCTCTTTTCATCTCTTTTAGACATCATAAGTCCTTATGGGGTAAGCACTTGTGTTGATAGTGGCACGACCTTTGTTGCAAGCACAATGCCCATACCAATCACAAACCCAACCATCACCAACCCAATCGTGGCACCAATAAATTTTCCAAATGAATACGTTGTCTTATTTTCGTTGACACTAAACTTTACATTCTTTTGTTTCATAGAAATTCACCATAGTCACGACCGTATCGATTAAATCGATCACGAACAGACATCTCACGAAGATTCTCAACAGGATCTTCTCCATACATTTCAAAACGCTCTTCTTCTGTCATATCAAACAGAGAAGTATCAAATTCCACTTGCGAATCTAACGATTCTGCCCATTTTTCAAACATACTCATTTACTTTTTCCTCCAAGAACAAAAGATTTACCACCAATTTGTGTGCCGAATTCACGTTCTGCACCTCTACGTTTCACATCAGCGATTCCAGAACCACCAACTTTTTGTGTTTCGCCTTTTTTAATCCAACCAGAAGTACCAGTACCATGAAAATTAGAACCCGTTTTATTGGACACGGTAAGAATCGAATCTTGATCGTATTTTATACCTAACTTCATCATCTGCTTCTTCAATTGCATGAAATTATCAGCAACTACCATGAATGTCTTTTCTTTTACCTTGATTTTCTTGCCTTTATGGTCTTCGACATACTCACCGCGAACAGGAACCGCTGTGTTACCAGATTTTTTAATGTCTGCCTTCAGTGTTTTTGCTCTTTTGTTGTTTTCTGCTGGTTTTAAGTCACCTCGATGAGCAGAAATGAATGCAACAGACCTACCTTTTTCGATATGTGTGTAAAGGCGACTCAATGACCGCGATGCTGCTTCGTTAATAAAAGTTTTAAATCGTAACATGGTATTTTCCTTATTCTTTCATGTCATCTTCCAACACTTCGGATATAACCACATCCATCCATTGATTTATACTTAAATCCAACTTATGTGCTGCTGTTGCAATTCGATTAAAATCATTGTCTGTCATGTCCAACCGAATTATAACCACATTCGACGTTTTTTTCTTTGTCGCCAAGTTAAATCCTCTTATTATTTAGTAAATTACACTGGTTGAAGAATGTTATCTACAGTTTTCTCGCTTTGAATGTAATCGGTAATCTCTGGAATAAACCAAAGTCCCCGATTCACTCGTCGATCATCATTTTTTACAACCCAAGCAGGTGCATAAAGATACCCCCACTCGTCTGCATACTCGTCCAATTCCTTGCGCGTAAGAACGTCCTTTGAAACCGAACATTCTTCTACAAGAAACACAATAAACTTCTTTTGCATTGGTTTCAATGCGTCAAATGTGAAATTACCAGTCATAAACCTCATCTCCTTCATCGTCCGCATATGGATCATATCTGGCATCAATAGATTCACGACAAATGCCAAGAATAATTTCATACGCTTCGATTCGTTCAAGTTCTTTGTTGCTAAAGTACCCCACATCGAACTGTGAAAGAATATTCACAAACGATTCAGAAGTATCAGTGATGAGATGCACCGCGGCATCCCTCTGCCCAATACGAATCAACTTCTCTGCCTCTTGAATAATACTATCAAGTCGTTTTATTGTATCAGTAAGTGCAAATGTTCTGGGAAGCATCATGTTAATCTCCAGTCCTTTATGTATGGATTCTATCCACTGGTGTTATGTTTGTCAACTTGTTTTTGATTCTTCCAAAATGTTAAAAAACTGTCTTCCGAATCATGCAAAAACGCATACGCTTCGGATTCTTTCAGTCTCATTATCTGGTCAAATTCTTCATAGTCCAATTTTTCCCAAGTTCCACCAAGTCGATCCTTATAATTTTCATCTACAAAAAA
>Ga0208299_1000558_pt1 | contig 33840 bp, 28 predicted proteins | sample 15_taG_FD_184089 | JGI IMG/M metagenome (GOLD analysis project Ga0208299, IMG submission 184089) | Marine viral communities from the Subarctic Pacific Ocean - 15_ETSP_OMZ_AT15312 metaG (SPAdes) (version 2) | ecosystem: Environmental > Aquatic > Marine > Oceanic | place: Pacific Ocean | collected...
ACGCAAATACGTATATGACCTTGAAGATCAAATTGATAAGCTCGCTGCTCTTGGTACTCCTGCTGCCAAGTTGCGGCTTGAACGACTTAGTGGGAGACTCAGCGTTGAACGAAAGCGCAATATATGATCCACCCACTATTACCCTCATAAAAGGGTACGATTATCCCTTTACAGAAGGCAATCTTATGGGTCGTGGGCAGAAGTTCCACAGTGATTTTTCTTACAGACGTGCTATAATTATTGGTAACAATAATAAATAGTGGCAGCCGAAGAAGATACATTTTTAAGTGCAGTTGAGAAAGGCATAAGAGCACGACCTCTTGCCCGTCAATGGGCAGGAAGCCCCTCTAAAAGACGTAGGGGGAGTTATTTTAACCCTGAAGGGTCTGATTATGATTACAGGTCAGCTAAAAAATCAGGCTTATCTCCAGACGAAACAGGACACTGGCCGAGTAGAGATCCAAAGACAGGAATGCTTTTAAAGGGGCGAAAACATCCTACATGGGAAAAGACAGTAAAGGGAGAAGCAAAAGCAGGGTTTGAAATATACCGAAAAGGGGAGCGATACTTTTCTAAACCAAAAAATAATAAATGATAGCACTCTGCGTAGGACACAGCCGACCAAATGATTCAGGAGCAGCCTCAGTAACTGGGGTCAGTGAATGGGATTATAATTCTCAACTTGCGGACATGATTGGAGACAGACTCAACAGTCCTTATAGGGTATATGCTTCCTATGAAGGGAGTAACTATTGGAGCGCTATGCGGTGGTTAGCTAAGAAGTTACGGAAGGATAATGTAACTTCGGCAATAGAGCTCCATTTTAATGCCGCCTCTCCTTCTGCTACGGGACATGAGTGGCTGTATTGGAACTCTTCGGAGAAAGGGAGGCTTTTTGCTAGAGCTCTACGAGATTCTTTTGAGGATTGCTTCCCTCAGCTAAGAAGTAGGGGGATAAAAGACAAAGGGAAAGGCAGTAGAGGAGCAGGGTTTTTAAGGCTAACTCACTGCCCCGCCGTGATTGCAGAACCATTTTTTGGGAGTAACGAATCTGACTTCGAGCTGGCCTTAAAGCATAAGGAAGGAATCGCTACCTCTATAGCAGGAGGTATTGAGCTCTATAAAGAACTCTCAAACAGGTGGTAAGGTGGAGCTGCCCAAGACAGTCGGTATCGCAGGGCATAGGATAAAATTAAATGTTGTATCTTTAAGCGGAGAAGACCCCCCTTACGGTTTATATTTTCACGATAAGAAACTAATCCAAATAAACAAAGAGCTGAAAGGCCGAATGTTATTGGAGACTCTCCGCCATGAGATGATGGAAGCTAGTTTGTTATTAAGCGGTGTAGGGTTCCTTGAGTCGTATGAACAGGAAGCTGTAGTGCGGTGCATGGAAGAAATTTTTTTTCCCGCGTGGGAGGCCCTTTTAAAAAAAATAATGTAGTTCCCTGAAACCAAACAAACAGTTCAAAGAGAGCGGCCCTTTTTTAGTTTACGCTCCTTCTAGTGAAGATATTTCTCTAGCACATACAAGAGCGACCGAAATGGGGGTACTACCTAATTCGTTTACGCGAGGAATGGGAAGGATGACAGGGTGCTTAGGGGAAGTAGTCGTTAATAACTTTATTAAAAAAAGCAAGTACGTAGGGGACTCTGTATTTACACACGACTTGGTTTACAAGAATAAGAAGATCGAAATAAAGTCCAAAACTTGTAGTACAATTCCAAAGCCCGAATATGTAGTGTCAGTAAACTTAGCTAAAAACAAAATCCCTGACAACGACGTTTACTTTTTTACCCGTGTTAGGAAAGACCTAATGTTTGTTTGGATCGTAGGATGGCTACCCACCACTAAGTTTTTTAAACTAGCTAAGTACAGGGAGAAAGGAGATCAAGATGAGCACGGATTTATATATAAAGCCGCTGGGTTCCATACTGAAATGAGCAACCTTAATAATCCCTTTAGTTATAAATGATTTAGTCGTAAGGGCTTTTCCCGTCGTCAGGAGTAAATATGTAAATAGGGAACCCTTTGCCTCCAGCTCCAGCTACGTTGAACCAGAAATATTCTGACGCTTCCTCCTTACTCATTTGTTCGGCTAATTCATTGATACACTTATCTACCGAGTACACTGCACGGGGGGTGTCCTCTTCCGTACTAATCCCTATAAAACCACTGTCTAACCCGTCGGCCAATACAATTGGAGATTCTAAGTCTTGGCTTTCTATAAAGACTTTAATTTCTTTTCTAGTCATATTATTGTTACAATTTTAGGTTGGTTTTGTACGTTGTCTATATCGTATTTTTCGCCTAAGTCAAAGGTCCATATCTTACCTCCCCCGCGTCCCAACGAAGAAACAGGTCTTACGTGCTTATTATTTTTAGAAGAGTCTTCCATAATAGATACCCCTCTCCGAACAAACTCTAAGGACCCCGACGATCCTACATTCCTACCTCCATTCCATTCTTGTATCTTTGCTTGAAACTCGGTTAACGTCCCCCTCCAAACATCGCTGTAGCCAAACTCTCTAGCCCTTTTAACGAAAAATTCCACTAGCTCCGCTATACTTGAACGGCTAGAATTATCATAAGCCGCGCTAGCTATGAGGGGATCTATGAAAGACTTCACGCCAAACCTTGGCGAACCCACTACAGTTTTAGGTGGCACATAATCTATCAAAAACTTTGCGAAGTAAGGTAGCTCATCAGCTATTGTTTGTTCTAGTATATGATTAGCAGGGAACTTACTTCTCGAAGATTCACTAATAAGTAGTGCCATTATTTTATCTCGGTTACTAGAGTCTAACGCAGGGATAACACTTAAACTATTCGGGTCCATGTTTAATGACATTATAATTCTCCCCGTCCACGGGATATTTATAGCATCAACGTGTTTCGCATGATACTCCATTCTTGGGTTAGCAACCCCTTTCTTAATTAGCTCTGTAGCTTTCCGTTGGTCTTGGAACGAAGCCGCACTAACTGTATCATCAATGACCCACGCCGCTTTCCCTCCTAACTCTTTATTAAAGCTAGTCCCTCCCGATATGTATTCCGAAGCATCCGCGAATCCCCCCACAAGCGCAGATATAACGCGGTTACTTAAAAGAGATTTTCCTTTATTAGTAGGTCCCACTAGTAAAAGAGCCTGCCCTTGAGCCGCCTTTGTGTCTATAACGGACATGTAGAATCTTTTAAGCCATGCGTAAAAGTACTCTATAGTATCTACCTTAGAATTATTTACAAATAAATCTTTTAACCACTTATGAATGAAGGGCCATTCCTTTGGACCCCCTGAATCAGCAGGTATCACAGGACTAATGTTAGCGCTATTTAGAATGCGCCTACTGTTATAAGTAACAATTCTTTCTTTTGAGAATATAACGGGGGCTATCTCATCAATCCTGTTGTGGTTACAAATAGTAGCGAGAGCGTTCTCAACTTCTGATGTAAGTTTACCTGCTCGAAGCTTAGGAGAAAACCCTACTTGTTTTAACTCAATAATAAGCTGTTTCTCTGGGATCTGTTGAGCTGTGTTATATATTAGTTTAAAAAAGTTTTTACCGTTAAACCAGTACTGATCAAGAATACCTGAATTCTTTTTATCTTCAAAAGCAGCAACAAATTTTTTACCTAGAATTTTCCCCCAGCTAATAAAATCATCGCCCCCTCTATCGCTGTAGCAAACCATACCATTCTCAGATACTTGGCACCCTTCACGTTCAATCCCATCATCTATCCAAAACAAAGGCCCCCTTGACCCAATATTAAAATCGCCCTCCCATCGGTTAGGAAATTGTTTCGCTACCTCCTCAGCCACTACATCTATAGGGATTGAGATATCCGAAACTTGTGGGGGCTTATCCATAGCGGCTTTACAAAAACACGCTTGGTATATATCTTCATCCAAAGGGTCCCCCGTCTTTGTCCAGTTAATCCCTAACTCGAAGTATTGGTTGGACTTTAAGGAAGACTTATCGAACCCCGCGCAAATTCTTTCTAACCCTAAGTAAGTAGATATCCTTTTCATGAATGCGGGGAATAGTTCAGGGGATATAGGAAGACCTGTTTTGAACTCCCAAACTAACCTTAGATAACCTGATTGAGTTTCTGATCTCCAAGTAGGCATAGCTGATTTGCATTGGGTGGCTAAGACTTTATCTATTATAGTGAAGTCAACAGGAGCATCATAGTCCGCAACTACCCCCCATATCATATGTGGAGGGTTGTTTTTTGTAATTCGTAAAGAAGGAGTGTCCCCTATTACGGTGCTATAGAAGCAATGATCTGTATTTTTATCCGCACACCATGCTCTGTATTTGGCTTTATCTGTGAACTGGGGTTTCTTTTTCGTTAATCCAGATAAGTCATTTTTCTTAACTGCTTTATTGTCACGCAGGTTTTTTATATATCTATACTCCATCTTATTTTTCGTACTCGTTTACTATTTTACCTTCCGCATCAAGAGGGATGTTAGGAATCCAAGGCGGAGGAGTTTTCATTATGTTGAGTACTTTGTCTAATGATTTCTGGCCTCCCCCCTCTTCAATCTCAATTACAAATTCGTCATGAACATGGAATATTGTAGATAGCCCTTCCTTTTCCAACCTCACCAGCATGTCCGCGAATACGTCCCTCGCTAGTGCTTGTGATAAATTTTCTGCTAAAAGCCCTCCCCATAATCTAACAGGTACCTTCTTAGACCCCTTAGTCAGCATTGCGGTGTAGCTCCTCCTGTTATTCTGAATGCTTGTTTTTATTTTACCGTAGTTCAGCTCCCTCCCTGAAGGTAAGCCTAAAGTAAAATCTTCTTTCTTAGAGTATGCAATGTGCATCTGCCTTTGCAGGTGGTTCCAGTAGCGCACCACCTTCTTCATATAACTCCTATACAGCCTCACTGATATTACAGCTTCTTCTATAGGCATCCCCGATATCATAGAGAACTTGTTAGCACTTACACCGTACCCACATCCAAGAACCATTGTCTTTACCTTGTGCCTTAGCTTAGAGTCCTTCTCTTTTAAAGATCCTTTCTCTTCCTCCCAAAGCCCGAACAAACACGCAAAACCTTCGTATATGTCTGCGGAGTGTTTTATTACTTCTAACGCTTTACTGTCATCAGCCAGCCAGCATAATGTCCTAACCTCAATTTGAGATAGGTCTGCTATAACCAGCGAGTTTCCTTTTTTAGCGGAGATTAGTTTCCTTAAGTTAGTCCCTAACAGTTCTCCTCTAGGTAGATTTTGTAAGTTTAAATTACCTCCCGACCCACTGAACCTCCCCGTGTGTGCTCCGAAATACATAAGTCCCCCGTAATATCTCCCATCTGACATGGTAGCGTTATCAAAAGATTCTAGCTTTTTCTTTAGAGAGTTTATTCTCCTGAAATCTCTAACTGCGTGTATCCATTTGTATTTTTGTCCGTGCTTCTTTATCCATGTGTTAGCATCATTATCAGTCATAGACAAACTAACAGGCGGCTCTAGCCCCATCTTCCTACATTCTTCGTTAAATGCTTTTCTAGATAAGGGAGTAGCGTCATCTATCCAAGGAATAGAATTCTCTGCCTCAAACAATTTCTCATTAATCTTTTCTTTTTGTGTCTTCAGAGCACCCCCGTCAATTGGGACCCCTCTTTGCATACATAATCTATTTATCCTGCTGATCTCTCTTTCAGATTCAGGCCACCTATCCTGTAAATCTTGCCATAAATCTAGGCAGTATTCTGAGTCCTTAAGCGCATACTCATCTACTTCCTTTTTAAAATCCTCGTCCATATCTTCCCAACGCTTACCTGCCATATTATCGCGGGTACTTTTATCCATTTCTAAATCATATAGCGCGGAAGTGGCCCCCTTTAAGGATCTAGGTAAACCGCAATAAGCGGCAAGATCCGCTGTACAGTGCCACTCCGCGTAATCCACTAAGGGCCACCAACCCTCCCTTGCTCCAAATAAATAAAGGGATTCGTCGAATGAGGCGTTGTGTGAAAGAACCCTTTGCCCCTCCAATAAACTCCAATCAAATTCTTTTTTAGGACATCCCACAAAGGAAGTTCCCTCATCTCCCACAACACTCAGTTTATATGCGTCAAAATCTGGGTGGGAAAAATAACAGTTAAAACCTAATTTCCGAATACTACAGTCCTTGTCGTAGTAGGTTTCGTAGTCTAATGCAAATGTTTTCATAAAGGCGGAGGTTGCAGAGAGTTGCCTACCCCTGTTCCCCACGAACAGGAGCAGGCAGTCCCTCTATGAAGGGTATTAAAATACCCTGTGTAATATATAACCGATCAGAAGCGGCTATATAAATTAGTTAGATTCCTCCACGGGAGGTACTACTTCCCTTGGGCTGTACTCGAGAGGGATCTCTATTTGTTTTAAGTCTAGTTCACGGCTTTCTGAAACCTCTTCGAACACGCCTTTTAGAGTCTGCATCTTTCTCTTTGTGGCTTTTAACTCCTCAATTTTGCGATCTACCTCATCTAGTATGGATTGCAGTTGTAGTAGTTCACCGTAGATGACTTGAGCTTCCTCTTCCACCACTCGTTCTATTTTAGAATCGTCAGACATTTAGCTTGTGATACGGGTTACAAAACTTTTAACATCTTCAGGAGCTCCCTCCTTCGATACTGTTAACGAGGGTACATACCATGAGTGTCTGCCTCTTGTAAGCAATTCAGCCTTAAGCTTCCATGCTCTAGAACAGAGAGGAGTCTCTGGGTTGAACGCAGTAAATGTAGCTAACCTTTTATAGGTGCATCTATATGCGTCTTTAGCTACGTTGAGTTTACCTAGCGCGTATTGCCCGTCCCCAATAGGGTAAGGGTAAAGCTCTTCATCCGCCCCTTCAGGCATAGGAAACAACAGAATAATCTCGGCAAATTCAATAGTGCCAAACTCACTGTCCGCTTCTAGAGCTGACTTCTCTTCATCTTCCCACGCGATACGTGGCATTTCAGGAGATCCAAACGGAATGTTTTCTCTCCACCCTTTCATAGCGTCTACTGGGATTACAGAGCACTCTTGATCGGGCTCTAGGATAGTTGTTGTCCTATCAAGAACAATGGAACCTGCTTCCCCTGCTATCTCGCTTGACGCTTGTATTATATTTAAGCGAGAGATTTCAATGTCGCTCGCTGTGATAGATAGCTTAGGAGGATCTATTACCTCTACTATCTCTTCTTTTTTAGTGGCCTGTTTAGTGGCTAATTTAGAACTCATATTTTCTTATTTTCTTATTTCCTTATTTTCTTTTAAGACAATGTAAAACGTGTCTCAGAAGTTTTGATAATATCAGCATCTTCAAGATCTGCAAGAAAATTGTTTGAATTTTCTTTCTTAGTTCCTTTCTCTGATTTCTTCCCTATCAAATCTGCTATCTTCTTTACAGGCAAAGAAGATACGTCTAATATTTCTTCGGCGCTGACCCCGTACCTCTCAGCTATTTCTAACATATTACTATTATTAGTACACTTTTTAGTAGCCCCCATATTTTTAAGCTTAAGTGTCGGGAATTCCTCACCTTCCTTAGCTTTCTCTACGGCCTTTGATCTTATACGAGAGGCCCAATTACTTACCACTTTTGCTACGCTCCATAACTTTTCCAATACTTCAGGACTATCTGAATCAAAGTCTTCTTTATCAGGTAACTCATCACCCGCCACACGAGCGGCTACTTCTAATGCTAACCCCCCTAGAGCGGGGCAATGATCCTCATGTTTACAAAATCTACAGTGTACAGTAGGAGACAAGTCTTCGTGATTAGGCACCCCACCCTTCCATTTGGGGCGAGTGGCTTCCCCACGCCCGATGACCTCGCTAAGTTCTTTAGTTAAAAAGGGAATATCATCTCGGGTGAATTTATCGTGCAACACTTCATCTCTAACAGGGATATAAAAAACAAAGTCTATCTCCTTTACATTAGGGAACTGTTGGAAGGCCCCCAGCACATAAGCTTTAGCTTGCCAGTTTTCTTTAGGGGTATCAATTTTCGATATACCTGTTTTATAATCGGCCATTATTGCTATCGAATCGGCAACCAAGAATCTATCACAAGTCCCCCATGTCTCCGTACCTTGAAGATCAACGTGTACTTTGATTTCATTTAGTTCTTCGTATGGGATATCTCCAAAGAAACTTTCAATAAAGGAAGCTTCCTCTGCTACGATTTGGTCATATATCATAACCTCTTCTTCGTCGTGAAGGGCCGATGAGTCCCGAACTTCTAAGGCTTCGTGTATGCGTGTTCCTTTCTCAGCGGCGGCATTCGTGCCTGACCTACCTTCGTAGCCCGCACATCCTGCTACGTACTTAAGGCTGGAAGGTGAAAATTCTGCGTGGCCTCTACTGCCGTGATCTGGTTGGTTATCCATGTAATTCTTTAAGGTTATCTAGTTTTCTTGTTACCGCTTTAATTACATTCTCTTCAATAGATCCTGCGGCAACTAGGATTTTTTGAACTGCATCAGATTTAGCTCCATTGCGGTGGATGCGCCCTAAAGTTTGGGCATATTCTTTCGCTGAGTACGAAGGGCATATTAGACTAACTCTTGGCCTATCTCCAATAGTATCATGCAAAGATAGTCCCGTACCACCTGCTGATATATTAACTACAAGGATATGGTCTTTATCTTGCTGGAACCTATCTATAATATTTTGTCTATTATAAATGGTTTGCCCTCCTTCTATTCTTTTGCAAGAAAGTTTTTTAGATAGCATATCTACCGTATCCCTGAAGTTAACGAATATAACTACTGAGTTGCCTTGCTCCTTTAAGTCTTTAGCAATAGAAACAATATCGGGAATTTTAATTACTTCAGTTAACTGCCTTGCCCGCAGGATATTTACAAGTATATGCTCACTGCCACTCACGGTACCCTCCTCGATGTACTGAGTAACTATTTCAGGAGTTATTGAAAAATCCTCATATATCTTTTGTATCATTTTCTTTTCAGCAAATTCAATATGCTCGATAAATACACGGTTATTTCTAAAGCTATCGGGGAAGTCCTTAACTGTTAACTTACTCCCCGTTACCCCGTATATTTTTTCTTTTATATTTTTTAAACAAGCCTTCTTCATCATCCGCCATTTCTTCCATTGATCCTGAATACACCCATTCTTCTTCATCCAACTGTACCAACTGTATTTAGCTCCTTCAGTTTTATTTAAGTTATGTAGTCTTAGCATAAATCCTAAAGCCCTCATTTCGGTAGGGTCTTCGCAGGCAGTAGCAGACATCCCATGAATCGAGTATCCTTGCTGTACTAAGCTTATAACGAGCTGTGCGTTCTGAGTGAATGCTCCTTTGCATTTATGTATCTCATCTATAAGAACAAGAGCATTTGGAGGAAGGTTCCATGTCATTATCTTCTTCCCTCTCTTAGTTAGATAAGGAGCTCTCCCTCTTCGGATAGCTTCGTAGTTATAAATAAACAAAGGTTTCACACCCGCTTCTTTAAGTTCACGGTCCCAAGAAGGTATAACTGCTTTAGGGCATATTACTGCTACAGGGCGTGATAACCTTTTAGCTAAGTGAGCTGCTACTACGGTTTTGCCCGTACCCACTTCACTGGTATCTATTGTGTTAATATCAAGAGATTGCTTTTCTTCAAAAAAAGCACACGCCTCTTCTTGTCTGGCGAACAAAGTTTTCATAGTAAGGGGCTTATCCTTAATCTACCATAGGGGGTTTGTCTAGAAAAGAATTGACTATTTCTTAAACCCGACGGAGAACTTATCCCCCTTACGCACATAATGAGCAATCAAAAAGGCATCTATCATCCCGTCATGGGGCTTAGTGGCGCGTTTACTTTTCTGCCAACATTCATCGGGAGCCAGCCAAGTAGCTGTTGCTAACGCGGCAGTCTTAGTATTATAGGGGGCGCGTAAGTGACCCAACATAGACTGTTGCCAGTTGCGTACTTTGATACATTGCACATTCCATTCCCTACTTTCTGCTAACCCCAACAATTTACCGAAGGATATCCCCATTGAGCGCACCGCTTGAGAGGACTTAGCGTGATGTAGCGGCTCTTCGATAGCAAAGATAAATGGAGATTCTAACTGCATCACCCACTCGTAAACTTTCCTTGTGTGTACTTCTCTTTTCTTACACCTATGTAAGGTAGGCATCACCGTCTTACTGATGACACCTCCTGTATGTCTAGATATAGCTACCAGCCCACCGTCGAGGCCATTATCTACCCCTACGATAGTATCCTCGCTATTCATTTAGAAATTTCTTTTTTATAAGGAGTCCGTCCCCTTCTATAGGGAGGAAACAATCAATATTTTTTTGCAGCATTTGTAAAAAGTAAACTTCTCTTGCCACACGGGGGATAACTAGATAGTACTCCCCCTCTAGAGTTTCAGAAACGAAAGTAAAATCCGAAGGAGGGACCTCTTGCCGCTTAACAATTCTAGGGTTTTCAACGAGTTCCTTATTAGGGAAAAGTACCCGTTTCTTTTTTATGTGTCGTCCAGCCAGCACGGTGTTGCTTCTTCGTAGTTGTTCTGAAGGTACTCGAATTCGAATCTTTCCTGCGCTTTCTTAGGGCTTAAATGAAAATCCTTTTCAAGCAGCTTTAGGGTTATGGTCTTACTATAACATGCAATTGGAGGTCTTCCGAATTGTTCAACGGTCCCTACAAAAGCATCTTCTAGACCTGAGTATAATAACAGAAAGGATTCTGCATCTTCGTGTGTGTCAGGATTCTTCGGCATCGATTATGTTATCTTCGTTTATTTTAATTGATCCTTTTCCCCTATCTGCTTTTGCATTGTGGAGAAGGCTTATATCTATTTGAACCTTGCCCCCGCCCCCTGCATTCTTTGCACTTAACCCTAAGTTCCTACGAATTAACTGGTCCAGCTCAGATAATTCTCTAACTGTCTTAGGCCCTCTTAAATTCTTAACAGAATCCCTTAAGAGTTTTATGCCTGCCGCTGCTATATACGATTGGTACTTTTCAGCGGGACTACTTTGCGCCTCCGCTATCTCCATCATCGCCTCATCTTCTGCTTTTCTAGCGTCGTGTTTGGCAATTTTTATAGCATCATCTGTTTTATTCTCTAGGTTTTCGTCTAAAGCCTCCTTCAAAGGGTCCATTTTCTTAGGCTCCTCTGGTTCTTCTTTAGCATTTATCCCTGCTTTTCTTAGCCATCTTCTCAGCGTCGAAGGGTGAATCCCTAACTCTTTGCATATGTTTACATGCTTGTACCCCGCACTTAACATCTCAAGCGCTCGTTCAAGGAGAATATCTTTTTTAGACTTTTTTGACAAAGTAATTAACATTACCTTTGTAATTACTATTTTTCAAGTGTGACTAAGAAGAACTTTAAATTTGAACCTCGAATAAATTCCAAGAAAAAGATGGATGTTGGGGGATTTATTATTCCCCCAACGAATACATTAACTGGTTTACTGTTTGGGTTTCACCACCACACGGAACATGATGCTAGAGAATATTACTTCTGGCGGTTATGTGATGAGTTGTTTAATAATCCTGACTATGTGTCTGAGCCCCTAATGGTAAGACACCCGTGGGCAGAGGAAATGATTAGGGCTGTTATAGAAAACAAATATGTTTCTATCGGAGGTGCGGCTAGTAGTGGCAAGAGCCACACTCTTGCGGCATGGGGAGTATTAAGTTGGTTGTCTCAACCTAAAGACACGCTGGTTCTTTTGACATCGACCACATTACGTGAGGCACGGAAAAGGATTTGGGGGTCAGTGATCAGTTTACTTCTTCCCTTAGAAGGATTAGTTCCTATAAGAATCAGAGACAGTATAGGTAACGCTTGTTATGTTACCCCTTCAGGAAACTTGGTAGAAAGAGCAGGTTTATCTTTGATAGCTTCTGAAAGAAGCAGAACTAAAGACGCTATAGGGAAGTTAATTGGTATAAAGCAGAAGAAGGTTATTCTAATTGGGGACGAGCTTTCTGAATTAAGCGAGAGTATATTGCAGGCTTCCTTATCTAACCTATCTAAAAACCCTTCCTTTTCATTGGTTGCTCTAAGTAACCCCTCGTCACGCTTCGATGCTTTCGGAGTCTTTTCAGAACCTAAAGGAGGATGGGACTCCGTTGACACTAACATCGATGACACATGGGAGACTAAATGGGGAGGGAAGTATATTAGGTTTGACGCTGAACGATCTCCTAACATAGTAGCTGGAGAAACTTTATACCCTTGGCTCCCTACTGAGGAGAAGTTAAATGAAGATAAAGCCCTATTAGGGCAGAATAGTAGGGGGTATATGCGGATGGTGAGAGCTGTCTTTTTTGATAGTGACGAAGCTGAAGGAGTTTACACTGAAGCTGAACTCGCTAGATCAGGCGCTATGAGGCAGGTGGAATGGGAAGGGACCCCAATAAACATATGCGGATTTGACCCCGCTTTTACTAATTCAGGAGACAGGTGTATGCTCGTTTTTGGTAAAGTGGGTTATGATACCACAGGCCAATACGTGTGTGAATTAGGAGATCACGTTCACCTTACCGACGATGCCACCAACAAGAGCACTCCTCGTAGTTATCAGATTGTGAAACAGGTTCGGCAGGAGTGTGAGAAGAGAGGGGTTCGGGCTCTTGATCTTGGAGTAGACTCAACAGGTGCTGGAGCTCCCTTGTGTGACTTGTTGGCAGGAGAGTGGAGCGATGATTTTCTTCGGGTTTCATTTGGAGGCAGAGCTACAGATAAAAGAGCTAGTGCTAATAGTAAGATGACAGGGCATGAGTTATTTATGAATAGGGTAACTGAACTATGGTTTGTAGGAAAGGAGCTTATTAGAACTAAACAATTTTTTGGCATCTCTGTTGACTTAGCGCAAGAGATAACAGGCCGTAGGTACGATATGATTAAAGGGACTAACCTAAGAATGCGGATGGAGTCTAAAGTAGATTACAAATCCCGCTTCGGGAAAAGCCCTGACCTTGCTGATGCGGCGTTCTTATGTTTAGATGTAGCGCGACAGCGACACGGACTCGTAGCGGTCGAGCCTCCTGAAGAGGGGGCCTCTGTAAAACCCCGCCAACGAAAATCCATTAAAAAGTTAACGGGCATTTTGTCTAATAACCCTTTGGGGTAAAGGGCTCAGGGCAAATTGAAAAGTTTATAGAAGCCTAATTAAGTTTATTCTAAATATTAAGAATAAACTTAATTAGAGTAATAGAAGAATAATATATACTAGTGTATAGCCTGTTGCCTTTACCAAAAAAGAGTTTAAATTTAGTTTATGGCCGACGCATTAGATGAAGCAGCTAAACTATTTATCGAAAAAAATAGAAACGTCTTTGGAAATACTCTTCTAAAAAAGGGGCAATTTGATCCTAAGATGGATCTAAGTGAGGGGTTAATAACTAAAAAGTTATATGACCAGCTAACTGGTTTAGTTTCAAGGTTTTCCAGAGGTTCAATTTCTCCTGAAGATCAAAAAATATTAGACAAGTATTTTCCTAATTTAACTAAAGAGCAAGTTATAGGGGACAGCATAGCTTCAAGAAAAGCTTTTGATGCTATGAAACCTCCGACAGAGAGTACCGAAAAAGCTGAATTACCTTCTACTCCTCCTGTTAGTACAGCTCAACCAACAGGTCAACAAGGAACAGCAGGAGCAGGTTCTGGTTCTGTTTCAACAGCAGAGCGGAGCTCCGCTTACGATTTGTTAGTTGCCGATCAAAATCCTACGATGGGGTGGTCTGATCCGAATGCTAAATCGTCAACTGCACCTACTTCTCGTCAGACTGTGTTAGACAAAGCCCGTGAAACTTTGAAAGGGGATACGTATCAATTGGGTTCTAGTAGTTATTTAACTGCGGCACGGGAAATGAAAAAGCCAACCCCGTTTACACAAAGGACTGATGAACAAGTTACAGCGGCTAATGTTGTAGGCAGAGAGCGCATCGCTGGCAGAGAACGTCAGGCTAAGGCTGATGCTTTGGGTAGAGCTAGATCCAGAATGAGGGATGTAGCTACAGCTCAAAAAGGAGCTCAACAATTTTTTGAAGATACAGGCGTAACACCCAAACAAGTTCGTGCTTTATCTGGTGAGCGTATGCCTGAGAGACGAAGAACTTACGAAGCTCCAAGAGATCCTAATGTTGTAAGAACAGAAGCTCCTTCCGAAAGGTTTACAGGAAAGACTAATGTTTCTTACAAGTCTTTTTCTCCCAACGAGGTAAATGAAATAGAGAAAAGAAGAAGAAGAAATAGATAATGGCTCGGTTTTCTCGTGATCGCGTTTCGAATAAACTTAAGAGGGCTTCTCGCCGCTTAAGAAGGCAGGGGTATACAAATCAAGCGGCTCAGATGGCATTAGCTTCTGAGCAGGCTAGGTTAAATGAGCCTACAACCTATCGCCCAGAGCACCGTATCATGGAAGCTCAGGCTGCTGATATGTTTGCAGAATCTCAAAGGCTTGCAGCGCTACCTGAATTTGATTATCAAAAGGACATAGCCCCTATGAGAGGTCAGTTCTTTAGCGACCTTGCTTCTTCAGGGTTAACCCCCTCAGAACAGGAAGGATTTCGTAGAAGATATGAACCTCAGTTTGGAAATTTTGATAAGGGGCAAGCTGCTTTCTTAGGCGTAGTAGATGCTCAACGTAAAATGCGCGAACAAAGGAAAGCCGCTAACTTAGGACCTATTGTGGCGGAGAGGCTTAAACCTTTCATAGGGCCAGATGTATCTGAAGAAGAGCGTAGCAGAGGATTGTTAGATGTCCTCACAGACCACCCCTCCGCTTTAAACGATCCCTCTACAATGAATCTTATCAATACGTTTGATAGCACTTTCGCAAAAACTGGAGCAGGTAAGACATCAACTAGGTCCTTAGCCGCGAAACTTGCTGAGGTAGGAGATACAGAAGGTATAGCTAATTTATCGGGGCTGTCAGACGAGGAAGTTAAAAGCTTTCAGTACATATCTGATTACGGTAAAAAATTAAGAGCTACCACGCTATCGCGAACAGCTCAAACTAAAAGACTTGAGGGTATTAAGGAACACGCTGACTTAGCTACTAAGTGGATAGCGGGCAATGAGCTTACTGCCGAAGACTTAATATTATTGGGTGTGTTCGGGGTCCCTAAAGAGGCTAAAGATGCTGATGACACGGCTAAGTTTAAGCGGGACTATGTTAAAAATATTTTACTCCGAGTTAACGGAGTTACATCGATTGATCAACTAAGAGAAGAAGACCAAGAACTATTAAAGAGTTCGACTTTAGAAGATTTAGCTACCCGCTTGAATAATTGGGTAGGAGCACAACAAGATTTACATTATATGTCCTTAGCAGGGACTTCACCTCGAAAACAGAAATCAACCGCAGGGACTTTTTAATTTAGTTTTTAAATAACAACATAACCTTATTACTGCTATGTCAGAAATATCGCCTTTATCTTCGGGGGCTAACCCCTTTGCTTTACAAACTGTTGATCAGGAGGCGGCGGGTATAAATGTTAATCCCCCTTTAGATTTCGAAACTTGGGATAGCCAAATAGGATCAGGTATCCCCGACCGCGAACAAAAGTGGCGTAGCTATGCTAATTATCACAGGATGCATTGGTTTGATAAGGGGGTTTTATCGAAAGAAGTCGAATTAAACATACGGGCTTCTTTAAAGAATCACTTACTTGAAGAAGGTTTCGTTAATGAAGATACGCCAGCCGAAGATATATTTAAGCCTGAACCTATATCTCTTGATAAGGAAACTAATTTAGTAGCCCGTGCCTTTGGGGAAAATGTAGCCTCTTTGTGGAAGCAGGAAAAAGAAACTGGCGGGAAAGAAGAAGTTACAAACAAAACTCTAAATGATGCTAAAGCATATTTAGTAGATACAGGGGATCTTCCGTTTGCTTCTCTCCGTAATCTAGAAGGTGAGCGGCGCATTATAGGAGGGGATACTCCTGAGTATGGAAACAGCGCGGCCTTTGAAAACGCTGTTCTTGAGGGGGCTGTCACTTATGATGATGCTATTTTAGTTCAATCAGGTTTGCGTAAAGGACTTACTGAGGGAAATACCCGATTCAGGGAACAAAAGAAGGGGCGGCTTGCTTCTGAGTTAAGTGTAATAACTAGTGAGAAGGGAACTGTCCAAGCTAAACAGTATCTCGATAACTTAACTGATTTGTTGTTGAGGGAAGACGAGGGCAGAGCCCCAAAGAAAGAGTTACATAAAGGGGAGTATGTAGAACTAAATAGAGACTTTCTACTTAAAGGGCTAAGGACGGAGTTAGCGCAGAAGTATGCGGAAGATAAAGACATACGCTTTCAAGATGCCCTTAAAAGGTTTTCGGATAAAGAAGTTAATGAAGCGGCACAGGAACAAGCCGCAATACGCGCTAACTTTTCGGGAGAGTTTAAATACTACTCTGAGGAAAGTGATGTGAATAAAAACATTAGGTTCTTCGGAGAAGAAGTTGCTGTAGTACATCCGCAACTCATGCTTCAACCTGTTCGTTTTGAAAAAGCTATCACTTCTGATAAGAGATTAACTGACGACCAGAGATCTTCATTGAGAAATCAAAGAGAAGTATTTAGGAGAGAACGCTATGCATCAGTAAACGAGGTTCTTAAACAAACTAAAGCAACTTCTGAAAAATGGATAGAAGCTTCTTCTAAAGGAGTATTAGCGGGAGAAGATCCTGTAGATACATTGGACGCTTTTCTTTCAGACGAAAATAACTACAACGCATTTAAAAACCAATCAAAGTCTATACTTGTTTCTATCGGTGATTCTTTCACTTCACTATATAATATTCCTGCCGCTTTAATTTTTAAGAGTGAGTCCGCCGCTAAACGATTAGCTGAAGCTGCTGAAGAGGAGGGAAGGCGAAGAGAAGTAGCCAAGTTATTCAACCAAGACTATGGCTTAGGAATGGATGTACTAACGCTGATAGCTCCCGTTATTACGGACATAGGGGCTACGGTTGCGTTAAGCTCATTTACAATGGGGGCGGGTGGAGCTGCTTACATTGGTCTTAAAACAGGAACGACAGTAACCGCTAAGGGACTAGCTAAAGGGTTAACAGGAGGAGTTCTTAGAAAGACAACCTCTAAGGAGTTATCTAAGTACGGCTTAAATAAAGCCTCTATTAAACACGCTGATGACTTGTTAAAGAAAGAATTTATACGGAGCAGTAGTAAAAAGGAAGCCGCTAAAGCCGTTAGAGTTTATAATGAGATGCTTAATAACAAGCTTCTTATGGGCTCTCAAAGAATGGGGGCGCTGTTTGCAACGTCAGCTAACAGAAGTGCGGGAGGTATGTTCACCTCTATATACAGCTCACTCCCCGCCGATATGACTCACGAGGAGAAGTACGATGCGGCTATTGGGTCCGCCCTCCTAGCAGGAACCGTAACGGGTTTAATTACTACTGGTTTCATGAAGATAGGGAAGGGGGGCTTAGAAGAAGCTTTCCTTGATGGGATGACTTACCGACAAATGAAGGGGGTCATAAGAAGACAACTTGGGGTTAACTTGGGAGATGAGGCGGCTAACGAGACAGCGGCTAAAATTTTAAACGCGGGGATGAAAAAGGCCCTTCTTAATTCACCCATACTCGAAGGTACTTTAAGTGAGGCCGTTGAAGAGGGCCTCGATGAATTAGCCCAGACATTTATAAGGGATGCCGCATTGAATGAGGATTCTTCTTTATCTGAAATAGCCTCCAATGTGGGTCACTCTATGTTGTTAGGTGGAATCATGGGTGGGGGCGCAACTACTGCTAGAAAGTTTGTAGATAAGGTACGAGGACCTACGGGTGACGAAGCACGGTTCAGGGCTGAAATGGCGAATAAGGTTATAGCTGAGTTAAGAGAGAACGACTCTCCTTTAACAGCCGATGAATGGGAGCGGCAGGAAACCTTTAGACTGTTAACTGCTCCTGTACGTGAAGTAGAAGATGGTAGAAGGACTAGACCTGATCAGCCTGCACGACCCACACAACCCGATGCCCAAGAAGAAACAGGTGCGGAAGTTGTAGAAGTTCCTTATGACGGCACGAATTCAGCTCCTATGGTCCAGTTGGGGAGACGCGCAATTGTTTTTAGAAAAGTAAATGGGGTAATTGTTCCTTTCTACCTTTCGTCAGGTATGGCTGGAAAGCCTAATGCAGGGAAGTGGGTACCTATTTTCGGGGTCGGTCGAGATGCAGGGTGGTTCAATAAAGGGCCAACACAGGAAGATATAGATAATTACTACGGAAGCCCTGCCTTAAAGAGAGTGGCCGAAAGCCTCGATGAAGAGTTCGGGGATATCCGAGTACCTGCTTTCGAGGGGGATGTCTATGCACCGCTTCCCGAAGGCATACCCCCCGTTAAAGACGAGGGGCATCTCAGATCTATTATAGAAGAAAATCTAGGTATAAAGGCGATGGATATCTTTAACTCGGATGCTGAGAAAAGAGCAAACATTTCCTCTGTCATAGATCGGATTGAACAGAAAAGACGAGAGTCAATTGATACTCCAGAAGGGGAACTCCCTTTGGGGGATGCCCGTGTAACTCCAGAAGGGGAACTCGAGTTTCCTTTCGTAGGATCTGTAGAAGGTACGGACCCTAATAGAGTTCCTGAAGAAGAGATTGCGGAATTTGATTGGGACCGCTCTTGGGAAGAGGAGCCTGTTTACAGTACGAATTTAGAGGGTCAGCGGGAATTATTACAAGAGGGACAACCCGAACTTCCTTTAGAGGGCGAGTCCTATGAGTATCAGGAAAGTTTTCTTAATACCCTTAACGGTAATATATCTCCTGAAACTGTACAACGTGCCTTAGAAGAACAATTAGAGTTTCAATTAGGCACTTCGAAAGAGGCTTCGTCTGGGGTAGCTAACCAAGCAGTTAAGAAGAAAGTTAAAACTAAAAGTTTAAGGCCCGACGAAAGGAAACTTCAGAAGTTACTTAATGCTTTAAGTGAAAGAACGAGCCTTATTAAAGGGGAAGAATATGTATTCCCTACCGTCGATATACCTGTAAGCAAAGAAGAATTTATTGATGATAACCTTACAGCAACGGAAGTAAAAGCTTTCGAAGAGCTGGTACGTAAAGGAGTTCCCGTTGATTTAACTCAAGATAGAGTACTTCATGGTATGCCTGATAGGTCTATGTTTCCTGTAGATTACTATAAAAAGAAGTCTCAACTTCTAAAAGAACTTATAGAATTAAGGTATCCTAAGCGTTCGAGTTTCCTACCTGAAGACGTTAAGAATCCTATAAAGGACGATAAGGGCAAAGTTATTGGCTATCTTGATGAAGAAGGCAACGCACTGTTTGATAATGATCCCGTCAAAGCCGCTAAACTTATGTTGATGGGATACTCTATAAAGGCCCCTTCAACAAAAGCTAATATGAACCCTGCTTTTGTTTACAAAGAAGGGGACCCCCTTGTTAAAGGAGTCCTTATTGATGGAGGATTTTCAGGAACTAAACGAGTAAGTGAGCATTCAATTAATGAGATATTCCCCACTATCGAAGAAAATATTCTTAGCAACGAGGGAGTCTTACGGATTTTTGAAAACAACGATAGGCCAATAAGCATCGGCACTAAGGCTTTAAGCGAAGGTAGTGATGTTAGGTCCGCGTTCAGGAAGAAAGGATTACCTCAAACAAGAGAAGAATCTTTAAAAGATGTACGCCAACAGATAACGGATTTATTTAAGGGTGTTCGTGAAAACGAAGGGGAAAAATCTGCGGTGCTTGATTTACTTAGCCCCTCTGGTTCTACAGTTGTACTGGAATCTGATTTTGTTGAGCAAGCTATAGTGGCTCTTGAACAAGAAGCTAATCTAGTTGCCGTGTTGCACGAACTAAACACAGCCTTACGTGAAACGGAAGGAGCAGTGGAGATAGACCCTGAAACAGGAGTAGCCACACCAACTAAAAAAGCCCTCGAAGTATTTAAACAAAGGGTATTAAAATCTGAGGACCCTATTTTTGATGCGGCTATGGAACTAGCTAACAACTTACCTGTGTCGCAAGATGACTCTAAGCCAAATCAAATTGTGTTGGAGTTCCTTTCGGACTACGTTCTTAATGATCCTTTACTACAAAAAGATTCTGTTAGTTTCCGCAGTATAGGAGCCCGTGTATTCAATAGGTACAGCGCTTTCCAAACAAATTACCTTGAGTCTGAAGGTAAGTTCTATCCTAAAGATACAGTCACTCGACGTTATGTCCGCTTAGTGGACCCTTCTGTTGCCGCCACTTTCGATGCTAGTGCGGTTAACTTTATGAATGACTTAATCAATGATGCTTCTGCTGTTCTTGAAGAAGACCTAACTTTAAGAGAAGCCGTTGATTCATACCTTGATGTAACGACGGCCCTTGAAAATGTTGAAGGCAGTCCTGATTGGCGTACAAGGGTAAAATCAGGGGACGAGGTTCTGGGTATAATAATGGATCAGGGTAAGACACTCCGTTCTATTGCTCCCGATAGCCCCCAAGGAAAAGCCTTCTTAGCTTTATACAAAAAAGCTTTAAGAGGTAAAGACAGCGGTCCTGTACACACTTTGCTTAGGATAATAAGCGGGGCAACTGATTCAGTCAGTAAGGAAGGTTCAATAGAATCCGATATAGTTTTATTAGAAAATGTAAGGGCTAGAATAGAAGCAACAGTAGGCACCTCTTTCAGCACCCCGCAGACTATAGCTGTCATCAATTCTATCCGTAAGGTGGCTACGGAGATGCACACAGGAACCTATTATGATTTTAGGGCAGAGGCTCCCGCACCTTCTACCCCGACTGCCACAGAAGCTGGAGAAGAAATAACTAGTAGGACCATAGAAGATATCCGCAAGCTTCAAAAAGCGGTAGCGAGTATTGGTTCTGTTCAAGAAGGTCAGGAAGAAGTTTGGCCTGCTCGGTCAAGGGATGATATTCTTAGGTCAGAATTAGATACTGAAGCGACCAGTGCTGAGGAAGAGGCGGACCAAAATCTTGAGGAGCAAGAAGGTTTAACCTTAGAAGAAGATGGTTTACTACATAGGTTGTTTAATAGGATGGGTTCCTTTGTGCGGAAGCATGGAGCTATCTTCAAAATCATTAATAACAAAGGAGGCATAGCTCAAGCTAATGCACGAAGAAATGAGGTTAGCCTTAACCAAAACGCTGTCGCACACTTAATACAAGAGGGACATAAAGAGGGGGTCATCAGGAGAATACTTAAAGTTATTCTTGGAGAAGAGGTAGCTCACGTAGCCGCGTACAGATCAATATCTAAAAAGACTAGAGCTAAGTTGATTGAGCAAACCACGGATGAAGAGTTCGATGCTATTGTAGATGAATACACCCCACTAGACACGCAAAAGAAGACGAATGAGAGCCTTAAAGAAGCTCTTCGTTCCGAAGATCCGACCGTAGTTCAGGAAACAAAGGAGAGGTTAATGGAGGAGAAACTCCGTATGTACGCTCAAAATAAAATGAGGGGTACTACCTCTGAAGCTAACTGGGCTTTTTGGACTAAGAATCCTACGAACCTTCAGATAGTTATGGAGTATTTCAGGAGGATGATCTCAAACTTAATGCGTATGAAAGCCATGAACAGGGGTAGCTCTGAGCTTGATATGGCTGTTGCTAATTTGGTGGAGGAGATACACACTCTAAAAGGAGGAGATCGTTTGTCCCCTAACAGTTTTGCATTCAACCCTAATACTCCAGATGATAATTGGGGAGAGGTACAAAGTACTAGCTTAGGAGAACTCTTCCCCGAAGATGCGGACGGATTTACCCCCGCTGATCTCACGCAAGATGAAGATGTCGTAGAGTTCCGTAAGCTCGTCATGACAGGCGATTCAGGTAAGGCGGATCTTACTCACGATTTAAACGACTTCGATTTACAGATGGAGTTTGATGAGGAAGAAGAGGGGGCAGAAACTCCAGAGGATAATAGTAGGATAAGGCGGAGGATCTTAAACAAGTGGTTAAAGGAAAACCCTAAAGCTGCCGCAAAGCTAAATGATTTTGTAATAAATGAAGCAAGGGCTAATGGGTACAACGTAAACGAGGTTTGGTATCACGCGAGCCCTGTCCACTCAATAGATACTCCTTCTTCAGAGGGAGATTTAATTGCGGCTTATGTTTCTCAAAATAAAGACGAGGCCACTCAAGTAGCCTCAGTCGTCCATGCCCCCGAGGACACAATAGTTTATAACTGGTTTATTAAAGAGGACTTGAATATCTTTGACCATGAAGATGCGGCCCAAGTATCAGACTTTCTGGATCGCTTAGAACAGGAGCCTGAAATTAAAGAGGCCATTAAAAATAAAGATTATTCACGGGGGGCTTTAGTTAGAAAGCTAGGAGACGGAGTGTATTCTATCTTCACTCACCATAAACCTACCACTATGGAGTTTGTCCAAACCTCGGAAGTGTGGGACCCAGACTGGAAGAATGTTGCCCGCTACCTTTCGGAGTACGGGTATGACGGATTCTACGAATATGAGGGAACTAAAATAGATCCTGATACAGGAGAAAATGTTCCAGACAGCTCTAAGAATCTAGCTGTTTTTAAACCAAATAATATTAAGTCCGCAGACCCTGTAACCTTTAAAGGGCATTACAGACCAGATGATGAAACCATAGGGCAGTTGTGGTTTGATACACAAGTTGTTCCTTTGGATCAGCGGTTTGATGACAAGAGATCAGAGATCCAGTTCTCTGAATTAGGAATTACTGGAGCCCCAATCGAAGCAGGACCAGAGACAGATAGGGTTCTTGAGACAACGGCTCAGGAAGCCGCGAACAGGGCTCAGGGTAAACTTGATGAGATGGGCGTTGCCAGAGTATTTATTGATGAAGTCCCTAATTTTGTAGGTAACTATGATAATTTAAAATCGTTACTTACTGAAACAAGGGAGGCATTAGGCGATACCTCTAGAGGTGAGATGCCTATTATCCAGCCTCAGCAAGTAGAAGAGTTCGGGGAGTTCCTGAATGAAAAGCTTGGCGATGAAACACCAGTAAGTGTTGAGCCAACAACGGTACGTGTTTCAGATATGAAACCATATCAAACTGAATTGTTTTTCCCTAAGACAGTTTGGTATGCCATGCAAAGACACTTTGATTTACAGGACGCAACAGAGAAGGTAGCCAGTAAACCATTTTCCGTGATGAGTTCCGACGGCTATATCTTAGATGGCAACCATCGCTTCGGTCAGATAATGCTGGTCAACCCCGACCAAGTCGTTACGGCTAATGTTGTTAACCTAACAATGGAAGAACTTTTACCTTATGCTAAGGAGTACTCTGAAATGGTGGGGAACAATAGGGAGATAGATCGAGGTGGGCAGGAGTTAAGAAAAGCTGATCTAGGTCCTTTCGAAAAGGATTCCCTGAATGAGAACGATAGCCCTACTGTTGGGCGCGTAGCCAAGACAGGGATCTTTATGTTGAAGTCTGGCAAGATTACCTCCTTAGCTAAGGAAGAGCAGGAGAACTTTAATTATGGGGATAATAATTTCGAACCATTGCTTGAAAAAGATTTACACATAACCTTGTTAGGTCCTACGTTTGTTGAAGACAGGACAGCGGAGGGTAAGGCAGACTTAATTACTTTAGATGAAAACGGTTTAGGGCCTGAAGTTAGCCTACCTAACATAAGCTTCCATGCTCCTGAAATATCTACACAACTACAACCAGATGGGACACTGCGACAGTCATTAGTTAGGCGTGTTGTTGAGCAGGAGGTACTAAAGAATTTCGTAGAAAAGAATATATTAGGGGAGCCCTCCCCTGATACCGAACGGATATATCATATAACATTAGGTAACCTTACTGGTAACCCCCGCCATTCTGTAGCATACCCTAACCCATCCAACTCCATTGCTTTAGGTTCTAAAGAGCATTTAAAGATGAGAGACGATAAGGGACCAAGATTACTACACAGTGAGCTCGGTGCTACTGATGCTAAGTTTTTAGAGTTAGCTGAAGATCCTACGAAGAATTGGGAGGAACTTTATAAATTAGATAAGAAAGTTGCTGACGCGGCAGGGTATACTTTAGAGGCACAACGGTACGGTAACTATACCGAAGAGGGATTTATGCCTCCCCCTGCTACGTATGCAAATTTTGCTATTGGGTATTTTTCAAGGTCTGGCTTCACTGCCCGCCCCCCGCAACCGCACATAAAATTGGACCGAGAGGAGATAAGAGAAAAAATATATGGGGCCTCTGACCAAAAATTCCATTTTGAAATTCCCGAACATCGGGACGCTGGTGACGCGCATATACGGCCAGATATGCAGGGGAGGACTTATCCAATGCGGGGGCATAATAGCCCTTTACGAATAAAGGTGGGTAAAGTTTTAGAAATTAGGTCTAATGTGGCCAATCCGCAGACCATAATGAAGGAAGAGATACAGAGGCTGGGGCTTGAGCTTGAGTATGATAGTTGGTTGAAACTTAATGAAGCAACCGCTGAGGCTTATAAAAACTTAGATATAGAAAGACCTATTACCTCCGCTTCTGACGCACGAGAATATGCGGCGGGGGATAGAACGGGTTACGGCGCGGAAGACGGGAGAGAGCTCTACACATTAGGGAGTTTCCTCTTAGAAAAAGGAGGGTATGACACATTATTTTATAAGTATATTAATAGTACGGGGCGGGAACTCACGTCGGGAGATACAGAGGTAATAGTTAAAGATCCTAATCAGATTAAATTTGCGGGTATAGTAAGAGATTCTGCTGGGGATATAATTCCCCCGTCCCAAAGGTATGACCCGTCCCGTGAGTCAGTCCTATACTCTGAGCTCGGTGCTACTGATGCTAAGAATGTGGAGTTAGGCGAGAGAGCTTACAGACGAGTGGAAGAAGCGGCTAAAGAGGCGGGCTATAAGTATGGCCCCGTTTATCATGGGACCCCTGCTAAAGATTTAGAATCTTTTGATTATAAGTTTATAGGGACCACTGGCTATGCACTGGGGCCAGGATTTTATTTCACTGATGATGAATCAGAAGCCCGTCTTTATACAAAGAGAGATGGGGTGGTAATTCCCGTGTTCCTGAAAATTAATAACGCACGGGATTGGGACTCCCCCGCTTTAACAGCGGCTGAGTTGCTCCCTGTACTTGAAAGAACAGCAGAAATGGAGCATCAGGAAAACTTAGCTGAAGATCCTGACGCTGTTATAGAAGACACTTTCATAGCCAACTTCGGAGGCATGGAAGCCGCCGCTGAAATGTTAGCTGGTGAGGATATTATAAATGAAGAAGAGGGGGCAGGGTTTCGAGAGGCATCTAAAAAGATACATGGTCAGGAGGCGCATTATAGTATAGCTGAACAACTGGGTTCAATGAAGGGTAGCGGGATGCACCCTGAGTTTTTCTTGAGGGCCTTTAAGGAGGTGGCGGGTATAGATGGACTCTATCAAGTGGGGACGAGGACGGGTAGCCATAGAGGAGCAAAAACTATTGTCTTCACCCCAGAACAAATAAAATCAGCCGACCAGATAACCCATGACAAGGATGGTAATGTTATCCCACTCTCTGAAAGGTTTGATGAATCTAAAGAGTCTATCCTCTACTCTCAACTCGGGGCTACTGACGCTAAGTTTTTAGAGTTAGCTGAAAATCCTACGAAGAACGCGAAGGCTCTTCAGGAGATGGTTGATGAGAGGGCGGGGGCTGTGGCAGGAGTTCCGTTCATCGACGCAGAGAAAGAGCAGTCGAAGGCATTGCTTAATAAAGAGTCATATAACAGGATGCGTAACTTCTATACGCAAAAGTTGTCCACTGAACTCACTAAAGAAAAGGAAGCTGAAGCAATAGCAAAGGTAAAACCCAATCTAAAACGATGGGCAGATGCGGGGCTAGACGCAAGCGAGGGCGGTCGTAATATCGATCCTGAAGTTTTTCTCAAGGCAATACGCTCAGGGCTGGATAGTCCACAGTCAGAGGAGGACATCAAGAGACATTTTAAATCAGAACGGGAACACGCAAAAGCGGAGATAGAGCAAGCAAAAAAACTCTATGAGTTATATGGAGGCAAACAACAGACAGCTACTGATTTTAAGACGGGGGTTCCTTTCTACACTAAGGTTTCACACGCTACTCCGTTTGGGAAAATTAAATCCTTCGACCCAGATAAGCTGGGGGAATACACAGGAGCGCCCTCCGCAGAAAAAGCTTTTTTCTTTGCGGGTTCCAAGGATGTGGCTGAAACATACTTCGCAGACCCTAATATCAATATACAACATAAAGGATTTCTAGCTCTAACATCTGAACAACAAGGGGAATTGGTCAATTCCCTTAGATCAGATGAGACACTAGACGCATGGGAGGATTTGAGAGTTCAAGAAGAAGCTCTTGGGTTGTTTCCTGACTTAGTGGAGTATGACATTACTCCTTTTGATAACGTCAGGCACGATGTGTTCGTGACCCTCCGCAACCCTCTAGTAGTAGATCAGGAGGGATCATATCGAGAGGAGTCTTACTTCGATACCCTCGTCAGAGCAGAAGAAGGAGGTCACGATGGGGTCGTTTTTGCTAACACCACAGACTCAGGTCCCGCAACTCCGATGGGAGCATGGCAGGAGCCTACCAACATCATTGCCGTTCTCGCCAAAGAAGAAGCATCCAACCAAATAAAGTCAGCAGACCCTGTAACCTACGATGACAATGGAAATGTTATCCCACTCTCTGAAAGGTTTGATGAATCTAAAGATTCTATCCTATACTCTGAGCTCGGTGCAACAGGTAAGACTATTGCAGGGTACACTTATGATTCGAAGCCTGTATCTGTAGATAAACTTACTAAGATGCTTGAGCTGTCAGTCTATGAGACTGGCGTGTACGATGAAGATAAACTGGAGAGCCGTAACAAGTGGGTCAACAAGTGGCGCAGTATAAAGAAGCTACTAGGTGGAGCCCTTGATATTAGAGCACGTAGATTAGTAGAGCAGAGGGAAGCATTCAATCGTGCTATCCAGAATGATGTCCAGCTTAGGACAGATGAACTCAAGAGAACAATCGATAAAGACTTTATTGATAAAGGAAAGAAGGTTCCTTACGAACTTATATCCGCGTCAACTGGATCAACGAAAATAATATCAATACCCGAAGACGTTAAAGACTCAATAGACCAGAGGCTTAAGTCCAATGAAGCGGGGATAAATGAGAGAGCTAAACGCAAAGAGATAACAGAAGAGGAAAAGAATAAGTTAATCGAGAGTGCTCGGGCAAAACATAAAGAGGAGATATCGAAACAACGAGACGTTCAGCGAGAGATCATCCGTAAGGAAAGAGACAACGCAATAACAGAACTGAATAAGTTATCCCCTGACCTTGTTGAACAACTCAAAGCTCTTCGCGATCAAGTGGACGAGCTATCCATTAAACTTAAAGAACTGTACGGAACTGATATAGACCTCAGTGTTAAGATAGATAACAACTTAGGTATCTACTTAACCCGTGCTTACAAAATGTTTAATGATCCAGACTGGATGAACACCGTGCTAATGGACGATGATTACGATACTACTAGAAAGAACGCGGTTAAGTACTTCGAAGATACTTATAAAGCCTCCCGCATGAAAGCATTAATGGAGGATGGTAAAGAAGAATCGGAAGCTGAAAAGATAGCTCAGAAAGAAATTGATGAGGACGAGAATGACTTAGGAAAGTCCATGATGTATGCTTTCTTACGCGGGTATAAGAATAGGGAAAGCACCCCACTTAAAGAAGGCAATGCCGCTAAGAAGTTTGCCTCTCCTTTAGTAGATCAGTTGCGGAAGAAGACGGATGTCGATGAAGCAATCAGGGCTCTCCTTGGAGAGTACACTGACGAGGGTGCAGGGTTCAGGAATCTTTTACGTACCTACCTCAACGTAGGACTCATGGCTTCCAACCAAGCATTCATGAAAAACATATTGCAGATAGGTAGGGCCAAAAAGAATGAATGGATTCTGACTCGGGCAGAGCTGGATAAAAAGATGCTTGAAGATGTGGGTAAATACGGAGGGGATAAGTACGAAAAGATAGAGGCAGGAGGTTCCGAAGCATACGACCCCTTCCGAAACTTTGAAGTTGAAGTGGATGGCGAGAAACAGAAGACCACTCTTTATGCTCCGAAGGAAATGGTGGAGGGGCTAAAGAAAGTCTTAGGGTCGGGCCAAGATCCAAGCACCCTTAATCAATCCGAAGAAGTTGCAAGGCATACTTACAGGCTCATGGCAAAAACAACGGGTATTTCTTTAGGGGTTAAGACTCTAGGAAGTATTGGTTTCTATGTGAGGAACGTGGTATCTAATATGTTTTACTTCGGTCCTGCTCAAGGGTTCTTTCGGTTTGGTACTATGACTTCTTCACTAGTAGATGAGATGAAGAGGCGGGGCATAGGAAGAACGGAGAGGGTTAGTGATTATCATTCAGAACTAATAGCGCTTAATATTATAGGCAGTGAGATAAGGCCAAAGCTAATTGAAGAACTTCTCTCTGGGGAAGCGTCTGCTCAGTCTATGATAGAAGACTTCGAGAAAAACTTATCTCGATTAGAGGAAGGTGATTCGCCTTCGAACAAAGGAGTAGTAGATAAAGCTAAAGAAATGTCTGCAATCGTGGACGCTTTCTATAAGATAGCTCTGTTTGAGCATGAGTTGAAATACTTAATAGATGCTAGAGCTGAGTCCCGTGCTAACAATCTTGATGACGGACGCAGTGGCTTAAGTGATTATGATTTAAAGAGATTAGCGTCTCACAAAGTAGTCAAAACTTCTCAGACTTTTGATCAATCCCCTCCCCTAATCTCAGGACTTCAGGGCTCCCCGTTCGGAGTTATGTTTGCACCGTTCATTAGGTTCAAAGGGGAAGTGATTAGAACTTACTTCAACACATGGTCACTAGCTTTTAAAGAAGCGGGTGATGTTAACCCCGTCATAAAGAGAAGAGGGAGAATGAGATTAACGGGTATAACAGGAGTCACTACCGTAGCAGGAGTCGCATTACCTATTGCGGCAAGAGCTCTCGTTGGAATTACTCATGATGACGAAGAAGCTCTACGGGATTCAATGCCCCCGTATCTGAGAGGTAGTACTTTCTTATACAGGAAGACAGCGGATGGCAAGATACTGAGCTACAGTATGACTTATGTTAACCCGTACTCATTGATAGCTGATCCCGCATTAAGGGCTATTGAGTATGCGGCTCATGGAGATTCAACTAAAGCGGCAATCGCTCTAGTAAAAGGAGTCACTGAAGAATTCTTAGATGAACAGATTTTCCTTAGAGCTTTCTTAGATGTGACATCAAACAAGGATCGTAAAACGGAGTTCCCTATCTGGGAAGAGAACGATGATCTCGGTACTAAGGCAATGAGGATGTTCACGTACATAGGTGAAAATGCAATAGAGCCCCCGACACTAACTAAGTTACGGAAAGCAAAAGCACTTGGGTACTTCCCTCCTGATATGGATGTCCCCCCTCTTATTGAAAATTTAGTTAGTCAGTTTCACCCCTCTGCCCCTCATGAGTTGGACCTCGAAGTCAACTTGTCTCGGTTCTTAAAAGCTAGGAAGCATGAGTATGATAGGTTCAATAGACGTAAGAATAAAATGTACACTGATGAGGACATGACTAAAGCAGAGGTACAGGCTTTAGCTAGGAGTGAAGTCGAGAACAGGAGGAGCGTTAATGAGCACATCCTACGGGTGCAGACTGCGTTCGAACGGATGGGATTACCGAAGGAGGAAATCTATAGCATCACTAAGGACTCAGGCATGGGTAAGCAACGAGCTCTCTTATTAATGAAAGGCATGATGGATAGGCCCGTACTAACTATGCCGTTCATTGAAAGGATGGCGGGTAAGGGGGAGCGACACGTCCAAAGACTACGGGATTTCAACGCCGAGTTAATGAAGTACAAAAGACATCTATCATTAGAATAAAAAAATCCCCCTCCTACCGTAATGAAGTAGAAGGGGGAAACTTTAACTTAACCCAATCACGCATAGCGACCAGTTAATAAACCATAAGGATTATAACACAGTAGTCAATTAAATTAATGAGGTTGAAGGGTGTACTTTAATACTAAAGCCTCGAAGTATTCGTGGGCTAGTCTGTTATCCTTCCCGTCGTAGAAAATCTTGGCGGGTTTGTTAGGTGTAACACCATACACTTTGTAGAATTTTATAGGTCCAAGTGTTTGCATCATAAAGACGCTACTGAAAGGGCCGTTATCCGTTTTGCAAAACCGCTTGATCTCCATCGTCTCTATCTGGTTTATTTAAAAATTTATTAATCTTACCTAAAGCTTGTGCAACATCCTGATCTTCGAGAGAGCTACTTACTTTCTTGTAGGAAGTAAGAGCTGTTGAGAAATGTCTGTTGAATACTTTGCCCGCCTCTACAAATGTGAGGCCAGACTCACGCGCAATGTAAATACCCAAGTGCCTCCACTGAGCCAGCGTGTGCGAGTGTCCTTCGTTCTTCAATTCATAAACTGTAAATCCTGAGACTTTACTCACGGCTTTAACAATAGATTCGGGGGTTACTTTATATGTCAGATTCATCTGCTTCATTATCTTCTAGTAGTTCTTGTATGATTTCGTCGAGCACTCCCATCTCGGGGGCCGACTTATTAAATATAGGTTCCCCGATTATTCCATCGGGCTGTATTGGGTAGATGGTAACGGAGTCTTGAACGACCCCTCCCTCTCCATCTAACTGAGCGTCCACTATAATAGGGAAGCCTTGAGGAAACACTTGTCTTAGAATGTGCATAAGTTAAGTATAAGTTATTTAATGATTGTTGGCAAGAGGTATGCGGTGATCAATGAACGGCAAAAGACGGAAACAAAACCGCCGTTGCAGGATCTCCCTGCACTCTACTCCACATACCTCAAAGGATTAAACTGGGGAGGCTTCTCCTGATTCGGGGGTCATCACCTCAACGCTATTATCTTTTCCCCAAAAGATTTTAACAGCAGTTGGGTTGTGCCTTGCTATCGCGGCTTTGTATTTTCTCCAAGCGTCGTTAAACTTTGGGTACCCATACTTAGCCCACATCTTCAAGTCCTTCGGGTGGATGGGATCATTCTCTTGTGAGGCATACTTACGGTATCTCTCTTCTGACCACAGTGCTTCCCGCTCATCTCTTAGTCTTGTTGCTATACGTTCGGCAGTTTGCTCAGTTTGAGATGGCAGACGGTCAAGTAAGGTGTGGACCTTTCGGTCCCCCTCAAGTTCTCGAGCTTCGAGCGTATCCTCCATCGCAACTGAAGCAGACAATGATCTGTGTTTCTTTTTGCGGAGGGTGAATGATGCTGGGTTATCTTCCGTAGCTGGGGCGAGCGAGGCTATATATTCCTGCCCTTCGATTTCAACTACACGATGTACTGGTTTGGTTAATGGTGTCATGGTTATTTATTTTTTAATTAAATAGTTTAGAAACTTCTTTCTCTCTTGAATCTGGGCAGTCATCCTCCCCGACTCCTCGGTTGTCCGCCCCGCAGTATGAACAAGATAGCTTTAATGCTTTCTTGTGGATATAATTTTTACTGCAATCACAATCCCAATAATGTTGGTTGGTATAGAACCCTCCACTGTCCTCGATAATCTCTCCCCTGTCATTAGTCTCGGCAAGTTTCTCGTCGGTTACCTCATTCGAGGGCTGGAGCTCGCCTTCCTTTTTATCGTACTCAGCATATAGCTCATCGTACTTATGGAGGGCTTGCCAATATCTATCGAAGATGTACCCCTCCTCGTAGTGAGAACCCGTGATGCTTCCGCCCTTATCGATTGGATCAACACGTAGATCTACGGTGTACCCTTTAGAAGATCCGAAAAGATCACCGCCCTCTTCGTGTCTGAGGGTCAGCACGTACTCTACCCCCACTATTGTTTCGCTTGTATCTGGCATGGTCTTATTTATTTTTTAATTAAATAGTTTAACTAGGCAGGAGCTCGGTGTTGAGTTCGTCCAATCGATAGTACCCATAGACAGCACGGGTCCCCTCTCGCGAGCAGTTTGAATTGTCATGGAGGACTCCATCTTTCACAGCCGCAAGGTGTTTCGACAAGCGGCATATGAGGTTCCCTTCTGGGAGCTCATCTGATCGGAGGTGAACAGTGGTTCCTGATCCAATGCTCATGGTCGGGGTCCACTCGAATCCAAGATCAAGTATCAACTGGTGATACACTGCCTTGAAGTTTTTATTGCGGGGAGTACTGCCCCTTTTCTTCAGCTTCTCGGCTACCTTCCCCCTGCGAGTGGCCGCGTACTCTGCGTTGCGATCTCGCATGAGGTTGTATATGGCACGGTACCCGTCTCCTGAATCCAGTCCAGCGGCTATGGTGATGGCGCGTACTACGCAATCACCTGTATCCCCTTTGAACCCAGCGGCTGACCGCCCTCCGTCATTAAGTTTAAAATTAAAGTCTTCCATAATTAAGTATTGGTTAAGTTAATGGGTTATGGTTATTTATTTTTTAATTAAATAGTTTAACTAGGCATTAACCTCATCGCGAGAATAACCGAAGCCTTTGGCGGGGTCAGGGTCAGGGTCAGGGTCAGGGTCAGGGGTATTTTTTATAGTTGATAACGCGAGCCCCATAGATTTTGCTACCTTATATTTTCTCTCGGCCTCTTCTATAGTGCTTGAATCCACGCGGGCTATCACTCCTTTTTGGAGTCTGATTTTAAATGTCTGCATAATTAAGTATTGGTTAAGTTAGAGTTAAGTTACTACTATATATTATATGATTTATTAAGTCAAGAACTTTTTTTCTTCTCGTTCCACGCATGGATAAACTCTTTCAACTTTTCCTTGGTGCCTAAAGCTGATGCGAGCATCGCGGCTAACTCATTACGGTCCCGCTCTAACTGCATCACTTCATTCACTACACTTTCCGAAAGAGTACCTGATGCAATATCCCCGATAGTCTCCTGCATCTCCTTCTCTTTAGCTTTCCTTTTACCTTCAGCCTTTAACCAATCGTGGTAAGGCTCATTTGATATGTGGTTACTAGGCATCGTCTCCCTCCTTCACTAATGCTCGGTTACATGGTTCAGTCTTTCGGAGACTTAAAGTAGTGTTCCCGCTTTTAAGGATTGTGAACTCCCCCATGTATGCCCCTGTATCTGGGCAGTGTAGCCTGTCTTTGCTTACGTCCTTTAGAACACCGACGATGGCATCCTCAAGTGAATACGGATATGGAGCCTTCGCATAGTAGTGATCCCACTGAACGATCAGTGTTATCTCTTCAAGCTTCGAGCCGTTGAGCTCAACTAAAGGTTCCTCATCAGCCCCGCAAGTGCAGTGCTTTACTTCTTCTACTTTCTTTTTAGCCTTAGTAGTAGGCTGTTTCTTTTTGGCTGGCATTTTATTTCCTTCCTTATTTAGTTTTATAGTTAAGTATTTAAGAATTGTTCTTGGTTAATAAGTGGTCACGTTCAGCATATGTGTCAGTGAATTTAATGCTGACTAATGTATCAGCTTTGCTGGCTTGTATTTCAATCTCGTTAAAACCGAGACTCTTTGCTAACCAGAAAAACAGATCCAGTTTAATGTCGCTAATGATACGGCGTAATTTATTCATGGCTCAGGATTCAGGGTTCAGGGTTCCCGCGTTATCGGCTTGAGCATCGAGCCAGTCATGGTACGCATCGAGAACTTGTTCTCGTCTTAGATCCTCCTCAGTGAATGGCGCATAAGCGCGGGGTCCATCAGAGGAAATCTCTATCAGTTCAGATTCAGTCATAACTATTCAGGGTTAGTGGTTTGTTTTTCAGCACGACCCCCTACCCAGCAGGGATCGATCCAGATATATTTTACCTTGGCCCGTAGTTTACCGTACCGTTGCCTCCGAGAATGGGCTTGTCTTAAATGTAACTTCTTCCCTCCTC
>Ga0208299_1000559_pt1 | contig 33807 bp, 31 predicted proteins | sample 15_taG_FD_184089 | JGI IMG/M metagenome (GOLD analysis project Ga0208299, IMG submission 184089) | Marine viral communities from the Subarctic Pacific Ocean - 15_ETSP_OMZ_AT15312 metaG (SPAdes) (version 2) | ecosystem: Environmental > Aquatic > Marine > Oceanic | place: Pacific Ocean | collected...
GGTCTATTTGGGGCCTACGTGAGGGCACAGTGACGATTTGAGGCCGAGGGGTAGGTAGGGTAGGGGTAGTCTTCCTAAAGTCCTTAGAAGAGCTTTTAGAGCTTTTAGAGCTTTTGGAGGGGGATTCCACAGAAGGAACTTTTAGAACAACAGTTGGAAAACTGTTGGCCTTAAAAGTCAAGTACTGTTTGCGGCCCTTATTAACGATTAACACAGAATCTTTCAAAACCTCCAAAAGTTCTATCCCTTTTTGTTTTTCGCCCACCTTTAAAGAAATGTAATGGTAGTCGAGTTCTCCTCTAAACTTTAAGGCAAGATAAGCATTTTTGATCTGATTGCGAGTAGCAATTCCTGTTAAGAATATGTCAAAATCAGGACCGAGGATTGTGGACACAGGGGGGAGTATGGGCTGTGTATTTTCTATCGTTAAGTTAAAAGCGTTTCTTTCAGAGATAGAATCATAAGGGTTTTCGGCTGCTATAGCAGAGGCAGCTACAAATATTAAAAAAAATCTACACATAGGTATTATAAGTTTACACACAAAAAACCCTTGGTTTTACCCAAGGGCTTTTAAGTTCAAAGCTTAAGGAGCGTAAACTAGAAACGATACCTTACTCCCGCCCATACGGACGTTTCGCTCTCACTTGCGAAGCCGAGATCACCGTGAATATCATTGTCCAGATAGGTAAGCTTAACACTTGGTTCCAAATCATGGCCAAAGACATTAACTTCGGTGCCCACTCTTAGAGTGGCCTTAGTGTAGTCATAGTCGCCAGTGGTCTTCATTTCACCTGCAGAGCCCCATTTTATTGCCGGGGTGATATGCCATTGATGACCAAGGACATCCCAATGCCAAGTGTTGTGCAATCCCCATGTAACACCACTATAATCATAGTCGGTGTCTCTCCATACACTTACAGATGGCTTAACCCACTTGGTAATGCCAATAGGGTCTTCATTCAACGTAAGGGAAGTTCTCACGGCAACACTATCATAAATTGCAGGATTAGATACTTGATGCTTACGAACCCCAGCATTTGCCTTGAGTCCCCATTTGCCCCAGTTCCACCCTTTGGACGCGAACAAAGAAAAATGAGACTGAGAATCTGGGTCGTCGCCCCACAGATGATACGCACCAACATGGAGATCAGCCCATTTGGTAGGTATTTTTCCGTGTATGCCCGTAACAAGCCCGTCACCGCCGTAAGAGAGGCCACGGAGAGTAATGGCGTCGGTATAACCAACGGTAGCATCAAAAGAGGGCTCTGCAGAAGCAGAAGCCACTTCTTGGGCGTTTACAAACGCACAAGAACCAATGAATAATATGCTAAGAAACGTTTCCTTCATAATTTAGATTTAAAAATCACTTGCAATAATAGTCTCCAAACGTATTATTGTCAAGTACTTTTATTTACACTTAAAAAAGATAAAACGAGCCAATTAAATACAAGCGCCTAATGAAAGATTTTTCCTTTATTCTAGATAACGTCTTAAAAAGAGAAGAATTTCTTGAATACCAAAGTTATTTACAAAATGTTGCTATTTATCAAATGATTCAAGCAGATGGGAATAAAAAATTTTATATGACCAATGCGCCATATGGACTTCAAGAAAAAATAACGACAGCTTTGGAAAAAGTACGGAACGCAAAAATTAAGGTTATATTACCGGCTGTTAGAAAAGCCACCCAATATTTAGATACTAATTGGGGTATCCATTCAGACCTCTACGTGGGTACGGAAGAAAGCCCGCAATATGCTGCGGTTTTTTATATCTCTCAGAATGAAAACGACTTGAATGGAACCGCGTTGTGGAGGCATAAAGAGCTAGGCTATCGTATGTCCAGAAATTTACCTAAAGATAAAGTGATAGAATTATCGGATCGCGATTACAACGACATTGATAAATGGGAATTAAGTTCGGTGGTGGGTGGAGTTGAAAATAGATTAGTTTCTTATCCTGCCGAATATTTTCACTCCAAATTTCCAAGTAAAGCGTGGGGTGCAACACAAAAAGATTGTCGGATTGTGTTTGTTTTATTCTACTCGGTTGTCTCTGGTTAGCTATTCTGGTTTAGCTACCAAACCTATACCGCTGCCGTTCAATTCAAATCCGCAAGCTACGGTAAAACTCTCGATGCCGCTAAAAAGAGGGGCTAAAGGTAAATCTTTCCCGCGAATTTGTGTATTGATTGTTTCTATGTATTGCCCTGTGTACTCTACGTCCTCGTCTCGGTTAAAATTATAACTGTAATGCATTTTATTTATTATTAATTAAATTGGTTAATTTCTCTACTGTTTTTTCTTTTATTTCATCGGCAGCTTTGTTTACGCTTGCGTCCACGGTTTTTTCAATAACAGTTTGAACGGCTTTTTCTTTTATCTGCTCTTTGTTGCTAGAATACCAAAACCACCCCCAGATGGCTGCGGCTATAACAGCTATTGCTATATAGTTTTTAGTCGTGAATGCTTTCTTTTTCATGTCATTTTATTTTAGGATCGAATCCCGGTTCCCCACCTTTAGGTAAATAAGGGGACCCCCCATTCACTCCAAGGGTTTTTTCTATAGTTAATTCTTTAAGCTGTTCATTTGGAACGACCATTTTAGTTTTGCGGTCACTCATATAAAAAGTAGTACTGGTAACGCCAACACGTACGATGCGTGCCTGACGGCCGCTAATATAAATGACATCATCATTATCGAAGTCGTGACCATAAAATATCAGGATACCTTTCACTAGGTTGATCATGATATCTTTAACTAAAAGGGCTACCACACCAGCCGCAAAAATCCATCCATATTCTGAAAATAAATTTTTTGCGATGTCCTCAACTTGCTCTGGCTTTAGGGCAGACAATTGATTTACTAAATTAGTGCTAGTCGGCAAGTTTGTTAAATTAGTTAGCGGTTCCATTTAATTTTGGTTTTTAGACATGGGCATTAATTTAGGCCATGTTATAATAGGAGTGGAGTTTGTTGGGCCGTTGTTTACAATTCCTTTGCCTTTGTTTTCTTTGTCTTTATAATAATCGAACTCTATATCAATAAGAGCAGGAACCATGATTCTTATTTTTTCTAGACGCCCGTTGTCATCTACAGACTTGCATCCCGTTAACAATAGAATTAATATGAAATATTTTAAAAACCTCCTCACATATATTGTTACACTTTATGGGGAATATTTCCCGCAACTTATTTGATAATGGGTATTATTACTCGACATAACGAGGGGTTAAGGCTAAAAAACCCAATGAAACCAAAAAAAAGTTCTGGCACGATTCCTGCAGTGTAAATATTATTATGTTCATTAAAAGCGTACTTAAAATTGGGCTGGTTGCTGTCATGGCGTCAGCGTTAACAGTTTCAGCTCAGGTCCCTAAACCCGCGCCTAAGCCAGACAAACCCGAGAAGGAGAAGCCTGAGCGCGGTGACAAGAAATTTGATCCAGCTAAGGTTAAAGAGCGCCTTAAGGCTGCTTTTGAGAAACGCAAAAAATATCGTGGTGATGCCAAGAAAAAGGGCCACAAGGTTGGTGACCGCAAGAAAAAAGATGGCGGCTTTGGTAAACTCGTAAGAGACGACGCTAAGGTTAAAGAACTGCGCGAAGCCTTCAAAGAGGCCGCTAAAAAGCAATGGACCGGCTTCGACAAAGATAAGTGGAAAGACGCCACAGACGACGAGAAAAAGGCTCTAAGGGAGCAAATGCTCGCTTCCAGAAAAGAATGGATGGAGACAATGAAAAGCCATCGCCAAGAAGTTCACGCTCGCATAAAAGAGATTCGTGAAGAGTTTAAAAATAAGCGCGATGAAGTCATCGACGGAAACGACCCAAAACCATAATTTTATGAATAAATATATTAAACTAATTATTGTAGCAGCTTTGCTGCTAGGAGGTGTTAGTATCGCTCAAGCCGACCATCGCGGTGGTCACAGCAAAACTAACAGAGTGGACAAAGTTAAAGTCAAGCCAGCGCCTAAGAAAGCTAACCCAGCAGAAGTTAGAAAGAAGAGGCACGCTCTTGCTGCCAAGAAAATCAAAGATGGCGTCAAGGCTGGTAAGATTACAGAAAAGCAAGCCAAGGAGAAGCTAGCAGCCCTAAGAAAGAGTTATGTTTCAGGGGCTAAGGGATCAAGTCGTAGACCTTCACGCGAAGACCTCGTTAAGAAGTTCGATAAGAACAAAGACGGTAAGCTAGACGAGAAGGAAAGAGCAGTAGCTCGTAAGGCTACCACAGAGTGGAGAAAGAAAGCGGCCGCTAAACGCCCTTCGGCCGAGGGTCGCAAAAAGGGCCGGAGGTCTGGTTCAGACAAAGGTAGGCGTTCAAGGTCTGGAGGGGGAGACCGCCGGAAGAGGCCCGCATGAAAGGGTGAGAACCTTGTTGTACAATATCATCGACCGTATTATATTCCATCTCGGATAGCTGATAGAGCTACAAAATCTATCCCTGAGATAAACTGGGAATTACAAATACCCAGAAGTAAGGTCGGTACAGTTATAATAAGGCGACCTGAGTCACGTGGTGGTGATATTATAATAAGGTGATTGAAAAGAAAAAGCCCCGCGTAAGCGGGGCTTTTTTGTTACTCACATATCGTGAGGATCTACCGGGGGGAAAACGGGGTCACCGCTAGGATAAGGGAAAGTAGTATCCCTAATTGGTGATTCTAGGCGAGAATGAATTTGAGCAGATAATTGATGACACCAACATAATCCTGAAGCATACTCATTAGCAAGACCGCTAATATTGCCCATTACATATTCAGGGGTAAGACAAATAGCATAACCCGACGCTCCCGTTACGCCGCTTGCAGGGTAATCGGGAATAGGGTCTGTCCACCCCATAAAACCAGTAGTGCCATCTATGTATGAACCTTCTAAGATCGGGTTAGATTGTTCGTCTACCCCGGAAAATTGACAGCTCATTCCAATTACCAACGACGACATGCCAGTCTTGTTGCTATTATTGTAGAAGGGTTCTAGTCTGGTGAAGAGGTAAGTATAATCTCCTGAAATATGGCTCATCTTTTTATTATAGGGCTATAAAGGGTTTTATCAACTACCACCGGGGTTTTTACTGTTGCGTCCACTTTTTGTTTCTTGTGCACTGTGACGGGCAATCTCCACTTCTATTAACCGAAGGCGGACTTCTATTTGGTTTATATCTCCGCTATTGCCAGTGATAGCTTGTTGGAGAACGGTCATTTCGGTAATTTTTTTGTCCATTTGAATAAGCTTGTCATGAACTTTGTCAAATTCCACCTTGCTCGGAAATAAAGTTTGAAGATACGCTAAAAGAGCTAAACCAAGTATGGGGGCTATTTTTAAAAAAGTATCTAAGTCCGTGAACCCCACCTTGGACGCTTCTTCTTTGCTTGTTGTCATGTGTTACAATAGTCTACACTTATTTTTGGTTTTCCCCATTCAAATTTTTTTAATTTAAACTCTCCTTCCAGAGTTTCTACAATATAAGTGCATGATTTTATCCAATCCCCACAGTTAAGGTATTCTATTTGATTAGGTGGCGTGGAGTGTTCGGGGCGGTGTGAGTGTCCGCATATTACCCCTTGACATTTATGCCTCTTGGCTTCTTCTGTGGTCATTTTTTGAAGATCGTTTAACTTGGGTCCCAAAAAGGCAGTAATATATTTTTCTCTCCATCCTAATTTTCGCACAATTTTATTCACTACCCTGTTGAACCATAAAAGTCCATCATACAAAAAAGCTCCGAATTTCTGGAGAGGCGCAAGAAACTTTAGTCTTATAACCCCATCAAATTCATCGCCATGAATTAATAAATATTTTTTTTGATTGAGGGCGGTATAAACTTTAGTTCTGCATATTTCTATATTTTTTCCCAGTGCAAACTTATCCCACTTAGATAAAAAATCATCATGGTTTCCCCATATATAGTATATTTTACTCCCTTCGTGCATGAGGTTTAAAAATTTTTCTATTATAAGGTTGTTGTAATTTGACCACTCGTGGTCTTTTTCGAGAACAGTACAATCTATAAAATCCCCCACAATAAAAATATTTTTACATTTTATATCTCTGATAGACGCCAAAAATTTGCGTGTTTTACAATTGTGCAACCCCAAGTGGACATCCGATACAAACAGAGACTCGATTTTCATTCCACTAAAGCTTTACCCTTTAGCTAGTTTACCACAAAATTGCATTTTTCAAATATTGCTCCCATTCCGTGTTTTGTGGTTTGCATTAGATGTGTGAAATAATTTTCATACGTGTGAGCCATAAAATCAATAGTAAAGTTTTCTTCCGCGTGCTTGCGGCAGAAGAGGGGCTTTATAGTATCTATGATTCCAAGGGCATGATAAAATTCATTTAGAGAACGGCAACGGAACCCGGTTTGGCCATGAATATTGTATTCCCCTAACCCTCCCCAATCAGTCGATAAAACAGGAGTGCCTGAGATAAAAGCTTCTATCATTGCCCAGCCGCATGGTTCGGCATAGAGAGTGGGCATTATTAAAGCTTTAGCATTAGCGAGAAGTTTTTTGCGTTCGTTGTTACTGACTGTATGTATGTATTCGGCCAAAGGATTGTCTTTTTTAAGGCTATTTTCCAAGTTTTGTGGCCCTACAAATTTTATGGGAATAGAAAAGGCTTTAGATAAGTTTTGAGCAATCTTTATCCCTTTACAGTCTTGCATTCGCCCTAAAAACAACAGGTAGTTTTCTTTTTTTTCTTTGTAACAAAAATCTTCAAAATAAAAACCGGGTTTAATCACGTGATCGGTAAAACGAGGATTCGAAAACTCTCCGTACATTTGAAATTGCAATTTATGCAATTGGGCGTACGATTCGAATACTTTAAAAGGGGCAAAGGCGGAGTCATACCCAATGCTGGGCTCAACAACATGAAAATCTTCGCGCGGCCCCCCCAAGCCTTCACAGGCGGCACGATGGCCAATCCCCCAAAATGCAAGCACGAAATCATTATCGGATTGTTTGTTTTTTTTAATTAAAGATTTGGCATTTTTATTAAATTCTTCATGGACTTTATTTTTAATATTTTGAGTGAGAAAGTTTTTCCATGATTGTTTTTTATAAACCTCTTCATAGGTGGAGCGGGAAACTACGTTAAAGTGCTGAGTACAGGGCACCTGTGAGTCGGGATGGCCATAGTGAAAAACAGTATGGCCCCTGTGGGTCATAATTTTACAAAATTTGTAAACTTTTTGTGTGAAGGCGCATAAGGTTATTTCTTTGCGTGTAGGGTGAACAGGAACCGATAGAACATGAAAAATCATTATTTATTTTTAATAATAAAGAGTTTTAGCCCCCAGTCAAGTGTAATCTTTATAGATGGGTAGAAAAAAAAGATCTACGGCGTCGGAAAAGATAATACCATTTGCAGAAAATAAATACAAACTTTATCTTAAAAATTTTGAGTTAACACAAAAACAACACGAGTTCTTAAAAATAGCCTTCGATAGGAACACTAAGGTAATATTCGTTTCAGGACCAGCAGGGTCTTCTAAAACTTTCATTTCCATTTACGCTGCTTTGCAGCTTTTCAATATGAACATGAATCAAGATTTGTTTTATGTGCGTACAATTGCCGAAAGCGCAGATAGAAACCTAGGAAGTCTACCCGGAGATGTAAATGAAAAATTCAACCCGTTCATGATGCCCATGCAAGATAAGCTTTCTGAGTTATTGGAGCCAAGTCAAATAAAGATGCTTTTAGATGAAAAAATAATTCAATGTGCTCCCATCAATTATTTGAGAGGCGCAAGCTGGTCAAACAAACTTATTATAGCGGACGAATCTCAAAATTTCACTAGAAAAGAGCTGGTTACATTGATTACCCGCATTGGTGATAATTCTAAATATTTCATATGTGGAGACCCTATGCAATCCGATATTAACGGAAAGACAGGCTTTGTTTCTATTATGAATTTATTTGATGACGAAGCATCTAGGGAAAAAGGAGTGTATACTTTTAAGTTCACTAAAGAGGACATCCTTAGAAGTGAGATTTTAAAATTTATTGTAAATAAACTAGAAAATCACCCAACAAACTAAATTATAAAATAATGGCTAGTATATTTTGTCCCGAGTGTGGAGCCAAAAATGGTTACACTTTAAAGAAGCCCAAGTTCTGTCAAAGCTGTGGGGAAACATTTGCGGCGTTTGGTATGACAAACGCTTCAGTGCCTCAACCTAGTCTAAGGGCAGCGGATGGGAAGAATGACGACGAAAGAGTTCCTCAATTATCCAAATTAGAGTATGAGATAGATATGGCTACCTCGAAAGTAACGCTAGAAAGTTTAGTAAAAACCCCTCTCAACCCTAGTGAGATACAACACATTAGCGAAGCCAACGAAGGATACCAAAGGATGACAAAAGAAGAATTCGCTAAAAAATCCCAAGCTGAATGTAGCTCCTCCCGAGGAGAGTTTAAAGATGTTGGCGACGGTGGCGCAGGATAAAAAACAGACCTACGAAGATAAATTTGAGACTGTCGATAATGAAATAAGGAAGCGGTACTACAAGTGGCATCTTCACGCTTTAGCGTGGTTAGATTTCGACGATGTATCTCAAATTATTCGAACTCATATTTATAATAAGTGGGAGCAGTGGGACCAGTCGCGCCCTATAGAGCCGTGGGTAAATAAAATTATCTCCAATCAGCTGAAAAACATATTGCGCAATAACTATTCTAATTTTGCGCGACCATGTATTAGCTGTAAGTACAATCAGTCCAAAGAACAAGGCCACGGCCAAGTTTCTAATTTATGTTCTTTTACTTCTACGGGATTGCAGTCTAACGAATGTGACCTGTACGCCAAATGGGAAAAAACACGCAAACAGGCTTACGATATCAAAATACCAGTTCCTTTGGAGACAAATTATTTTGATAGATATACGGTACCTGAAGATCATTATAGTATAGGAAGTGCAGTTCAGTCCCTGCACTTGTTGATGAGGCAATATCTAAATGATCGTCATTTTATAATTTATAAAATGTTATTTATTGACCACATAGACGAGGAGGTTGTAGCGAAGGTACTGGGATACAAAAGTAACGAAAAGGGACGTAAGGCGGGCTACAAGCAGATAAAGAACTTAAAAAATTTTTATAAAAAGATCGCTAAGAAAATATGCGACGAAACTGATATATTTTTCGAATGAAAGAGTATATTCTAACAAAAGAAGAAAAGGAAAAAAGCCTAAAACTATTCGAAGAGTTGGAGGGCGATTTAAGCGAATGCACCAAAAAATTATTCGATGATCCAAATGAAAAAGGCAGTACAGTTCGAGGGAGGGCTTTAAGAAGGTATTGGGTGGAAAAAGGGCTAAGCTATAGAACTAAAGTAAAAAAAAGAGTAGTCAAACACTTTTTAACTGACACTGAAAAGTCTTTTGCCAAACAGCACTACTGCCCCGAAATGACCAAGCTAGAAGTAGGGCAACTTTTATGGCCCAAGGAGTCTAAGAGCAAGGGGTTCGCGGAGACTGAAAAATTTATTGCCTTATGTGAATATATTTCAAATGAATTTTCTTCTACTTTTGGCCTACGAGATGACGCCGCAGGAGAAAAGTACACCCCACCTCATGTTCTCACGACGGCCATTAAAAAGCTCAATAAGGTGGCGTCAACAGAATTTGAAATAAATAGGCTTAACGTGAGGGATAAAAAATGTATAGAAAAGTTAATTACCTTTTTAAACGCACCTAGGTTTTTACAGGTCATAAACTCTTATATTACAAAACAGAGTCGCGAGCTTTTTGAGTCTGAGTATGTGCGCAGCACGTGGGACAAACCAGATCTAACTTCAGACGAATTAAATTTATATGTTAATGTGTGCATGGACTATGTGAATCTAAAAGAAATAGAACAGCACAAGCAGAAGTTAAACTTAATGTTTGATGACACGGAGGGCCAAAACGAACTCACAATGAGGTTGACTGAAATGCTTAAAACTAAAGCGGAAGAGTACAATCAGTGTATTAATCGTGTTGATAAAATGTTGGCAAAACTAAACGGCGAGCGTGCTAAACGGGTGGCCAATCAAGAGCAGCGGAACGCTTCTGTAATTTCATTGGTTCAACTTTTTCAAGACGAAGAGGAACGTAAACTTATGATTAAAATGGCCGAAATGCAAAAAAAGGTTATAAAAAAAGAAGCTGACGGAATAGAAAAAATGTCAGACTGGAAAGCTCGCGTGATGGGAATTAGCCAAGAGGATGCAATCTAATGGAAAGAATATGCACCAAAATTTTCCCTTGCGCTGAATGTAAAAAAGAATTTACTAGCCGAGCCTCTTTACATAAACACATCAAGCAACATGGTTTAAATTTAGCTTCTTATTATACGCAATATCATCCTCGGGAAAATAAACTTACAGGCGAGCCGCTTCCCTTCAAAAGGTTTGATGAATATTTTGAAAGAGATTTTTCAACAAAACAGCAGATGCTTAAGTGGTGCAACCAACACCCAAGGGAAGAGGTGAAAAAATATGCTTTTTCCATACTCGAAAAGCGGCAACTTAAAAAGAAAAGAAAATACGGCCCTTTTCATTTGGAGACAAAAAACTCCTTTATGCCTTCCGTTTCCATTTACAAGGAATTATTTGGCAACTATAATGCCGCTTGCGAAGCGATAGGGTGTGAGCCTCTCTACAATAAAAATTTACCTAAAGATTTTTTTAGTTTTGAATTGCCAAAAGACTTAGAGATTGCGATAGATACTCGAGAGCAACAGCCTCTGAGCTTTACGGCGTGTAACAATCAAACTCTTAAATTAGATATTGGCGATTACACCGCGTTGGGGGAACACTATAGTTATACTTTCGTAGATAGGAAATCAGGAAACGATTTGCAGGGAACTTTAGCTAAAAATAATATAGAAAGGTTTCGTCGCGAGATAGTTCGAGCTCAAGAAATGGACGCTTATTTATTTGTTGTTGTTGAGTCTAGCGTAGAAAAAATTACAAAAGAAAATAGAATTTTTAATAGGCGCTCTAACATTGATTATACGTTAAGACAAATAAAAGATATTTGCCATGATTATCCGCGAGTATGTCAGTTTATATTTACAGGAACTAGGGATAATGCAACATATCTTATTCCAAGACTTTTGGTAGTGGGTAAAAATATTTGGCAAACCGATATGCAATACTTTTGGGACACTCGGGAAGAATGAGCTGGCAAGAAGGTCATCAAAAAAGACGAACCGTTTCTCTCAGAAGTAACGAAGACCTTTTGGCTATAGAGGGTTTTTTGGACGAAAGAGAGGCTAAACTAGCTTTGTATGAGTTTTTGCGTAATAATGTTACCTTTGCTACCGATCTTCTTTTAGGGGTTAAACTTTTCCCCTTTCAACACATGGCGATCAAGTCCATGTTTGAAACGGACTATTTTTTAGGAGTATGGAGCCGAGGAATGTCTAAATCTTTTACAACGGGTATTTTTGCAGTTTTAGATGCTGTGTTGAATCAAGGCGTTGAAATTGGTATATTGTCTAAATCTTTTCGTCAAGCTAAAATGATTTTTAAAAAGATAGAGGATATTGCCAATAAACCAGAGGCTGCATTTTTTCGTCAATGCATTACTAAAACCTCTAAAAGTAATGACGAATGGTTAATGGAGATTGGTACGAGTCGTATCCGGGCTTTGCCTTTAGGGGACGGCGAAAAACTTCGTGGGTTTCGCTTTCATAGAATCATTATTGACGAGTTTGCTCTGATGCCTGAAAGAATCTATAACGAGGTCATTATTCCCTTTTTATCTGTTGTTGAAAACCCAACACAACGAGATGAGCTTTTTAAACTGGAGACCCGCTTAATGGAAGAAAAAAAAATGAAAGAAGGGGATAGGCATATTTGGCCTAACAACAAGCTTATAGCTTTGTCCTCTGCTTCTTATAAGTTCGAATATCTTTATAAGCTTTATCAACAGTTTGAGTTTTTGATATCAGCCGAAAAGCAAAAAGATAACGCGTCGCGATGTGTTATGCAATATAGTTACGATTGCGCTCCCCCGCAGCTGTATGATCAAAATTTGCTTCACCAAGCTAAAGCCACCATGAGTCAGTCTCAATTCGAACGAGAGTTTGGTGCTATTTTCACGGATGATAGTTCGGGGTATTTTAAAACCAGTAAAATGGCACTATGCACAGTTTCTGACGGAGAGTCGCCTTGCGTAGAGGTTCAAGGAGACCCAAGTTCAGAATATATTTTGGCGTTCGATCCGTCGTGGTCGCAAACTGAAAGTTCGGATGATTTTGCAATTCAAATTTTAAAACTTCATGCCGAAGAGCAAAAAGCCACCTTGGTTCATGGTTACGCATTATCTGGAACTTCTTTGAAAAATCATATTGATTATTTTTTATTTTGTTTGGAAAATTTTAATATAATCTCTGTATGTGGAGACTACAACGGGGGGGTGCAGTTTTTGCAGGCCTGTAATGAAAGCGACACCTTTAAACAAAAAAATATTAAACTACAGACTATAGAGGTGGGCTTGGACAAGCCCGAAGAATACCAAAAAGGATTACAGTCTTATAAAAACCAGTACAACAAAAAGGATTACAAATATGTAACGTTACGCAAGCCCACGAGCCACTGGATCCGGCAAGCCAACGAATTATTACAGGCTAATTTTGACCACCGCCGCCTTTATTTCGCTAGCCGCGCCATTGATGACTCCTATACCAAACAAAAAAATAAAAGCATTCCCATACAGAATATTAAATTTTTACGCACAAAAGAGGAGACCAACCAAAACCCGGGAGCAAAAATGATTGATTTTATTGAGCATCAATCAGATATGATAGAATTAACAAAAAACGAATGCGCTCTTATTCAGATAACAACCACCTCCCAAGGGACTCAAACCTTTGATTTGCCCGCTAATCTGCGTCGGCAGACCGGGCCAGACAAAGCCCGCAAGGATTCTTATTCGGCTTTGGTTTTGGCTAACTGGATGGCCAAAGTCCATTTTGATTCTCTTAATGTACAACAGGAACATGTTATAGAAACATTCGTTCCAGAGTTTATAATGTAAAGAAAGTAACTTTCAAAGTCACTTCAATGACTTTAAGTGTAATTTATTTTTAACATGGCTGAAAAACGGAGATATACCAAAAGGTCCGATTATTGGAATAAGTTCAAGGAGCAGCAACAAAAATCCTTTGAGAATATGGCTCAAGGAAGCACTGGGGCATATCAGCCCCAGCTAATAGGTGAGTCTTTTTATAATTATGAGTCTGTGGCTTATTCTCGTTCAGGAGGGCCGACAAACAGCACTGGCACTCGGCGCAATAATATCGCCATTGCACCTAAGCTTTTTAAATATAGTAATATTAGAGCCGGAATGCTTCCGTACGAATATGGGCTTGATGGCGTAAATGTTCGGGATGCTATCGAATTAACTCAGAAGGCTTATGCCAATATAGCTGTTTTTAGAAATGCGGTTGATATGATGGCTGATTTTGCTAATTCTACATTGTATCTGGAAGGGGGCACCGTAAAGTCTAGAGCGTTTGTTAACGCTTGGTTGAAAAAAATTAAAATCTGGAGTTTAAAAGACCAGTTCTTTAGAGAGTTCTATCGAAGTGGGAATGTATTTTTATATACTATTGAAGGGAAAATCAATGTCGAGGATTTTTCTAAGGTGAGAAATTTTGGAATAACTTTAAAAACTAACAAACTACCTGTTAGATATATTCTGTTAAACCCTTTCGACGTTGTGGCCAAGCGCGCAACTTCATTTGATGTAGGTCTTTACGCAAAAGTCCTGAGCGAGTACGAAGCAGAAAGATTAAAAAATCCAAAGACTGACGAAGACAAGGAACTTTATGAGGCTCTTGACGTAGAAATCAAGCAAAAAATAAAAAACGATTCATGGTCATTAAGCGGTATGAGGGTGGATCTCGACCCCAAAAGGTTGAAGTATTCTTTTTATAAAAAGCAAGATTATGAACCGTTCGCCGTTCCTTTTGGCTTTCCTGTTTTAGACGATATAGAATTCAAGATGGAAATGAAAAAAATTGATCAATCCATCTGTCGTACTATAGAAAACGTAGTTCTTATGATCACAATGGGGACTACGCCTGACAAGGGAGGGGTAAATCCTCGAAACATAAGAGCCATGCAATCTCTTTTTCAAAATCAGAGCGTAGGGCGTATTCTGGTTAGCGATTACACTACCAAGGCTGAATTCATCATTCCCGATATCCAAAAGGTTATTGGGCCATCAAAGTACGAAGTGGTCAATCAGGATATCAAAGAAGGTTTACAAAATATAATTTTAAATCAAGAAAAATTTGCAAGCACTGAAATAAAAGCTCAAATGTTTTTGCAAAGATTAAAGGAGTCTAGGGATGCGTTTCTTAATAATTTTCTACAGCCAGAGATTAAACAAATCTGTAAAAACTACGGATTGAAAAATGCACCTCTTGCTAAATTCGAAACCATTGATCTTCAAGACCAAACCCAAGTGCAACGTACTATTACGCGTATGATGGAGCTGGGGATCCTTCCTCCAAGCGAAGGCATCAAAGTGATCGAAACGGGTGTTTTTCCCAATAATAAAGAGCTTGACGAGGCTCAAGAAAAATTTGTTGAAGACCGTCAAAAGGGTTATTACAACCCTATCGTTGGGGGAACACCTATGCCTATGACCTTCGAAGAAGATGAGGAAATAGAAGAGATTAGACACCCTGAAGGCGCAAAACTATTAGAAAAACGACGAGAATACGAAGACAAAAAGAACGCTGCTCGGAGTGCTGGGCGACCGGGAAGGCCGCCGGGAGCCAAAACCTTAGCGAAGACAACTTACTCTGTTACCGCGATTAAAAATATTGCTGATAAAACTAACGACCTATATAATTCATTAGCCACTGAAGCTAAAAAGGTTTTCAATAAAAAACGCCTCAGCAAGACCCAAAAAGAGATGCTAGAGAGGGTGTGCGAGTCTGTGGTGGTAGCTAAAGACAAAAAAGATTGGTTGGCAGTTGGGAAGGCCTGTGTCAAAGATCCTAATAAATTGATTAAATTAAATCCGATGAAACAAGTGTTAGAAATTAGCTCAGAACATGAGCTAGATGATTACGCTGCAGCTATTTTGCACCATAGTAGAAAAAATTCTCTCAATAAATAATTAGGTGTAATATTCATGAAGGATGTCGGATAATTTTAAATATAAGACTCGTTACGAGTTCACGGTCCACGCAACGAGCGACATAGAAAACGACCTTAATATCAGTCAAGCCTCTTTAGAGAATTTACGCCCTTTAATACCGAAGTCTATCGATTTGGAGCGGAATATCGATTTGGTGGGAGCGGCTTTTAATGCGGCTGTTGTCAATAAATTCAATAAAAACGGAGACGGGATCAATTCAGAAACTGCTGTTGACTTAATCGATTACTTCGTTAATAAGCCCACAAATATTGAACATAAAAAGCAAAAGGTGGTGGGGCATATTGTCAACGCCGGGTTTGCCGACCTTGATAATAATAAGATTTTAGGCAATGCGGCGGCTCTTAGTACTAAAGATCCTTATTATATTTCATTAGCAGCAGTTATTTATAAGACTGTTAATAAGCAGTTTGCGGACGTTCTTTTGGATTCAAGTGATAAAGAAAGCGATTGCTTTAAGAAAATTTCTGCAAGCTGGGAATTGGGTTTTAATGATTTTGTGTTGGCTTTGGGTTCAAAGGACCTAAAGGACGCTGAAATTATCACTGACCCTACTCACATCAATGAAATGAAGCACTTTCTAAAAGCTTTTGAAGGGGCCGGGGCCTTAAACGACGGAACCCCCATTTACCGATTGGTAGTAGGAGATGTCTTTCCACTGGGCATTGGATTTACAACTAATCCGGCGGCGGACGTGAGCGGCTTAATAGTTCAAAAAAATATAGATTTAGAGGTGAACGACAAGCGCGACGCGACGATACCAGAAAATAATTTTAAAAATAATATTTTAAAAATTTCCCAAAAGGAAATTAATAATGTAAAAAATACTAATACTATGGATATTACAGAGTTCAAAACCGAGTTCGAGAAGGTTCTCGATTCGAAGTTAGCGGACAATGCGGAATTCACTCAGGAAGCTGTAGCCACTGTTGCTTCTCATGTTATCGATAAGATTCGTGAGAAGGATGCGGAGTTTCAGGCGGAAAGAGAGGCTGTTGAGGCTGCAAAGGCTCAGGCTGAGAAAGATGCAAGCGAGGCTAAATCTTCGATAGATGATCTTCAGACGAAGTTGGAAGAGGCTAATGAGAAAATTAACTCACTAGAATCTTCCATTAACGCTGCTGCGGCAGAACAGCTGTTCAATAGCCGAATGGAAGCTATCGACGAGCTTTACGACCTTTCTGACCAAGACCGTACGGTTCTGGCGAACGAAGTGAAGACTCTAGAGGCCTCCGATGAAGTTTTTGAAGGCTATCAATCAAAATTGGCTTCCCTTCTCCAGCATAAGAGCAAAGCTTTTCAAGTGGAGCAGGAAAAACAATTTGAAGCAAAGGTTCAGGAAGAGCTTGAGAAGCGTTTAGCTACTACCTCACAAGAGGGTGTGGCTATTGCTACTGAGGCTGTTCCTCAAACCGATGAAACTGTAGAGGAAGTTGTGGAAAACGTTGAAGTTCCACATGCTAGCATCGCTAATAATAACGAAGCTTCTTCCACGGAAGAGTCCTTGTCGGATCAATTCAGGCGGGCCTTTAATACCGAAAACATTTCAATAACCTATTAAACAAATAAACTACTAAACAAATATGGCACTTAGATTATACCCATTTAGGCAATATAACGAGACGGATGTCATCAACCTGTTTGCAAATCAGGTGGTAGACGACAACCCGTCAACTGACGGCAATGGTAGTGCAGGCGTAATGGTAAAGGTATTGAGCGGTAATATGAACCAAGATACTTTCGATCTTATCGGAAGTGATTACTTGGGGAAAACCGATTACCCGTTCTTGGGTGCTGATAAGTACCCAACGGTTCCTTTACGATTTTCGGCTGCCACCACCGGAGCCCCGGTCTTAGGCGTCACTCTTAATCAGACGATTAAGAACGACGAGAATGGAGAAAAACTTCTCTACAATCCAGTCAAGAAGGATGAATTACAGGCAGTTCTTAGCGGTCAGGCTTGCCCGGTCGCGACGAGGGGCTTGTTCACCTTTGACGAGTCAGCTTACGAACTTGTAGGCGGTTCTGTTGTTCCGGGTAACCTTGTTGGGATTTCTCCCGACAATCCGGGCAAATTGACCGGCTATTCTCGTGAGGGACTGGTTGATCTGACGGCTGCTCTTGTTGGTCACGTTTTGGCGACCGGCAATAGAACCTCTCAGAATGGTCAGGCGGATGTGTTTGCTGGTACGGGTACTGCACAGTACGCGTTAGTCCAGATAGACTGTAGCAGCTCATTGGATGTTGCGTAACCCTTAACTAGAAAGGAATTAATATAATATAATGAAAATTACATTAAAAAGAACCGATGAGCAAGTGGAACTGGTGAAAGCAATGGCTTCTCGTAACAGAGAAACCGCTTACGCTGCTCAAATTGCGTTAGCCGAGTTTATTGGTCCGGTTTTGGCCGAGGTTATCAATAATGCTCCGACTATCAGCAATCTGTTCACCGCGTTAGAGTATAACGCAGACGACAATCCTTCTATTCCGTTGGATTTGTATTACGATGTTTTTGATGAGGATTACATTCGGGTCTACAGTCAATCTGTGGCCGGGGGTCTTCCGACCAACTACATTCAACCCACAGCCTCCGAATTGAAGTTCGCTACTTATAACTTGGATAGCGCGGTGTCTTTCGACAGAAAGTACGCTTCCCGCTCTAGACTTGATGTGATTGGTAAAACTTTTACTCGGGTGGCACAGGAAGTTCTCCTTAAACAGGAAAGAACATCCTCCAACCTCTTGATGACAGCTCTAGCGAACGCGACAAACGGTAATGCGACATTTGGTGCTAAAAACCGTAACGTATTCAGAACTGCTGTAGCTAATCGTTTTGTATTGGATGATTTGAATAAGTTATTCACGAAAATGAAGAGAGTTAATGCTTCATGGTCCGGCGGTACACCTGCTGGTGCTCGTAAGGCTTTAACTGATCTTTTGGTTTCACCTGAAGTGGTGGAGCAGATTCGTGCTATGGCTTACAATCCGATTAATACGGCAGCTCCAACGGGAACCATGGACAAAGACAGTACCGGTATTCCGGCAACTGACGCTGTCAGGAACTCAGTGTTTAGCCAGAGTGGCTTAACTGAATTCTTTGGTGTGGCCATTATGGAAGTCCTTGAGTTAGGTGTTGGCAAGCGTTTCAATGACGTCTTCGATACAGTCGCTGGTACTACTGATTATCTCAATAACAGTTCTACCACGGTGTCCAGTGCCTTCGACGGCGCTACTGAGGAAATCATTGTTGGTCTTGACCGCAGCCGTGACGCGATGATTCGCGCTATTGCTGTGGATTCCGAAACTGGATCTCAGTTCAACTTAGTCGCTGATGATCAGTTCTCCTCTAGACAGCAGAGAATTGGTTATTACGGTGCCTTGGAAGAGGGACGTATGGTCTTGGACAACAGAGCCTTAGTGGGCTTAATCATGTAATCAGTTTGATACTGACGACTCCGCTCCCTTCGGGGGGCGGAGTTTTTTTTTGGAAAAATACAATTTTAGTTGTAATATACTAACATGGCAGCGAGAAAGAAAACCACAAAAAAGGCGGCGAAGAAAAACGTTTCAAAAGCCACGAAAAAGAAGACCAGTCTTGAGGATCTGCAAAATTTTACTACAGGAAAAATGGACGATGAGGCCATTGAAAAGGTAAAAAAACTAGAAGAAGTTTTAGGCATTAAAACAGTAAACCCTTTTGGAACTAATGATCCAAATGTCTTTGAAGCTCAATTAAAAGATTCTAATTTGAGTGATTTGCAAAATTTGGCAATGAGGGTTGGGGTTTTTCCGGAGGGGGGTTTAGCCCGATTGAGAGATAAGCTTAAAAAAGAATTTCAACGGGTCTCGCGGGGCGCACGAACAATTTCAATGGAGGATCCCTTACCTATTCATGATCCAGCTCACCCCGACCACGCAAGAGCCAAGAAATTAATGGGCGAAGGTTTCTAGTTTTTAGTGTAAATATATTGTATGCCGGATAGATCTAAAACGCCGTATTTGGTGAGCACCATTGCGACGGGTATTTATAATGACGAGTTTGATTCTGATGCAGATTATTCCACTTTAGCTTCAATTTCAGGATGGCTTGCTAATAACGTAGGATTACTTAACACGGTTATTTACAGGGCGTTCTCAGGATCTGGAAGTGAGACTGAATATCCTGACGATACAGTTCTTCAGCCTTCAGGGGGTTTTCGCTTTGAAGAGAGTGATATTTATAAACAGATTTATCTTACAAATTATTATACAAAAAAAGCCCGCGCTATATTAAAGGGTATTGATAGCTCGGTGGACTTTATTTCATTGCGTGAAGGAGATTCGGTAATTACCCGTACCAACAAAAACGAAATTGCTAAAACCTATAGAGGGTTCGCTAAGGACGCTCAGGAGCGCCTAGAAACGCTCGTAGCTAAATACAACATATATGAGGCCCAACCCGTTCAAGTAGCCGGTACAGACGCTTCTGTGGATGCTAGCGGCGATATATATTCTGCTTATGATTATCGGGGGCGGGCAGGTTGGTAATTACTGTCCTCCGGTTCCTTTGTAGGCGTCATCTGAAATTTTCTTAGATCCCAGCGGAAAATAGTTCAGAGTAGGGAAGCGCCAATAACTACCGTCCATAAATAAGCCGTTTTCTGTATCATTAGAGCCGCCCACTTGGGTCGAAAAAACCATATCTACCGTTTGATTATCTCCGATAGCGCTACTGAAGGTTTCACTCTCTAGGCGCGCATTTTTTACTGTAAAGACTATTGCTGTCTCGCCCGGTGCTCCGGTAGTAGCATTAGCGGTGCGTAATGTAAGGGTAAAGTTATGTTTTTGGGGAGTCGAGAGGTTTTCAAATAAATTGTTTTTATTTAGCTCAGATACAATGGCAGAGAGACTGACATCAACATTGATAGGTAAATCTACGACTCTACCGTATCCAAAAGTATTACCGAGCCTTTGCAAGACAGAGCGGCTTAGTGGCACACTAATACTCATGCTTTGTAGATGAGCTTCGCCAGCGCCAGCCATATCTGTAAAACCTTTATAATTTCCAGAATCGCTCATTTGAAAAGCAATATCTCCCGGACGAAGAGCGGCCATATCGGCGCTACCTGTATCATAAGTAGGAACACTGAATCGAACAAAACGCTGGATGGGAACCCCACCGGCAGACCAGTTGGCAGTGTTAGCAAACTCCGCACCATCCTGTAAGGTAATTCCTGTTAATCCGTTGAATTGATCCACAGCTGGAATAGCGGGAAAATTCAGTCCATTTCCGGAGCTTAAAGGGTTAAGGGGTCCGCTTACTGAAGTATGGGAAGTAGAACTCCCTGAAGCTGTATTGTCCGTTTTGACATTAAAAGCTTCTACTGAAACTGAAGCTGTGGGAATAGCTCCCACCGCTGCGTTTATACTATAATCAGAGATAAAACCATTACCTATACTTATGACATCGAAATTTGTGTCCGACATGGGTAGGTTAACATAGGCGCTTACAGGCTCATCTTCTAGATCTTTTCCTTCGTCTCCCACAAGGATAAAATAATTATTTCCTACAGTATCGTCGATAAGACCAGAGAGCGCGCTATACCCAGAAACAGCTAAATCTCCCGTCCAGTAATTAGCGCTAACAGGTCTATAACCACCCTCTCCATCGCTCGTGGGAATATTGAATCCCATTTTTCTTTCGTTTGCTCCATCGGTCAAATAATAATCATAACTTAAATTAACAGTAGGGGCTTCCATTACGATAGAATCGAGACGAGCAAGACGTCCAAATTGATTAATGTCTTGCCTGTTTATAGTGAAATCGAAATTGATAGATTGTACACGATCTAGTGGTTCTAATAAAGAGCGATAGATGGTGCCGCTAGGACCAAAAGGACCACTTGCAGAAGTGAAACCGGATGGCTCTTCTCCTGTGGCGGGGTCCATAATACCACTCCAACGCAACGAGCCAGTTTGAAATGCCGAATCTTGAGATAGGTTGTTAGCATAGGGACTGTCACCCGGGGGACCTAAGCTGACTTGGTATGGGTCGACTGTTCCTTGGCCTGATTGTAAATGGTACCCCGTAGAAGAAGGGGAAATGTACAATCCTTCACTTTGATAAATTACGCGATTTCTTCCAGCCATTGCCTCTTTATTATATACACTTTAATAATAAAATTTTACTATTAAATGAAAAAAAAAACCCCATCCCGAAGGATGGGGCTTTGATAAACACTATTATTACCTAATGCTATTATACATTCCCCCTGTGCCGCTCCATGAGCCTTGCTTGTTTTTAGCATCTCCTAGACACCAATATGGCATTGTGCGCCATCTCTCATAAGATCCTCTCATGAATATACCGTTGGAGGTATCGTTGGCACCACCGACCTGAGTGGAGAATGTTATATCTACAGTTTCATTGTCTCCAATGGAAGAACTGTAGCTTTCCCCTTCAAGGCGAGCCCCTTTAACATCTATAACAAAAGCATCTGCACCCGGTTGGCCGGTTCCCGCAGACCTTCTCATGCTTAATCTGAAGTCTACCTTATCAGGTGAATTAAGCCTTTCAAACAGGTTGTTTGCCCTAAGCTCTGACACAATGGCTGAAATCGAAATATCAAGATTCAGCGGTAGATCAATGACACGAGCATATCCAAAGGTATTTCCAAGTCTCCCTAAAACGGTACGACTCATTGGAACGGATACTCCGAAACTTTGAATATGAGCCGCGCCCGCTCCACTTAAAACGGTGAAACCATCATTATTGAAACTCGACGATTCGGGATTTATAAACTCCAATAAAAGATCGCCCGGACGAAGAGCTGTAATAGTGTTGCCTGCTACAGTCGTCGCGGCGGTATAGTCGCCAGTTGTTTGCAGTGTACCTCCATCGAATTGATAGTTAATGTTTACCTGTTGGCCGTCTGTATCGTTTACACCGGGAATTTGATTTCCGGTGGTAGCTGCAGGACTAGTTCCATTTATAGCGCCGGAGATTTTATCGTCAACGCGAATGTTAAACGCTTCGACAGTAACGCTAGCAGTTGGAACAGATCCGACGGAAGCGTCGATACTGTAATCGCTAACAAAACCATTTCCAATAGAAATAACATCAAAATCTCCTGCTGCAGCAGAGACGTCGTCTCCTTGAACATCGACACCCTCTTTAGAAGTAACGATAAAATAGTTGTTTCCTTGGGTGTCTTCAATCAATCCTGAAAGTGCAGAATATCCCGATACACAACCGTCGCCGGTCCATGCAGCTTCGGCTGCGGTAGCGCGAGCCAGTTTGCCTGAATTATTAGTAGGAAGGTTGAATCCCATTTTGCGCTCATTACCACCATCAGTAAGGTAATAATTAAAATCTAACCCTACGGTTGGAGACTCCATTACAATTGAATCCAGACGAGCCAGTTTGCCGAATTCATTGATATCTTGACGATTAATCGTGAAGTTAAAGTTGGCTGACTGAATCCTATGCAAAGGTTCAATTAACGAACGGTTAAGAATCGGCGTGGGTCGAGCTCCGAAATCGGCCCCATCAGGGAATGTGATTCCCGTTACACCAGTCCAATTGGTATTCCAGTATGCATTTTCCGATAAGCTGGCGGTAGCACCTCCTGCTTGGGGGGTTTGGTTGCCTGTTTGCATATGGTAACCAGTGGATGAAGGCGATATAAATACCGCCTGACTTTGATAAATTACTCTGTTTCTAGCCATAATAGTATATTAAATTTAGAATAATTTACAACTTTTTTATGACTTTGAGAACATTTAACTTCTCGGCGTACGATATTTGTAAACTTCGAAGTCTACAAAGCCTACAAAAAGATCAACTGGAATGGTTTTATTAGAACTGTCTGAGATTTTTGAGACATTTACTTTATTAATCATGTAATAATCTCCATCTGCCGCTACGTTAGCATAGTCGTAACCTGTGGAATAATCTGATTTTACATCGCCGTATTCTGTAAGAGGAGAACCTGTAAATGGAATATTACCAAAAACACTTTCGGCAGAATCGGCCATAACAGACAAAGCGCCATCTAATTGATAAATATTTTCCGCAAAAATTACCGCGGTAATATCAGTTATGGTATTATCTACCCCTCCAAAAGCAAAGGGTTCGTTGGTGGTAGCGCCTAAAGAAAGAAATGCCGCTGGAGTTGCTTGGTCATAAGGTGGAACGTATGTTAAAGTGCGCCCATATCTGCTGTTTGTTTTGTATTTACCAGCAGTAATCATGGTTTCTTCAGTTTGGTTAGCAATATAAACATTAAAATCTTTAACTGTAAAATAGCCGCTAATATTGTTGCCTGTGTCAAAATCAGAATCAAAAAGTACCCTGCCGTTGTCGAAATCAAAAGTAAGGCCGCTGGTCCCTTCTGCAATGGCCCCTGAATCGCCACTAATAACCGGGTTAACTATGGAGTTTGGTATGTTTTTATCGTATACCCATTGTTTGTAAGGGGACCCGAATACCACCTTGTTTTGAATTCTTTCGTCAGTGTAATAATAAAGGTCGGTGCGGTAATCTTTATAAGCTGTTCCTTTTTTGAGGAGAAAATTATCAAACCAAAGATAAAAACTGTTTAAAAGGACGTGTTGATAGAGTGCTTTCATGAAAATGTCTTTTTTTCTAAATTTTTTATATTTTTATAGTAATCGTTCAGTAAAGATGATATATAGGATCTGTTAGAAAATCTACCCCCTCTTACTCGTGCTTGCGTTTCTATGGCGTAGCCGGAGCGCGAGCGACCCATGCGATTACTTTTAACAAGGTATTGTCCCAGTCCGGATATACCTCTTTCGATTCCCCGTGCCCAACTGCGTCCTGTGGCCCATGGCATGGGAGTGGCTATAAAAACCTCTTCTTTTGTTGGCACTTTAATTTGAACGGATATAGATCTTTTGCGATTATGATATTGAATTTCATAAATATTTAATAAGTTGCGCAAACTTTTGATAGGATCACTGCCTTCATCGAAGCCAATGTAGGTAAAGAGATTTCCAATTCCCCCTAATGTCTTGCTAATATTGGTGGCGGATGTGCCTCCTTTAATTTCTATTGTAACAGGGTGGGAATCAAAATTAGATAAAAACTGTTTATGAATGTCGACAAATTCCTTTTGGACCACCCGTCTAACTTCTTGTTTAAACGAGCTTTCTTTTGTCGCTTGTTTTTCAATTGTTTGAAGTTCTTTGTTAGATAATTTGAGTGCCATTAGGTTATTTTCTTTAACATTACCGTATAAAACTGAGTATCAAACAAGCCGTGACCTTTAAAGTCACTATAGATAGAAAATTCTTGATTATCGAATTTAATTCTTTTGGCTTCTGAAACGGAAGAGTAGTCTGAAGCTTTTATTTTCATTCTTACTTGCCCTTCGGGAATAAATACTTTGATTTGGTTGGGTGATTTTGATGCTGTAAAATAGTCTTCGCCCATACCCCCATATTGGATGCGGGCCTGTACGGTGCTACTTTGTTCTGTATAGGTGATGGGGGTAGTTGCTCCGGCATTTCCGTAAATAGAGTTAAAAGAGGAGTTTGGGGTTGGGACCGTTACCACTGGATCCTTTATAACGGTGACGGGGCGAGAGAATGTATCCGCCTGATCGTCCATCACGTTATTGAGTGCAGTTTTCTCGCTATCAGAAATTAAGCTGGCCATGCTCTTATTATACACTTTTTCAAAAACCTTTGGAAAAAAAGTGTTTATTTAATATTATTTTTTACGTATCTATGTTTAGAGAATTATATTCGTTTACTGTGACTGACACCCAAGAAATTGAGGAAAGGTCTAAAGAAAAGCGTAAAAACAAAGAAGGGGCAGAAGAGGAGATAGAAGTTACCAAAAAGGTTGAAAAAGAAGTTTCTGTTAAATTTATCATTAAGGATCCAAGTCGTCGGGAGCTAGAAGAGGCGGATATGGAATATTCCATTGAAATGAGTCGCTGCATCAAAAAGGGGATTTTGACAAAAGCTATGTTGGCTAAAAAATATTCGGACACGGGAGGTTTGCTTTCAGAGAGCGATGCTAACAAATTGGTAGATCTATACGCTGAATTAGCCGAGCTAGAAGGAAATTATACAAAAAAAACATTAGCCAACAGAGATGTAAAAAGGCTACCCACGGCAACAAAAAAACAGATCAATGAGCTGGCTGCAAAAGTGGCAATTTGTCGACGAGATATTGTAACCCTTGAAGCTTCTTATCAAACTTTGTTTAGCCATACCGCTGACACCAAAGCCCAAAATAGAATTATTCTATGGTATTTAACGCATCTGACTTATACTCAAGCAGAAGAAAAGGAACCTGTGGAGTTTTTTGAAGGTGAGACGTTTGATAGTAAAACAGATAGTTATTATCAAAAAGAAGAAGGGGAAGATTCTCTTTTTGCTGTAGCGTCGGGCAAATTAACTTCTATTTTAAGTTTTTGGTATTTTAGCAACTCGCCGCAAAAGGAAGACTTCGATAAAATTTTAGATGATATCGACAACCCAAGTTAATGTTAATTTTAGGCACATTTTCAGGGATATCGTTTTTGGTTGGTCTAAAATTGTTCATAACGGTAGCCCCGCCTACTTAAAACATCTTTCAGTTTTTGATCAAGTTGATATCGAAGACGTTCGAATCTCTTATATCAATAAAGCTAAAGAACGAGGGCTTCCTACATCCGCTGAAGCCCTAGCGCGTCTTCAAGAGGAAGAGCTTTGGACACCTCATGACGACAGCCAAATTGCAGAACAAAAAACTTATTTAGAACAAGTTGAAACATCCAAAAAACAACTCTACCTCAAGAAAGAAATAGATCGCACTAACGAGGAAATTGAAGCAGCTAAAAAGAAAATACTTGAGTTAGAGGCTCAAAAGTCAGCCTTGCTTGGCCAAACTTGTGAAAAATATGCTGATAGCAGAGTTTCGGATCATTATATTATTCGTTCTCTTTACAAGGATAGCGGCTTAAGTGAGACTTATTATTGTGAAGAAGAGGTTGATGATATGACTCGGCCGGAAATGACTAGTATTGTTAAACTTTACAACATTGCATATTCGGCGTTTGACGACAATAAAATTCAAAAAGTTACCCTTCAGGATTTTTATCAGCCTTATTTTCCTTTTTGTGAAAATGTAAACAACATGTTTTCTAAGCCTTTGTTTGAGCTTTCTTTAAATCAAGTTAAATTGATTATATATAGCCGAATGTTTAAGAATATTTTTGAGAATTACAGTCACATTCCTGATCGAATCAAAAGTGACCCTGAAAAAATATTTGACTATGTAAACGCACAAGAAAAAGCTAAAGACAAATTAAAGAATTTCGATAAAGATGGCGCTTCAACTATCGTGGGAGCCAAAAAGGAAGATTATGAATATTTGGGGGTTACCCAGAGCGAAGAAAATACCCTCACTTCTAAATTAAAAGAAAAAGGTGGCAAAATGAACATGAAAGATCTAATGACAGCATTAAAGGGCTAAAAAAAGTGTATAAATTAGATTAGAATCATGGCCATGGAATTCAAAGCAGGTATTGATCACGCAGCTTTTGTAAAAGATGTGGAGAAGGGAATGAGAGCTGCCAACCGTTCTCTTTCAAAACGTGCCAACACATTAAAGTTAAAATTAGACGATAAAGGATTTCGCCAACCTCTTGGTAGAATTACAGGCGATTTGAATATGTTTGATTCGGCTTTAGCCGCTTCAAATGCTCGTGTCATTGCGTTTGGTGCTTCGACTGCTGTTATTGGTGGTATTTCTAAAGCTTTTAAGGAATTAGCCAAAACTACTGTTGAGGTAGGAAAACAATTTGCTGACATTAATCGTATTCTCTCATTAAGCAACAAGAACTTTGAAAAGTTTGGAAATCGACTTTTTGAGATTTCTAAAAAGAACGCCACAAGTTTTCAAGATACCACGAAGGCTGCATTGGAATTTGCCCGTCAAGGTTTAAAAACCGAAGAAACCCTCAAGAGAACAGCTGACGCTTTAACGTTGGTTAGGCTAACGGGAATTAACGCCGACAAGGCTGTGTCGTCATTGACTGCTACCGTAAATGCGTTTGACAGCGCAATGGTGACCACCACAACTGCTGTTAATAAATTTGTTGCAGTTGAAACAAAGTTCGCCGTTGGTGCGCGAGATCTAGTAGAGGCCGTTGGGCGCGTAGGTTCTTCGGCGTTAGATGCGAAAGTAGGATTTGATGAGTTGAACGCAATGGTTACCTCAGTACAGCAAACCACGGGTCGAGGCGGTGCTGTCATTGGTAACGCCATGAAAACAATTTTCACGCGTTTGCAACGTCAAAGTACATTAGAGGCATTAGAGTCTTACAATGTGGCAGTGAGGGATGTGCAGGGTAATACATTACCTGCAATGCACATATTGGATAACTTTGCCAAATCTTATGCTGGATTGGCGGATGCAAGTCAGGGGTACTTAAGGGAACAGGTTGCAGGTGTTTTCCAAGCTAACATTCTTTCTGCAATATTAAAAGATTTAAATAAGCAACAATCTACGTACTCGAGCGCATTAGACACCTCAACAAATGCTACAGACGAGGCTAACCAAGCTACGGCTGAATTAAATAAAACTTTAGCAGCATTGGCGGAACAAACCGGATTAGAGTTTAAAAGATTACAAGCCAACATAGGCAAAGCTACATTTGAGCCTATTGCACGGGAAATATTAGCGCCTTTGAAAGACATGATGAAAGGTATTAATGATGTCCTAGATGGGGAAGGAGCTGGAAGCGATATTGCCAATGGGCTTTTAAAGGGACTAAGAAATATTTTAGGTGGACCGGGCCTAATTGCTGCAATAGGTTTAATTGGAAAAGTATTTCTTAATACTACCTCTTATATGTTAAAATCCTTACCGGCTTTAGCTGGCATTACCACTGAAACACAAAAACGCGCCGCCCTAGAACAGTCGATTGAGACTATCTTGCAAAGAGAACAAACGCTGGCTATGGCGATCAGTGGTTATGAGGGTGATGCAGCTCATCAAGCTAGCTTATTAGCAAATTACGCCGAACTGGCGGCAAATGATATGGAACGTCAGTCTACAGCGGTCACCAATATAGCTAATAAATTAACCTCGATGCCAAAAGGCGCGCTAAATGTCGCTGCCGTTACAAAAGGGAAAACCCCTCGTGGCGCATCGGGTTTTATTCCCGGGATGGCAGGGGAAATACATGATATACAACGTGGTGTAGGAGGCGTAAGCCGATCATCTAAACCAGTATCTATTCCTAATTTTTCTTTCGGGGGTGGCATGCGCGGTACCATGATCGCTAATACGGGTGAGTATATGGTTCCAAATTTTAAAGGTGGCGGTTCTGCTATCTTTAATCCTAATATGGTTGCACAATTTGGTATGCCTACTGGAGCAAAACCGATCAGAGGAGCTGGGGGATATGTTCCTAATTTTGCTGATTTAAATCGGGCGGATGCAATGCGTGAATTAGAAGGGATGCGAAAGTATGGCCGTGGATATTCTCAAGCAGATTTAACCAGAACACGAGGTATAGCGGGCATGTTCGGTATCACTGGAAAAAATTTAAAACCGGGGAGTGTCAAGCAACGAATAGAAAGAGGAGGAAAAAAGAAAACAGTAAAAGGCACATTTTTAAATGCGACGACTAAAGCCCATATGCTAGTTCCGCAAGCTGGATTTCGATCCGAAAATTATCCTTATATATTTGGGCAGGGAAGTGCATTGCAAAAATTAGCAAAAACACATACCAAAAAAGATGTCGACGGTATGATATTGAGCGGATACGGTCCAAGCCTCGGGGCAACCAAAGAAGCACAAAAAGGAGGAAGATTAGCCAAGGTCGAAGATGTTTTAGATAACGCTTTAGTAAAAGCCGCAGAAAGCGTTATTATGGCTTATAGTCCTGCTTTGGCCACAACACCGGTTAGCAAAAAAAAGGTAGAAGGCACTTTTCTGAAAGAAGGGGGGCACGGAGCAATGGGGGCGTTCAAAGGAGCTCTATTCGAAGCTATTGTTAGTCGTCTAATAGGCCAAAAATATGAAAAGGGTGCAGCTAATACGAGTACGTTAGATGTACTTTTATCCGGAAGGGCAGGAAAAAACGCGGAAGAACTTTTTGGCATTACACAGACGGCCGCTACACATGCAGACGTTAAATCAAGTTGGTCGAGTGGAAACAGAGCAAAAATTGCTGAACAGATTATAAAGAATTTTAAAGGAGGTATTCCCACTACTACGGGAGCATCTCGTGGTTATATACCTAATTTCGCTGCACTTGGAGATTCAGTGGAAAGAGAAGTTGCCGCAGGAGTTCCTTTGGGCTCTATTCGTGTTGGACGTTCCAGCAGATTAGCGGGACCCAACAACCCTGCGGGATTGGGCATTACAAATACAAGAGACGAACCGAGAGGATTAAAAGATGTAGTTGGAGCTTCGAGAGGGTATGTTCCTAATTATTTCATTGGTACGGGTGGAGGGCTATTTGGGGGAAGGTCATCTGCCAGCACCCCTATGGATGTTGTTGCTGTTGAATTAAAGGGTATTGTGAAAAGAACGGCACCGCAATTTGCAAAATTAGAAACAGTGCTAGCTGGTTTTACCAAAGAGCTAATGGAAGGAAAGATTGATACCAACCAATATAGCGCTAAAGTTACAAAGGCTGGCATAGAAGTTGGTAAATTTGACATGGCAACCAGACGTGGCAAACAGCAAATGACCATGTTGTCTAAAAGAGCGGGCCAAGCAGCGGGGAATGTCCATACTGCTTCGGGCGCTGCAACAAAAACCGGGACTGGTATGGGAGGCATGATGTTTGGCATGGGCCTTTCTATGGGTTTACCTATGTTAGCAGGAGCAGCAGAACAAGCTGGTGTTGGTCGTGACACTACTGGTGCAATGACTGCCGCTGGAACTGGAGCTTCTATTGGTATGATGGCTGGCCCATGGGGAGCTGCTGCTGGAGCTGCTGTAGGAGCGCTTGGTAGTTTAGCTTCATCAGCTATGCGAGTGGGAGCTAGGATGGATGAGCTGGAGAAGGAATTTACTGAATTTGAAAAAACCTCAAAAGAACAAGATTCTGCAGCAAGAAATATTATTAAAGCTCAAGAAGAAATAAACAACCCTAGTTCAGCAGACGCATTAAAAGCGGCACAAATAGCATTGAAAGAAAACTTTGAAAAAATTAAAGGCACAGAATTAGAAAAAGACTTTAAAAACGCTGGTGAAAATGTAGACGCCATGACAGTTGCATTAAAAAGCTTTACAAGCGGAGTGGTGGCTGAACGCACTGGGCGTCAAACTATCAGGGAAGCAGCAAAATTTAGGTTTAGGGATCAGGTAGTGGGAAGAAGCAACAATAATATGGCTTTTACATCGGAGCTATCTCGACCTACAACCGGGTCTGAAGAAGGTATACAAAAGAGAAATAAAGCACTCATGATGCCCGGCTGGGGACCGGAAAGTCAAAAAGCATTTGTTGACAACTTTGGTGAATTCTTCTCATTAATGAAGCTCAGTAAAACAGAAGCAAGAGGGATTTCAGGTTTGGCAACTGGAGGTTATCGTGGGGATAAGAGAGGTGATTCAGCTGCATTAGCTAGAAAATTTATTGAACTTCGTCCAGAGATATTTGAAGATATGTTTATGGATGAAGGTCTGTTTAAAACAGATCCGAGAAAAGCAAGGAGTCAAATGTTTAAGAGGGTTGAATCTTTATTTAAAGGCGACGATTTCACGAAGTCCTTGAAGAATTTGCCCACTATACTCGATTGGATAAACTTGGACGAACTTGAAAAAGCGGCTAAAGAGGCAGAGGATGAGGCGGCTTACAAGAAAATGAAGCAGCTCGAAGAGAGTCTCACGAACATTAATAAGAATTTAGATGTATCCATAAATGCTGTTAAAGATACAACTTTAATGAAATTTAAAGATGCATTTGTTAAATTAAATAGCGCTTTATCAAATATCGGAGGTGACATTAGAACTGTATTAGGCGACGAAGTTGGAGCCGCAAGATTTAGAGCGGGAACAGTCAATAGGCAAAGATATATGAAAGACGCATTCACCCGTCAAGATTTTGGAATTAAGCAGCAAAGCAAATTGCGCAGTTCCTTTAAAGGGGCATTCCCTCAAGGGAAACAGCAATTAGGAGCTTACGAAGAAATTTCTCAGTTGCTACTAACCGATCCAGCCAAAGCTATGCAAATGTTAAGAGTAACCACAGGACCACGATCTCGTGCACCCGGCATAGCTGGTGCGTTACAGAGACGGGCAGCACCCAATATGGGGGTATTTGGTAAAACCCCCACCGAGCTACCAAAAGCCCAAGAATTTAGAAATGCGGTAATGGAGATGTTACGGGCCTATGATATCCAAGAAGAAAATATTAAAGCGGAAGAAGTTGTCGTTACAACAAAACAGCGCATAGAAGAAATAAAAGCAAAAAATTTAGTTCAAGAACGAGACATAGCAAAACTAGATAAACTTAATTTAACTAAACGAGAAAATGTAACCAAGCTAGAGGAAATGCGTTTGCAACACGAAATCAGTATGATGCAAAAAAGATCTCAAGATCCTGCGCGTGCTCGTGGTTTAACAATTGTACAGAATCAAGAGCGTCTATTTAACGACCAACGTGATGTTTTACAAAAACAAATCGCACTGGATCAAACGCGAATTGATGCTGAAAACACAAATTTAAAAGTCCAGTTAGATTCACAAACATTATTAATTAAAGCTAATTTAGCATTAGTGGGCGCAGACGAAGAGCTAAAAGATGCTACTAATAAGTTGGCCGTTATCATGGCAGGTCAAGCTTTGGGGGCACAATTTGATAAAGGGGGAGAATTTGCTATAGATTTTATAAAAGGAGGTTCAGGCGACGCTGCTTTAGGCTCTTCGCCGTCGATACCCCCAGAAAAAATACGTCAAATGTATATCGACCAAAACCTCGAAAGAATGGGTTTTAAAGGCGGTCAGTTTTCCGCAAGTGGGGCCGGTCGAGGAGGAGCGGCAGCTAATGTTGCAAGTATACAAAAACAAATTAACCAGTTAGAAAAGCAATACACCCAAGAAGTTAAAAACAACAACACCGAATTAGCAAAAAGAATCAAAGATAAAAAAGAACTATTAGAATTAGAGATTGAAATAGGTATGCGTGAAACTAAACGTGACACAGACTTTATGGCTGGTTTGCAAGAGGGTTTTAACACTGTGTACCAAGATATAGATCAGATCTATAACCGCTTGGGCAAAGATTTGCCAACTCAATTTAGAGAGGGGATGGTCAACGCTCTGGAAGTTTCACTTGATAAAGCGGAATCTTTCGGTGATGCGATGAGAGGAGTGGCTGTCGATATGTTGAAAATGATTCGTCACGCTTCATTGATGCATTCCATGAGTAATTTCACTAGCCTTATAGGCATGGGAGCCAGTAAAGATTTTAGAAATTCCGGAGGATTTCAAAGCGGCTCATTGGTGCCGGGCACCGGAACTGGTGATAAGATCCCTTATATGCTTGAGGCCGGTGAGTATGTAATGAACCGAAAGGCGGTTCAGGGCGTTGGGAAGTCTAATTTGGATCAAATTAATTTTGGTTCGTTTCCTCGTTTTGGGGGAGCTCAAACGGGCGGCGGCACCATGTTTTTGAATGAAAAGTACTCAAGCGACAAAATGAGTGGGTTCTATTTAGCTTCTGATAATCCAGAGTTAATGGAAGCGCGAGAGAAGGCGCGAGAAGCTTACCAAAAGGAGCAAGAAAAAAGAGCAGAAAAAAAATCATTAAGAAATGCTTTTTTAAGTACTTTGGCAAGTGCCGGAGTCGGCAAGTTGATGAGTATGGGTGCGAGTGCATGGAAAAATAGAGGGTTAACGAAAGAAGGCAAAAAGCTAATGACAGGAAAATTAGGAACGTCAAGTAGCTTTATGCAAACGGACCCTTCTAATCCTTATCGACAAATGATTGGATCGGGTAAATTTAACGTTGGCAACTCCACATTTGATATGTTGCCCGCTACTGGTGGGCCGGCCGCGGGAGCTTCGTTTGGGAACGACCCACGATTCGGAGGTGGTCCGCCTGTGCAAAAAGGGGGGCATATAGGCGCAGGGTTTACAAACCGTGATAGCGTTCCAGCTTACATGGCAGGCGGCGAGTTTGTAATGAACAACCGTGCTGTTCGTAAATATGGTCTGGGCTACATGGGCAGATTAAACGGCGGCCTTATTCCTGCGATGCAAACTGGAGGTGCGGTTGGTGCTGAAGCCGCCCCTCTTAATGCGCAAACCTCTGCTAATACAAATAATATTTCTATTAATGTAAACGTTGGGGGAGGTGAAGGCGGAAGTGGTCAAGGTGCATCCAGTTCAACGGGCAATCAAAATGCCAGCGAGCAAAGTAACGAAGATCGAGCTACGCAAGGAAAAGAATTAGGCGAAAAAATTAGAGGGGCTGTACTGGAAGTGATTCAAACTGAGCAGAGACTGGGTGGATCTTTAAGTTCATCGGCTAGAAAACCATAATGGCTAAAAACGCATCACCAAGTTACGAACAAATTTTTTATCTCGGTGGAACCGGCGTATCCGGTATTCGTAACATAAGTGCGGGTTACACTGTTGGACAAAAACAAATTCGAGCTTTAGGAGCGGGTTTT
>Ga0208299_1000560_pt1 | contig 33790 bp, 46 predicted proteins | sample 15_taG_FD_184089 | JGI IMG/M metagenome (GOLD analysis project Ga0208299, IMG submission 184089) | Marine viral communities from the Subarctic Pacific Ocean - 15_ETSP_OMZ_AT15312 metaG (SPAdes) (version 2) | ecosystem: Environmental > Aquatic > Marine > Oceanic | place: Pacific Ocean | collected...
GTAACACTAAGGAAGTAGAGGTAGAAGCCTTGGTAACTTTAGATGACGTTATCTTATATGAAGCTACACCACATACAGAAGTGCGTAAGGTTAAGCATACGTCTGATGAGGGTGTGGAAACTTATGGTGATGAAACTGATTCATACACCAGAGAGATTAATATGACTATGCATTTCGATGCTATTGACCCACTAGCTGATGTAGACCCTGCGTTTGTATCTTTGAGTAAGGACTAATGAATTTGCAAGCAACAATTTATAATTTGATTATTAATTTAATCGGGGTGTAAGAAAACCCCTGTACCAGAAGGACTTAAAATGGAAAATAGAGTGGAACGCTTAGAACAAACAACTGCCCGACACGATGAACAAATAGCTAAGTTGTTCTCTCAGATGTCAGATATGAATGTACACCTAACTAGTATTCAAAAGACTTTAGACCAAATTAAATACATAGCCGTAGGTATGGTTGTTTACTTCTCACTGCAAGAACTTGGATTCTTCGCAGCTTTTAAAGTAGCGTCTAAAGTAGTGGCTTAATAAAAGAACATGAAAAAATATTTAATAAGAAATAATCAAGGTCAATTCAAACAAGCTATTTGGTGGGAGAAGTTGATCTATGCTCTTAAACAGAAGCTGAAAAAGCTGTTGGATATTTAATTATGCTAACCTTACTGACAAATGCTATTCCAGTTGTTCTAGGATTTCTAGCCAAGCTAACAGCTATAAAGACGCAGCTTGCAGCAGACAATCAAAAGCTTATGGTTGAGGCGTTGATGGTTAAGGCGGATGCTATTAGTCAAGCAAGAGAGGCACAACAAAAGGAGTCACCTTATTCAGCTTTTACACGAAGAGTATTCATCTTTGTGGTCTTAGGTATGGTGGTGTTTATGGTAGTAGCTCCTGCAATATTAGATATACAAACTGTGATTCCAGTGGTGAGAGAAGGTTTTAGCTTCTTGGGCTTTGAAATTACACCAGATAAGACAGAGTTTATAACAGTCAAGGGTATGTTACTACTTGAGGAGGTACGGGCTGTATTTGTAATGATTGCTGAGATGTTCTTCGGGGCTACCTTGGCTAAATCAAGATGATAATTAACCTATATTAATAAAAAGGAAGGTAAATATGAATAACAGCGAAAGAACTAAATGTGAAATATGGACTAGGGTTATGGGGTATCACAGACCGATTAAAAGTTTTAATCCTGGCAAGCAATCAGAACACGCTGAGAGAGTGTATTTCAAGGAGAAATAATGAGCAAGTGCGTCTTAATATTTACAGCTGGAATGATAGTTAGTTTGGCTAGTTATGCCTTCTTTAATCAGATGATGCAGATGCCTAATCAAATGATGAATATGGGGAGTCAGATGATGATGCCACAGCAACAAGGATGCAACTGTGACTGTAAGCCTAGATAGTTAATCTTCATTCTCCACTTCAATCATATCATTATTGTTTTCCTATTAACACCTGTTACTAATCTATTATCAAAGGTGTGTCTTAATTTGTTTGGGGGGTGCTACTTACGGTAGCAAATCGCGCGTCTTTTATATTAACGAGGTTAAAACTTTGAGGAGATTACACCCCGAACGATCCTACGATTAATCGCTTTTGTTACCAAATATCACCATCTTCACCAGTAGGTGTAGCATCTTCTTTCGGCTTCTGAGCCTCTTTAGGCTTACCGATAGATAATGATATAAACTTATTACCATTCTGTGAAACTTTAGACCAACCGTTCAGCCAGTGATCCGTTCCGTTAATGTTAATTGTACCACTCAAGTCAGGATGTTTTTCAGTTTCCTTTTTATTATTCTTAAATAGTACGCCTCTGTTAGTGTCATCAAAGTCACTCATTATTTTATCTCCGTTATATAGTATTTAACAATAGGTTTTCCACGATAGGTTTCCAGATCTACATCCTTTAACTCAGGTATCTTGGCATAAGATATGCGACCCTTGCCTTCTGATCGTTTGAACCTTACTCCGCCACCAGTACAAGAGTTACCATCTGATAACTCTATTAACTCTTTACGGATTTCCTTTTCTCTCGCATTGAGAGTATCAAGTTGAGAGTGAATACTACGCCATTCCTCGGCTAGAGTAATCCACTCATCATCTTTTCTCTTGGTAAAGTCTTTTTCACCTGTTGGTGGTGCGCCATCATACGAATAGTATTTCTTCCACGCATTAAAGATTTCTTTTTGTTTGTCTAAATTAGGTTCAATCTTCTGCATTACTGCTGAATGATTATGTATGTCATATACCCAGAATATTAATTGTTTAGCGCCAGTTACTAAAAGCTGTTGCTGTGTTTGTAAGTCATACTGATCGGGTAATTCTTTACCAGAGGTCATGATTTCCCATAATTTAGAGTCTTCTCCTTTCATAGGTATCTTGATTTCAGCTACTATTTTCTTTTCACCATTCCAGCCATCTAATGATGCACCTATAGGAACTCCATCAATATGGCATAAAACAACGACTGGATTAAACTTGATACCCATGTTCTCTTCAAGAGATTCTCTTGCTACAGGCTCATATTTTGTACCTTGTTTCATAGCATCAGAAACAAACACTTTTCTTACTCCAGTCTTGACTTCATACAACTGTAATGGGGTGGCAGGCATCCAAGGAGATTTGCTCATAACTGCAGCAGCTTCAGATGCCATACCGTAACGAGATCGTACCTTTAACCACTCATCACTTCCTTGGGGAAGGTCAGTGTCCTTGATAAATTGTAAGTCAGTTATTTTCACTTCTTTACCTCAGTAACTTTAGCTTTTCCTTTAGGTTTAACTGGTTCTTCATCCTCGAATGGCAAATCCTCCCCTCTGTATATATACAGACCTAATCCATGAAGGGCAAGGCATTTAGCCAAGCAACGCTTGATAGAGGTATTAATTTCAAATGAGTTAGGGTTTGGTATAGGTTTATTAACATGATTAAGGACTGGTAGTATTTCAGTACGCTCAAGACCTTTAATAGTAACAGTAACTTTCACATAGCAACCCGACTGATCTCTTAGGAACGGCACTAATATATCTGTGTTTGCTTTAGTGCCTACTTTAAATGTATCAGACATCTTAATAGCAGTACCATCACCGTCATTACTATATGTGTCATGCACTTCAAATACACCTTGCATCATAGGGAACTCGTGAACTACCCAAGTAGTATCTGGATAAATTCTAAGTACACCTGTTAGTGCATCAGTCCAAGACAAATAAGAGAGTTTTCCCTTTTGTCTTTTATATTCGTTAGCATTTATATTTTCTAAGACGCTGAATACGTCTTTTTTCTTGGCTGTAGCCATGATTTTCTCCTATTATTATGTAAAAAGAACTTAGATTATAGCAGTAACTATTTACTTAGGTAAACTATTTTAATAATTTAGACGAAAAAAAACCCCCAAGTGATAATCTCGGAGGTTTTAAAAGACTTCTAAAACTGTTCGGCAGCACTTGGATAGTCTTTAGTTATAATGCCATGGAGCGACATAAAACTTATGGTTATTATACATCATTTTAATTAATTGCAAGTTTTTTTGAAAATTATTTTATTTGCACAATATTTTAAGGTATATTTAAATCTTCGGTTGCACTTGGATCGGTCTAAACATCACCTATCAAGTAAAAAAAGAGGAAACCCCTTAGCCAACCGTTAAAGTGTAAGTAGAGTTTAAATTACTAGACGATATATTGGGTAATAACCCTTGTCCAAAGATGATTTGAGCAGATAACAGCACAAGGGGGTGGCGCATAGAGTCATAATGTTATCAGTAGGGGGTTCTATCACTGACCCTACCCCAGGATATGAAGGCTAACTTTGTCGGATAAATTCTTGTGGCGATCTAGGGTTTGGTTCATACCTGCCCTAGGGTAATATCGCCCAGAGAAACTTCAGGTCTTCATTATCGGATAAACTTTAACGTAACAAGGGGAAACATGGAGCTTAGAAACTATCAAGAACAAGCAATAACTGATTTATCACACTCACTTGGTAAAGGTAATAGGAGAGTCATACTGCAAGCCGCAACTGGTAGTGGTAAAACTGTTATGGCATCAAGCATCGTGAAACGAGCTGTAGATAAAGGCAGTACAGTTTTGTTTCTAGCACACAGAAGAGAGTTAATCTCGCAGTGTTCTAACAAACTTAATATCTTTGGAATAGGTCATGGCATTATTATGGCTGGTGAAGTAACAGAGGCTTGGCATCAGGTTCAAGTAGCATCAGTAGATACTCTAAGAGCAAGAGCAATAAGTTCTAAACGTATGAGATTACCTAAAGCAGATATTATTATTATTGATGAGTGTCATAGGACTTTATCAAATACATATAGAAAAATTATTAATGAGTATGATGGTAATGTTGTATTAGGATTAACTGCAACACCTTGTAGGGGAGATGGATTAGGGTTGGGACATGTTTATTCTGACATGGTATGTGCGCCCACAATCAAACATTTAACAAACGAAGGTCATCTTGTACCAGCTAAATATTTTGCACCATCTATTCCAGATCTAGCAGGAGTAAAAATTACAGCAGGTGATTACAATAATAAACATCTTGCAAAGAGAATGGATACTCCTAAACTAGTAGGTGATGTGGTTACTAACTGGACAAGTATCGCACAAGGGAAGACTACCGTTGTATTTGCATCATCAGTACAGCACTCTATTAATTTGATGGAGTCATTTCAAAAAGCAGGCATAAAAGCAGCACATATTGATGGCTCTACTGAAACAGAAGTGAGAGATTTAACATTAAAACAGCTTGAAGATGGTGAAATTACTGTACTATGTAATTGCCTTGTTCTTACTGAAGGATGGGATTGTCCTTCAGCAGAGGTTTGCATACTCGCCAGACCTACAAAATCACTGGGTTTGTATTTACAAATGGTAGGTCGCGTACTCAGACCTATGGATGGTAAGGATGAGGCAACTATAATTGACCACTCGGGTGCAGTCTATGAGCATGGTTTTGTAGATGATGAGTTTGAGTGGGATTTAGACCCTAAGAAGAAAATCCAAGAAAAGAAAAAGCGTGAAACAAAGCGTGAAACACATCCTATAACATGTGAGAAGTGTTTTACCGTCTACTCAGGTGTGAGAGTATGTCCATCTTGTGGATCAGTTCATATTAAAAAAGGTAGAGCGTTGTTTGTGGGCGATGGTGAGTTAGGTGAGATTGATCGTAACTCTAGGAAGATTAAGAAAAAAGAATATTCATCAGACCAAAAGAAAGAATGGTATGCAATGCTAAAAGGTTATGCTGCAACCAAGGGGTATAAAGATGGCTGGGCATATTACAAGTATCATGATAAATTTGGTTCAGCACCACCTTGGAAGAAAACCAGTACAGTTAAACCAAACCCAGAAGTGATGTCTTGGATAACATACATTAATATTCGTAATTCTAAAAAGAGGTCAGCATGAAGATAGAACACGAAGTAGTGGGTAGATGGTTAGATGTTCTAGTAACGTTGGGTGTAGACAGGAGGTACTTAGTAAACAAACATGGCAAGTGTCCTTTCTGTGGAGGTAATGATAGATATAGATTTGACAATAAAAATGGCAATGGTACTTTCTTTTGTAACCATTGTGGCGCAGGTGATGGATTTAAATTCCTTAAAAAGATGTTCAACTGGGATTTTAAGAAATCAGTAACTGAAATAAAACAAATAATAGGAGATTGTAAGGTAGTAGTTATGAAAAAAAGAGATCCAAGAATAGCATTAAAGAAAATTGCAAACATGGCACAGCCAATTAAACACGATTCTGATTTAATACAGTATTTTAGTAACCGTGGAATAACATCATGTCCAGACTCATTAAAGGAGGCTCAATTATATTACTTTGAGGATGGAGTAAAGACTGGTCCATTCCCGACATTAGTATCGTTAATCACTGATTCTACTGGTAAAGGTGTTTCGTATCATTTAACTTATACACATAGACAACACAAGCTTAAATGTTCAGCACCTAAAAAGATAATGACTCCAGTAACTACAATGAAAGGATCGTATGTTGAGTTGTATCCAATGGAAGAGCATATTTGTGTAGCAGAAGGAATTGAAACTGCATTAGCTGTGAGAGATTTAACTGGCTTACCTGTAATATCCGCTTTAAACGCTCAAAACCTTGCAGGCTTACTCTTACCTGATTTAGTAAAGAAAGTCGAAATTTGGGGTGATAATGACGCTTCTTACTGTGGACAGAGAGCTTCTTATGCTCTAGCAGAGCAATTAACACGCAAAGGAGTGGAAGTTATAGTACATATTCCACCTGTTCCAGGAAAAGACTGGTTAGATACGCTGAATGAAACTCAGGATGATATTTACAAGGATTGGCAAAAGACAGCAGAGCCAAAAGATGTAAATGCAGTAAAGGAATTAGTAAAAACTTTTAATAGTAAGATGATTTTTGGAGAACCAGCATGAGTGAAGACTTTAAAGAACAAAAACAACACGAAATTAGAGAAAAGTGGGCGAAATATGCTAGTGCTAAGGCAGAACATGCTTATTTAGAGCATTATCGTAAGTCATTACTTGCTATACTACAAAAAGAGTATATGAAATCTGGTCATACAACTGTTGCAGCACAAGAGCGTGAAGCAAGAGCAGATGATAGATATATAGAAGTTTTAGAAGGTATTAAAGTAGCAGTAGAACAAGAGGAGGCAATGCGTGGGGAGTGTAAGATGGCGGAATGGCAATTTGAAGGATGGAAAGCAAGGGTCTATGCAGATCAACGTGAGGCAAAGCGATATGGCTACTAAACTAGAGAAGGAGTACATGAATAGAGTGGCAAACTTAGGTTGTATTTGTTGTCATATACTAGGCTTCCCAGAGTCTCCAGCAGAAATACACCACATTCGTACTGGTGTAGGTATAGGACAAAGATCGTCAAACTACGATGTTATCCCATTATGTCATACTCACCACAGAACTGGTGATTGGGGTACTGCTTATCATAAGGGTTCAACTGCTTTTGAAAAACAATATGGTACTGAATTAGAGCTATTAGAAATTGTAAAGGAGGCTTTAAATGGGCAAGATGCAGAGAACTAAAGGTCAAGTGGGCGAGAGAGAGTTTGCTAAACTAATTTTCACTAACCTTGGTATAGAATGTAAGCGTAGAGTTGAGCAGACCAGAGATAGTGGTCATGATTTAGATTTGATGGACTATGCTATCGAAGTTAAACGAGCAAAGAAGACTAATTTAAGCGGTTGGTGGAAGCAGACTGTTGAAAATGCGGTTGTAGCCAACAAGATACCTTTGCTTGCTTATAGGATTGATAACCAGAAATGGCAAGTGGTAATGAGTTTCCGTCATACTCTGAACAGTTTTGCTGATGCAGACATGAACGATCTGGAAAAGACCATTACATTCAGAGCAGACGGTTGGTTTGCTTATGTTAAGACTAGATTATAAATTCGGCTACCTTTGCAGTTTAGATATTTTTCCCCTTAAATAGGGGATTACCCAATGAGGTACGTTTCTATCCGAACGCCAAGAAAACACAGTTTTTTCACTACGTTTGACTAGTTTGGCGACTTCCTTTGAAGTTAGTTCTTCCTTTGCCATAATATTAATTAGTTTTTGTCGATTATTTATGTTCATAATAAAGGGGCTTTCGCCCCAACTCCTATTTTTTAAAGTGTAAGCAAACTGGTAAAGCCACCAGTCCGATAAGAAATGCTATTGTAAGCACAGTAAAAGCACATATTAAAAATTCCATTATTTGCGCTCCATAAGTAAATTACTATGCTCTCGTCCAAAGTTCTCTAACAGTTCGGCTAGTTGCCCCTTGGATAAGGTTTCAAGATACTTAATAAGAAAATACTCTGCCTGGTACTGGTTTGCGCTTGTGTACTCTAGCCACGCCTCTTCTGTCTTAGTCATAAAACCACCGTTATCATTTTCTCACGACCATCAGCACTAAGCGTTATTTTAACTAAATCATAAGAGATTAGCGTATTAACTGCTCTCTTAATCGTTGAAAAGCTTACATTGTTAAAATACCTATGTCGCATAATTTTGGCTCTAGTCGTTGGCGCTACACTAGCAAGGCATAGAATGTCAAACTCTACGTTGCTAATACCAGGCTCGATTTTTTGTTTTAAGTTTCGTATATAGACAAGTCGTATCCACGACTCTTTTAACTTATTATCCATCTTCATTCTCCACAATCATATAAAGCAACCAGGCTTGGTATAGTATTGATAATCCTAATAATATCTCAAACATCACACGCCTCCTCTTGGCACTATTTCCATTTCTGTGTCGCTTGTCCAAAAAGCACCACTACTATTCCCCTCATCATCAGCACTTGCCATAATCCAAGTACCATCAGTAAAGAAAATAATAGGCGCTGAGTGCGACCAATCTAGTTCTTCCATTTCATCTACATCTGTGTATCTGATATGGCTAACTACTTTGCCTTTAAATATCTTAGTGGTATCACCGCTCCAATCTCTCATACTTCCTCCTCGTGCATACGTTCGTTACTATCCCAATCACCATCAACTTGTATTTCAACCCACTTAATTAGCTGACGTAATCTAAGAATTAAATCACTAGCTTCTTTAGGGTAAGGTACTTCAGTTGTATCTATGAAAGTCATAGCATCACATACAGTATCCATTGCTTCATCATTAGTTATCATACTTCCTCCTATTAATATTCAAATGTATCTAATGGTTTGTTGTTACTCCCTTGGTCTAGATTTTCGTAGAAGTCTTTTATTGACTCCCATACAGTAACCAAACCCTCTCCGATGATCAACACCTTGTTGTTATCGTTTACTTGCACAAGGTAATTACCTCCGCCAGTATTTATTTTTTCTGTGGTCATACGTCCTCCTCTAAATCTTCCACAGTAGAACCAGCATTCATAATACCGTTTTCAATTGCCTCATCTAGGGCATCATCAATATTATATTTCACCATATCCTTAAAATAATCATATTGCTTGTCATAGTACAGTGCCAGTATGTTATACATATCAGCACTATCAGTATAATATTGTGCTAGTTTATCGGTTAGACTCTCTCTAGTCATTTTATTTTCTGTGGTCATACGTCCTCCTTTGGATATTGAAACTCATTTACACGCTCCATATATAAATCTGAGCGGTATCCAATTTCAGCAGTTGATATTTGTATTTCCATATCTAATACCCTTATAAATATAGAACCGTCCATCTCATATGCATCTATACCTCCATCTTTAAAATAGGCTAATACATTTGTTCGTTCTAATAAATCATCATTTAGCATCATACTTCCTCCTCTAATGGTAAGCCTTTAGCTGTTACTTGTTCGCAGTCATAAACCGTACAACCACCCCAAGACATACCAGTGCTCCAAGTATCTTCATAAGCTTCTTGTTTTGCTAGTTCCCTAGCTTCCTCCTCAGTGTCAGCTTCAATCCTAGTTCTGTAGACCGTTTCTACATCTAATGCTATATTCCAGTGTTTCATTTTTCATTCTCCTTTATGTATTTATTCATAGCTTCAAAGGACTCCTCTTCAGATATTATTTCCTTATCAACCCAGGCAATTGTTTCACGAATTTCGTTATCTACACTCTCGTAGTATTTATTATTAATTAATTCAATAATGTTTAACCATCGTTCCTGCATATCTAGACTGTCCTCCCTTTCAGTAACTGCTAAGTAGTCTTCATAATCCCATTCAAAATTTAATGTTGTTTTCATTTTATTTCTTCCTTTGTTCTAGTTCGTCTTCCGACATAAAGTTTACTTGTATTGTATCCCCATCATCAGTTGTGAATGACCAGTCAAACGATAGGTTCATATACACTACGTCCTTAAACTCCTCTAAGTCATACTCAGTGATAGGTATGTTGATTTCCTTAATCATAAGAATTTACTCCTCATGTGTTCATCTACTGCAATACCGAAAGCACGACTACTGGTTAAGTTGTCTAATTTGTCCTCAACATCGTCTAGTACCTCGTCTTTTAAGTAGCTAACTTGCTCGTCAACTTCGTTTTCTATTCTTGTTCTAATATCTTTAAAGCCTGCCAAGTCCAGTAATAACTGCTTAACGTCTATATTGTTATTAAGCAATGTTATTAATTCTGCTCTAATAGGATTACTTTTGTAATTATCCAGTTGGTGCGTTAATACATCAATAGTATGTTCCAGTTTTTCAATACGCTTCATTGCGTCCTCGTCTTGTTCGTTAAATTGCTCCATAGCATTTACTCCTTTATTGTTATAAAAAAAACTCTACTGCGTCTTTGCTTGACCCAGTACAGATACCACCATCAATCTCCACAAAGGCAAATATTTCACCTACCTTTGTAGTTATTAATTCCTCACGATATACCCCAATTTCCCACGACTCGTCATCACGCTGGAATATGCGATATAAAATATCATCAATTTCAAATGCCACTATCTCGACTTCATCAAGTATAAGCGCATAAGTTTTAATTAAGTTTTCGGCTACCTTTGCAGTCATTATATTTTTGTCCTATTTATTAAAAAAAATTCACGATTAAAAGCCTAGCATTTGCCAGGCTCTCAATGATTAATTTTCTATTGGTCAATAGACGCAATAACGTCTATAAATTCGTTGGTGTACTTTGACTCGACATCTGTAGAAACGTACTTTGTGCGCCAGTCTTTTCCCCAGATATGTTTAAAATATTCTGGAGCATCACAATCCTCCTCCAAGTAGTAAAAACGTTTATTTTGCCTAGAATAGTTTGACGGCTTAAAACCTTGCATGTCTGAGCGTTTAACGCGCAAATACCCGTGCGTTGGTGTGCTAATCCACTCCATTATGCTACCTCCTCAAACTCTTTAACCAGTTCAGCCAGTACGTCAGATCTATCATAACCTACAACATCTAAGTCAATGTAACCCGTGTTGGTTTTTGCGCTACATCTTATATATTCATCATTAATACGACTGGTGCAAGAAAACTCCATGCTCTCGACTATTATATAAAAGTCATGAAATTGCTCGTTAAATATCTCGTGTAGTTCATGCTCGTCATTAAGTAAGCAATAAGCCGTGTCAGTGTAATTCCCTCTCACATCTCCGAACCTATGAAATTTAACAGCTAAAACAATGCCCTCGCCTTGCGCTGGTGTATATATTCTATAATCAAAATCGTTCGAAATCATACCCCCCCAGTTATAAGAATTGTCAGCGTGTTTATAGTCTAGATTTTCAATATCGTCAACACTTTCAACTTCTAATAAAGCGCATACCCTATTATTAGTAATTTCACAATCTCCCAGCGCGTCCACTAGTTCAAGTATATCGACTGTAATATCGTCCTCGCTTCGTGCTGGTAAAACTTGCGATTGCCCGAAAATATCAACCGTTGCGCCTCTCAGTTCTATTAAATCTCTTTTAATATCTTTTATCATAGTATTACTCCAGTATTGATTAATGCCAGCATAGTAATACAAAATACCATGCCAGCAATTATTAAAACATCTCTTGTTTTGTTTTCGTCCTCGACCCAGTTACTCATAACAAACCTCCAACCCAGCCTCGAACGTCCACGCGTCCAGCTTTTACATCGTCATCAGTTGGTGCTGGTATGTGCGATTGCTCCCAAGCCCTGCAAAGTCCTATCTCAATAGGTAACATATCCCAACCCACAACGTAGTAATTTTCGTTATAGTTTTCTACATACCCAGTTGTATTAACTTCGTATTCCGTTCCGATTGTCTTACTATGCCAATCAGCGAACGCGTACGCTTCGCTCTTGGTCATCTCTTGCGTTTCGTATGTTTCCATAGTTGTTGCTCCATGTTTGCAAAATTGCCTTTATATTATAAACATACTTCCCACTATGTAGCAATGTATTTATTAATTAATTCTATTTACTTGTTATCCATGCTTAACTGGTGCAATATAACCGCTCTAGCAATGATAATATCATTTGTGTAATGTTTACCAGCATAGGGGTGCGACAGCGACAACTAATAAAGGTTTAATACAATGCTCCTGGTATAGTGATTACCTATAACAGTTATATATATATAAACCAGTAACCCTAACCTGGTTAAGTGTTAATCAATAACTAACCAATAGATATTCAATGAATAACGTTGTTCATTCACTCTCACTCGCTCCCAGCATTTGTCGCCTGGTGTAAAAACCCTATAAAACCCCCGTGCTACAGCGATTTCACGCGATTTAAACGACCCCGACCCCCCAAACGGCTACCCGTGCTATATACATAAGGTTAATTCCACACAGCGGAGGGAAAATTGATTATAATTTACCTAAGTAAACAAGGTAACCAGAGAGGATTATGAGTACAGATTTAGTTAGAAACGACCAACAGGCAGAGTTTATAAGGCTTTTCGTGGGGTCACAGTGGGCAGGGAACGCTTCTGCTTGTGCTATTGGCGCAGGGTATAGCAAGGATACTGCAAAGCAGAAAGGCTATCAGTTGAAAAGGAAGTTTGCTGATAAGATCAAAGATGAAACCGTTAGAATGATTGCAGATAGCGCTACACTAGGGCTTGCAGGGGTTTTGGAATTGGCTAAAAATGCTACAAATGATAGCGTTCGATTGCAGGCTTGCAAGGATTTGTTGGATAGAGCAGGGTTTAATGCTATTAACCAGATAGAGATCTCAGGCATGGATAAGAAGTCAGATGAAGAGTTGAAGGAAGAGTTAAATCGTCTTTTAAACGCAAATATCATCGATGTAACCCCAGAAGTTTCTACACAGGTAGGAGTTTGATGTATATTAGATAAAACTAATAATACTGCTGTGTAAGGGATAAGTGACCAACGCTCAGTAGGGAAACACTTTTACTTTTTAGAGGGAAAATGAAGCATAATATTGAAGATTGTAAAGTTAAATTGAGATCGATCTGGAGTTTAGCTCAACAGATTAAAGTTGGAGTTAAGACTAATGATGTTGAATCTCATGTTATTGTAATGTTAGCTGAGATGATTCAACAAGATACCCAACTCTTGGCACAGGAAGAAGAATGAGTATTGAAGAAGCATTAAAAATTGCTAAAGAACTTCAGTTTAGGCAGGATCATAACAAGTTAAAGCATTATCGTCCTTATGATTATCAAGAGAAATATCATAATACAATAGCATCTCAGAAATTATTGATGGCTGGTAACCGTATTGGTAAATCTTTTTGTGGTGCAGCAGAATTAGCCTTTCATTTAACTGGATTGTATCCTAAGTGGTGGCAAGGTAGGAAATGGGATAGACCTATTAGAGCTTGGGCAGGTGGTGCATCTAATGAAACCACTCGTGATATTTGTCAAAAAGAGTTATTTGGACAACCTGACGACCCTTCTGCTAGGGGAACAGGTGCTATTCCTTTAAGTTTAATGGGTGAAACTACTCGTAAACCAGGTGTGCCTCACGCCCACAACTCTGCCATGGTTAAACATGTTAGTGGAGGCTGGTCGAGAATCGGTTTTAAAGCCTATGAGATGGGTAAAGAGAAGTGGATGGGTGAATCATTAGACGTTATTTGGCTAGATGAAGAGCCACCACAAGATATTTATTCACAAGCAGTTACTCGTACAGCAGATAAAGCAGGCATGGTGTATATGACATTTACTCCTGAGAGTGGAATGACTGAAACAATCGCTCAATTTATTAATGATCTTAAACCAGGTCAGTATATGCAACAAGCAGGGTGGGATGATGCACCTCACATGACTGAAGAGGTTAAAGAACAGATATTAGCAGCACTACCACCTCATGAAAGAAAGATGCGTGAACAAGGGATTCCTTCTCTTGGCTCAGGTTTAGTGTTTCCAGTGCCAGAAGATTCCATTAAGTGTGAACCATTTGAAATACCTGCTCACTTTCCCAGGGTTTGTGGCATGGACTATGGTTGGGATCACCCGACTACAGCAGCGTGGATAGCTTGGGATAGAGATGCAGATATTGTTTATATATATGACACTTATTCACAAAGACAAGAAGTGCCTGCAGTGCATGCAGCTGCTATTAATGCAAGACCAAAGTGGATACCAGTGATCTGGCCGAGAGATGGTCGTCAAGCAGATAAAGGATCTGGTACTCCACTAGCAGATCAATACCGCGAATTAGGTGTAAACATGCTAAAAGGAGATAATAGGTCTTGGGGTGGTTGGTTCACTAATCCTCCGATTGCAGGATTAAAAGAGGGTTCTGGAGGGGTTTCGTTAGAATCAGGTATAATGGACTTGCTTGAAAGGATGAAAACGGGTAGACTAAAGATATTCTCGAATCAGCCTGAGATATTTGAAGAATTACGGATGTATCACAGGAAGGAAGGACGAATTGTTCCGTTCAGAGATGACTTGATTTCTGCTATGAGATATGCTGTTTTGTCATTAAGACATGCTAGGGTACACGATACACAACCTAGACAGTATCAAGCAGATAGTGACTTTAATATATTTACATAGGAGAAAACCATGGGCGGAGTAGTAAGATTAGTCAAAAGCATGAGGCGTGGTAGTACACCTTTACCCGTTATGGATTTTAAAGATAGTGCTGGAGTATCAGCGCCACAAGATCTACAAGACGCTGGAAGAAGAGGTATGTCTGCAATTGTGACTGGAAAGCCAATTGAAAACGAAGTAGAAGCTCCACCAGAGACTGAAGAGACTTTACTTAAAAAGAAAGAGACTTTACTTAAAAAGAAGAAGAAAGGTCGTTACTCAACACTACTGACAGGCGGAAAAGGCGTTACAGGTGGTGTAGATATTGAAAAGAAATCATTATTAGGTAGTTAATATATTTACATAGGAGAAAACCATGGGCGGAGTAGTAAGAGTTTTCAAAAATCTCGTTGCACCATCGAAAGACCCAGCAGCGCCATTAGTAAGAGCGTTTGCTGCAAAAAAATCTGGAACAAACATTTTAGAAAAACCAGAAAGCGTTGTTAAAGATGTAATTCCAGATAATGAAGTAGAAATGCCAGAAGCTACAGAGACTTTATTGAAAAAAGAGACTTTATTGAAAAAAAAGAAAAAAGGTCGTTACGGCACACTACTAACAGGTGGAAAAGGCGTTTTAGGAAGTCCAGATATTAAAAAGAAATCACTATTAGGTAGTTAATATGGGAAAGAAAAGCGCACCACAGCCTTTTATTCAGCCGATGACATCTGTTCCAGATGCAGTTGATAGAGAAGAGTTGGATAAAAAGACTACAGAAGATATTGATAAAGCTAAGATAGCTAAAGCATCTACAAAAGATGGCGTTGCAGCGCCTCAAGCATCACTATTGGCTGAAAGAGAGTTTTGGAAAAAGAAAGAATCACTGCTTAAATGATCGAAATCAAACCTAATGCGGGGCAAGAAGTCACGGATTGGGTAGCAGAACGAGTAGATGCTACTACTTTTGGTGATAGTGTCAATTTTGGTTTTTTTGAAGATGACAAATTAGTAGGTGGAGTAGTTTTTAGTGAGTACCGTGTAGAGGATATTACATTCTCTGGTGCTTTTGAAGACAAAAGATGTTTCACGAAACGCAATTTGCGCTACTTCTTTGAATATCCTTTCAGACAACTCAAGTGTCACAGAATTACAGCATATACCGAAACGGACAACAAAAGGGCTAATAAGTTACTTAAAAACCTTGGTTTTACCCTTGAAGGGACTATGCGAGAAATATCAGAAAAGGGAAAGGATGCCAACATATATGGTATGCTTGACCGCGAATGTAAATGGTTAGGAGATAACAATGGGTAAGAAATCAGCACCGTATGTACCACCACCACCTGTAGATTACGCTGCAGAATCTCGTGCAAGAGAGGAAGAGCAAGAAGCTATGGATAAGGAACTTGAAGATACAAGAACAGAATTATTAGAGCGCAAGAAAAAAGGCAGATACTCTTTATTGCTAACTGGCGGTGAAGGAGATCAAGATGAAGCGACAATTAAAACTCGTTCTTTACTTGGCTCAGGTAAAAAGTAGGAGTAACGTATGGTCGAACAAATATTAAAACGATTAGCTCGTTTAGAATCAGGAAAACAAACATGGGAAGTTCATTGGCAAGAGATTCTTGATTATGTAATGCCTCGTAAGGCAGAAGTAACGGTTCAGTATGCTAAAGGTTCAAAGCGTACAGAGAAGTTATATGATTCTTCTGCTATACATGCGAATACATTATTAGCAGCATCATTACAAGGAACATTAACTTCAGCATCATTACCTTGGTTTCATCTAAGGGTTCGTGATGAGAATCTTAACCAGAGTAGAGATGTTCAGGTTTGGTTAGAGGATTGTCGAAATAGAATGTATAAGGCATTTAATTCATCTAACTTTAATACAGAAGTGCATGAGTTTTATCTTGATATTTGTTCTATTGGTACAGCGTGTATTGAAACAGAAGAAGCTGAACAAGGGTTTAACTTCAGAACATTACATATTTCAGAATATTTCATCTCAGAGAATCATGAAGGTAAGATTGATACCTTATATAGAAAGTTTCAATATACTGCTAGACAAGCCAAACAAAAGTGGGGTGATGCAGTAGGTCCAAAGATTCAAGAAGCTTTTGAGAATAATCCTGATAAGAAATTCACTTTTATTCATTGTGTAATGCCATCAGAGGAATATCATGGTGGTAAGAAGACAAAATTACCTTGGATTTCTATACATATAAGTAAAGAAGATAAAAATGTAGTACAGGAAGGTGGTTATAACGAAATGCCATATCTTGTAACAAGATGGTCTAAAGCCTCGGGGGAGGAATATGGTCGTTCGCCTGCTTATAACGCTTTACCAGATATTAAAACTCTTAACAAAGCAGTAGAGTTAGGGCTTAAAGCGTGGGCGAAAGCTATTGATCCACCACTTCTAGTAGAAGATGACGGTGTAATTGGTCGTGTTAAGACAAATCCATCGGGTATTACTGTAGTTCGTAGAGATGGCGCAATCAAACCACTTAATACTGGTGCAAGATTTGATGTATCTGATATGAAAGAGTCTGAATTAAGAGGTGCTATTAAACAAGCGTTCTTCTCAGATCAATTAGAACTTCAGCAAGGTCCACAGATGACTGCAACAGAAGTACAGGTTCGTTATGAATTAATGCAAAGATTGCTTGGTCCTACTTTAGGTAGATTCCAAACAGAGTTCCTTAATCCTCTTATTGAGAGATGTTTTGCAATTATGCAACGTAATGAAATGTTTGCACCTGCTCCAGGAGCATTAGATGGTGTTGCTATAGATATTGAGTATGTTGGTCCACTTGCTCGTTCACAAAGAATGGAAGAGGCTACAGCAGTAGAAAGATTGTATGAGATGGCTGCTAACCTTGCACAGATTGCACCAGAAGTTATGGATAACATAGATCATGATGCCGCAATTCGTTCTCGTGCTGAATTGTTAGGTGTTCCTAAAGATATTATGCGTGATCCTCAAGAGATTGCAGAACAGCGTAAAGCACAACAAGAGCAACAAGAAGAAATGATGGCTATGCAACAAGCACAACAAGGTGTTGAGATGGCTGCTACTGCTGCTCCAATCGCTGAACAAATAACACCTGAAAATGTTGAGCAGACACAAGCAGGTGTAGAAGCAATGATGGGGGCTATGGAATAATGCCTAGAGCTATTGCTAAAATAAAAAGAGATTATGCTGATTGTTTTGGGTCTATATCTGGGGGTAAAGTCCTAGATGACCTACGCAAGGCATATCAACTACGGGAATCCTATGTAAAAGGTGACTCGTATGAAACCGCGAGGAGAGAAGGCGAAAGAGCTGTATATCTTCGTATTTTAAATATGTGTAATATAAAAGAGGAATAAAACTATGAGTGAAGAAATGGTCACAGAAACAACGGATAATGCAGTAGTTGCACCTGTTGAGAGTGGTAACCAAGATTGGCGTGAGGGGTTGTCAGAGGAATTACGAGCAGATCCAACGCTTGCAAGTATTAATGATACCGAATCAGCTGCAAAAACACTTATTCATCAGCAGAAGATGATGGGCAGTAGAATACCTATCCCGAAGAATGATGAGGAAATGAGCGAACTATATACTAAACTTGGTAGACCTGAAACAGCAGATGGTTACGAGGTTGATGTACCTACTGGATATGAACAATATTATCCAGAGGAAATGATGAGTTCATTTAAACAAACAGGACATGATTTAGGATTATCACCTAAACAAATGCAAGGCTTAATTGAATGGCAGAAAGGCTCAATAGATTATCAAATGAATCAAGAACAAGTATCTGGCGATGCAAAAGGAGTTGAAACTGAAGAAGTTCTAAAGAAAGAGTTTGGTGCTAACTATGATAAAAGTCTATCCGCTGCACAAAGAGCATTGCGTATCTACGGAACACCTGAACTTCAGCAGAAGTTAGCTGACCCTAGATATGGTAATGATCCAGATCTAATTAGACTACTTGCTAATGCTGGTAAAGATATAACAGAGGATTCAGCACAAGGTACTGCTAATAACTCTCTAGTAATGAGTCCACTTGATGCGAAGATGCGTATTGAACAGATAAATGGGGATAAATCTAACCCTTACTGGGATGCTACAAATCCTAAACATCAGGATGCTCAAGAAGAAATGCGACAATTATTTGATAAAGCATACAATTAGTGGTAAGATAACACGCAAGCGCGGTAAAATGCGCTTGTAACCATACGCTGCCCTCACGGATAACAGCAGGTTAAAGGTAGTTCTTAAACTCGTTTAGTCAACGTAATAGACAGGACACCCGAAAGGATAATGACCGTTTTTTTGTTTAATTATAAAAGGAGGGCGTTATGTCCACTCAAATTACTACTGCATTTGTCGAGCAGTATAAAAGTAATGTATTGCACCTTGCACAACAAAAAGGTTCAAGATTACGCGACACAGTTCGTTACGAATCAGTAACAGGTAAAAACCACTTCTTCGAGAGAATCGGAGCAGTATCTGCACAGAAGAGAACTTCTCGTCATTCAGATACTCCTCGTATGGATACTCCACATTCAAGACGTAGAGTGTCTATGGATGATTACGATTGGGCTGACCTAATCGACCAGGAAGATAAGGTTCGTATGTTAATCACTCCACAGAGCGAGTATGCAATGGCTGGTGCTAATGCAATGGGTCGCGCTATGGATACTGCAATTATTGAAGCTGCAGTAGGTAATGCTTATGGTGGCGTTGCTGGTGGTACTACTATCGTACTTCCATCTGCTCAAAAAGTAGTTCATGGTTCTGCTGGTTTAACAGTTGCAAAGCTTCTTTCTGCTAAGGAAATCTTAGATGGTTCTGATGTAGATGCTGATGAAGAGCGTTTCTGTATTCTTTCTGCAAAGCAAGTAACTGATTTATTAAATACTACTGAAGTTAAGTCTTCTGACTACAACACTGTTAAAGCGTTGGCACAAGGTCAATTAGATACTTTCTTAGGATTTAAGTTTATCCGTTCAGAGCGTTTAGGAACTGATACAGATGGTAACCGTCAAGTTACTGTTTATAATAAATCAGGTCTTGGTCTAGCAATGGGTTCAGAGATTCAAACTCGTATCAGCGAGCGTGATGACAAGAACTATGCTACTCAAGTATTTTTATCAATGACAATCGGTGCTACTCGTGTTGAAGACGAGAAAGTAGTAGAGATTGCGTGTCAAGAGTAATAGGAGGTTATTATGTCTAGCGTAAAAGGTGTAAATATCACCAATATGGATGCAGTACCTGCTGTAATGGCAAGTTCTGCACAAGTTCATGGTCGTATTCGTGTTGCGTATGATTCATACGAGGCATCAGCTCTAGCAAGTGGAAGTGATATTACTATCGCTCGTTTGCCAGCAGGTGCTATTGTGTATGATGTAACTATCGTTCACGATGCTTTAGGTGCTTCTTCTACTTTAAAAGTAGGTGATTCATCTGATGATGATCGTTATATTGCTGCAACAGCTTCAACTGCTGCTAACGGTAAAATCATTATGTCTGAAGATGGCGTAATTGGTGGTTTTGGTTATGAGAATAGTTCTGCAACAGATGTGTTAATCACAACTGGCGGTGCTTCTATTACTGGTACTATCAAATCTGCTGTTTACTACACAGTTGATTAAAAAGTAATAAAACAGAGGGTGTCTTTAATTAGGCATCCTCACTACATTCAGGAGAAGTGATATGGCAACAGCGGTTTCCATTTGTTCAAACGCATTAAGAAAACTTGGTGACGATCCGATCACATCCCTAACTGACGATACAGAAAGAGCAAGACTCTGTAACGCTTTCTACGAACCTACAAGAGATGCTGTATTAAGATCACATCCTTGGAACTTTGCAATAGAAAGACAAGCACTCAGTAAACTTACAACTACTCCAGCATTTGATTATGCTTATGAGTTTACTCTACCAACCAGTCCTTATTGTCTTCGTGTTCTCAAGATGGAATATGATGATTATGATTTTAAGATTGAAGGTAGAAAATTACTATCAAATGAAGGCACTGCAAAGATTCTTTATATTGCACAAGTTACTGATACTGCAAAATTTGACCCAATGTTCACAGAGTTACTTACTGCTAGACTTACAGCAGAATTAGCATACTCTATTACAGGTAGTAATACCTTAACTAAACAGATGTGGGAAATCTATGAGAACAAGGTTTCAGAAGCAAGAAGTATTGATGGTTTAGAAGGATTTATAGACGGGATAGTTTCAGACGAATTTACATCATTCAGGGGTTAAATGGCTAGAGTACATCCATTTCAGTCTAACTTTACTGCTGGGGAGTTAAGTCCTCGCCTTGAAGGACAAATAGACTTTAAGAAATATTTTAACGGTTGTAGTGAATTAACCAATATGATTGTCTACCCTCATGGAGGGGCAGCTCGTAGAGGAGGCACATACTTTGTATCTGAAGTAAAGACTTCTGCTAAGGAAGTAAGGCTTGTTCCTTTTGAATTTAATGTAACTCAATCCTATGTACTAGAGTTTGGTGATACTTATATTCGTTTCTATAAGGACAACGGTCAGATTCAATCTGGTGGTTCTGCTTATGAAATATCATCACCATATCTTGAGGCTGAATTACCAGAATTACATTTTGCTCAATCAGCTGATGTTATGTATATCTGTCATAGTAATCACGCACCAAGAAAGCTATCAAGAACTGGTCATACATCTTGGACATTAACAACGCCTACATTTCAGTGGAAAGCCTCATCTCCTTGGAATAGTAGTAACGGATACCCAAGAACAGTATCATTCTACGAACAAAGGTTGTTCTTCGCTGGCACTTCTGCAAAGCCTCAGACTATCTGGGGTTCTAAGACAGCTTCATACGAGGATATTCGTACTGGTACTAACGCAGATGATGCACTAGAGTATGCTATTGCCACTAACAAGGTAAATGTAATTAGATGGCTACAACCAAGTAGAGACTTAATTGTTGGTACAGGTGGTGGTGAATTTAAAGTAGGTCGCCCAACAGGTGAACCTTTGACACCATCTAACGTAATGGTAACTCAACAAACTACATACGGTAGTTGGACTATTCCACCAGTACAAATCGGTAATGCTATTTTATTTACACAGAGAGCAAGACGTAAAGTTCGTGAGTTCTCTTACCAGTATCAGAGTGACGGTTATATTGCTCCAGATATGACACTCTTAGCAGAACACATTACAACAGGTTATCTAAAGGATATGGACTATCAGCAAGAGCCTGATTCTATTGTATGGTCTTGTACTTCAACAGGAAAGCTATTAAGTATGACTTATGAGCGTCCAGAAGATGTTGTTGCTTGGGCAGAGCATGAAATTGGTGGTACAGATGTTGAAGTTGAAAGTGTTGCAGTAATTACTAATGCTACACAGGATCAATTATGGGTTTCTGTAAAGAGAACTGTAAATGGCTCAACAGTAAGATATATTGAATATATAGACCCTGAGTTAAATGTAGACTCGGGTATTACTGGTATAGTATCGACTGCTACAACTTCTGTAAGTGGACTTTCTCATTTAGAAGGGGAAACGGTTAAGATTGTTATAAATGACGCTGTATTCCCAGATGCAACGGTATCAAGTGGCGCTATTTCTATATCAGTACCTACAGGCTGGACTAATGTTCCGATTGAAGTAGGGTTAGGCTATACATCTACATTAAAGACTATGCGTGTTGAGGCAGGCTCTCAAGCAGGCAAGGCACAAGGATTAAAGAAAAGATGGAATGAGGTTAAAGTTAGATTGCTTAATACAACAGGTGTTAAGATTAATGGCGACCAACTTCCTTTTAGAACATCATCAACTCCTATGAGTTCAGGTATCGGTTTATTTACAGGTGATAAACGAGTTACTAATCTCGGATGGGATAGAGATGGTATTATTGAAATTAAACAAGAACAACCTTTACCATTAACGGTATTAGGTATTCATGGTACATTAACGGTGAGCGATTAATTATGGCATCAAGTGGAGAATATGCAGGCGGTATAACAGCAATCGCAGGTGGTGTTATAGCTGCAAGAGGAGCAATGCAAGCTGGTAAAGCTTCTTATGCTGCTGGACAAGTTGAATATCATCAAGAATTAGAAAGAGCGCATTACGAAGCTAAAATTCTTCAGCGTCAAATGCTAGAAGCAATGCACATGCAATTCGCACAAGCAGGTGGCGCAGGTGTAGCTGTAGGTGAAGGCTCTCCTATGTTAGTTGCTATGCAAACCTTAAATAATTTACAAGAAGATAAAGCACAGATATATAGAACTGGTGCTAAAGATGCTTGGAAGTTCTGGCAAGCTGGAGCAGATAAATTCTCAGCTGCACAGTCACAAGCAACAGGTTCACTACTTGCTGGTATAGGTAAAGCAGCAAGCATAATGGGATAACACATGGCAATTACTATTAGATCAAGACAAGGAACACAGATAGGCTATAAAGGCACTTCTGGTGGTAGTGTATCGTGGGTTAATCAGGCTGGACAAGCTGGTAGACAAATAACAGCATTAGGTCATACAATGATTAACGTTGCAGATGATGTTAAGAAATTCTTCAATGATGAAGTAAGTGAATCAGAGATTCGTCAGCAAGTTGATGATATGCAGGTTGCTTATTTAAAACAATCTCGTGCATGGCATAAAAACCTTCGTGAAGGTGGTTTAGCTAAAGATGCAAACGGTGTACCAACTCAAGAGATAGATCCTAACTATTACACAGACATCTCTAATCAGAATCATGATACATTTTGGAAAGATTATGTAGAAGATAAGGGATACGATCCTAAAGCTGTATCAGCATTTGGTGTTTATTTCCAGGACAAAGGACAAGAGGCTTTCAACAAGGCTGACCAGTGGGGAATGAAGCAACGCTATTCTAAGCTGAGAGCGAAAGATGCTATTAATATCAAAGAACACATGATAACAATCACAACTGATCCTTTGGTTGAGAATAAACAGTCTGCTTTTGATGCACTACAGAATATGCACCTATCTGGCGCTCCTCATAGAGACGGCAATGAGTGGAAGAAAATCATGGATGACGCTCAAACTGTTTTAGTTGAGGAAATTGCAACCACTAATGCTTATGGACAACAAGGTCGTAACTTAGACCCTTCAGATTTAGTGAATGGATATACAGAAGTAGATTACAGTAATGCTATTAAACGTATTAATGCAGACCCAACTTTAACCAAGGATCAGAAGGAACGTATCGTTAAAAGCATGGCTTCTAATCGTAAGACTCGTATAGCAGTTGAGGAGACAGCTAGAGCTACTGCAGACAATGCTACTCAATCTGGATTCTCTGCACTTCATTCTCAAGGTAAGCTAACACTAGCTATGATTGAAAACTCTAACATTGATTTCGAACAAAAGATGTACTGGAAAAGTCAATTAGAAGGCGGTAGTAAGAAGCCTTGGAAGGGTGATTACAATACTATTAAAGACACTATCCTTTCTGGAACTTGGTCTGAAGAGAATGATATTGCTCGTACTCCAGAGGACATTAAGCAAGCGGTAAGAGTAGCAGCCAACGAAAAGAACATCCCAGCTGATGAAGTTGAGAAGTTAATGAAAGACGTAGAGGAGGTTGCTAAAGCAAGCCCTATAACTGTAAAGAAGAAAGCTGCTAGAGTCCATGCTAAATCATCATTTACTGGAGATTTATCAACATTTGAAAAGTTAATGCTTGGTCAGAAAGGCAAGAGTGTTATGGCATCTGAAGCTCAAGAAGCTGCTGAGAATAAGCTGTGGAAGTACGATACCATGATTGAGAAAGAATTAGCAGAAGGTCGTAAAAATGGACTTACTTGGAACAAGATGCTTTCTCCTAGTAGCCCTGACTACATCGTTAATGATATTATCGACACGATTAACAGCATTGAGCCAAATGTAGTGGAAAAAGTTGATCCAGTAGAAGAGACAGACCCTACATTAATTGAAAGCGCTATTGACGCTGTATCGGAGTTTGATACTGGTGCAGAAAAAGTATTTGATAAGGTTGTAGACCTTGTGTCTCCAGATGGTCCAGTAGTAGATAAAAAGGTAGTTGCCCAGCAGGTTGTAGATAGTGGTCAAACAATTCACAAGGTTTACGGTAGAGCATCATACTTCCCATTAGGGACTACTCCTGTTCAGGCAAAGGCTCAAACAGATTCAAGCATGGCAGAAATACAAACTGGTGATGCAAGAATGAGAGTTGTGTTTGATAGTGAACATCCAGGATATTCTCAATACCTTGATGGCAGAGAATCAATGAAAGCGTGGAAAGAACGTATGGCGATTATGGGGTATGATATTACCAGTAAGATTCGTCAAGATGGCTACAGATTAGAATTACAAGATGTCGTGCTAACTGACGAAGAAATTGCTGCAGAAATGGAAAGAATTGCTAACGAAATTGAGGCTGATTAATGACAACACTACAAGATGCTGGGCAATGGGGTTTTACACCTGATGAAATTAATGCAGAAGCGTTAAGAATACAAGATACTGCCAAGCAATGGGGTTTCACTGATGCAGAGATTGAAGCAGAAGAGGGTATCAAGAACTCTAACTGGGTTCGTACTGTTACTAATGTCAATAAACCAACACTCTCAACAATCACAGATAGATTAGATTCTGGCTATAGTCCTTACATAGAGATAGGTGGTCGTAAAGGTAAGTTCAATTTCGATATTCCTAAACGTGAAGACGATAAAACACCAGGATTTCAATATCAGTTTGAAGCTAATGATGGTAACAACTACTGGTTTCAATTAGAAAAAGACTATCAAGGTGGGCGTTGGGATGAAGCAGAGCATGCAGAAGCAAACTACAATGAATACAAGGCATGGGGTGCAGAAACTAGAAAAGAGCTACTAAACCAAATGTGGGCAGGCTCTCCTCAAATTGCAGAGTTTATTGATGAATCTGTAAAGAATGATGTTCCATGGGTAAACGTTCAGGCAGGATTAAAACAGTTTAATACTTATCGTCAAATTTCAAACTCTGATACAGTTGGCAAGCCAGAAGTAGATGAAAACCTAGTGGCAATGATAGAGAATTATAAGTTAATGGAGCTGACCAAAGGCAAGGGTTTTGCTATGATGCCAGAGTTTGAAATACCTGAAGATGCAAGTGAAGAAACACGCGCCTTCATGGAGAAAATTCTTAAAGTTAAGCAACTTGCTAAAGATGATCCAAAAGGACTATTAACTAAAGAGTGGAAGTGGGAAGATGTTCCTGGGTATGGTTATGACTCTGCAGTAGTTGGTTTAGCGCATGAATTTCTAAAAATTAGAAACGGTGATGAAGACGCAATACAAAGTGCAGCTGAAATGATACTAACACTGCAGGCTTACGAAAACCAAGACTGGGGTAAGAAGACTTTATTCCGTATATCTGGTATTGGAAGTGAGCTGCCTATAATGATTCCAGCAGGTGCTGCTGGCGCTTGGTTTTGTGGAACAGCTGCTGCACCAGGAGGACCAGCAGTGGCAGGTATTGCAGGAGCAGGTTGTGGCATGGGAACAGCATTTGCAGCGCCAGCATTCTTTAGAGACTTGCTTACTAATCTTATGGATGAGGAGATGGGTGTTGTAGACGCTCATGGCGTGTTTGACTTATTAGCATCTGCTGCTGAAGAAGGTAGTTGGGAATTTCTAATCGGAGCTTTGACAGGCGTTGTTGGTAAAGGTACAGCTATGACCATGGAGACTCTTGGTGTAACAAACAAGATTGTAAAAGGTGGTGCAACGCTTACAACTGAAACTACAACAATGGTAGGGGCATCAGGACTTGTGCATGACTACACCCCAACATTGCAAAACTTCACAGATACTGCAATCGACCTATTAATTCTTAGAGGTGGTAACAAAGGATTTAAAGAAACCAAAAGCCTAATGAAGCGTAAATACCAAGGTACAGAGTATTACGTTCGTAAGAATTTAATGAAGTTATACGCTAAGTCAGGTATCGACCCTAGAGCGGTAAAAGAACATATTAAAAATAATCCAGAGCTTGCTAGAGAATTAGTAGAAACATTAGGCAAGAAGAACTTTGTAATGCCAGATTATTACATGCGTCATGTTGCAGAAGTAATGAATCGTCTTGAGCAGGTATCTCGTAGCACTATTAAGGTGGGCGAGCAGGATTTCCAAGTATCAAGATACTATGATGCCAAGAATGGTGAGATGGAAGTGATGTCACGTTTTGACGGTGAGTTTAAAGGCTTGCCAGATAAGATTACTTTCAAATTAACTGAAGATGGTAACTGGACTATTAAGGAAATGGAAGGTGACTTGAGCATTAAAGGTATTCAAGCTATTGCTGATTTTGCAGAATCTAAAGGTAGACAAATTATTAGAACAGAAGGTTTTGATGAAGTTTACAAAATCATAGAAATGCGTCAGGAGAAAGTTGAAACACTTGATCCTAGAGATCAAGCTGCAGTAGACCTAATGGAAGGTGTTAAACAGACAGCTGAAGAACTTCGATCCCTTGGTAAAGAAAAAGAAGCTGTTGAAGTAGAAACAGAAGGTAGAAACCTATTAGAACAGGCAGTGGGTAAAGACTATCTTCAACAAGCTGAAGCAAAAGTAACAGAGTATGAAGCGTTTGCAATAGATAAAGCAGCGAAAGATGCTGCTAATGCTGAGTATAGAGCAACAGGGTTTTATCCACCAGAAACAGTATTCAAAGATACATTTGGCAAGATAGATAAATTAGAAATACCTAAGCATGATATTGAAACACAATTAATTGCAACTCATTCTACAGAGTCAGCAAATATAGCTATTATCGCTGAAAAGGGGTTTGATGTTTCTAAAGGTAATGGATTCTTACACTTTGGTAATGACGCTCAAGCAAGAGGACGTGCTTCAGGAATGAATGACGCTTCATTTGTTAGAGTTCAAGTTAAGTATAACAAGCCACTAGATGCCCGTATTTGGGAGAATTTTGATGAGGCTACTGAAGGGTTAGGTACTCCGTTAATGACGGCTACATTCCTTAAAAACTTATCCAGAGAATATGAGAACCATCCAGCTAAATTAACTGACGCAGAATTTAATACTATTCGTAATGAGCAAAGTATTCAAGCACAGAGTTTAAAGTTAGCAGAAATTCTACAGACTAGAGGTTATGACGCTATTATCTACAAGAATGAAGTAGAGGCTAAAGGCGATTCAGTAGCAATTATGAGTAATGCTAATATGAGAGCATTAGGTTATGCCAAGTCTACTACTAAAGGTGAAGCTGAAGCGCTTGGTGCTGATAGAGGAATTATTAAAGGCTTGCCTTTTAGCTTTAAAGAGCAGTTGCAAGACATAGCAAAAGATGACGGCATTAATTACTATGACTATTCCAATAAAGAAATCATAGCCGAAGCTAAAGAGTTTAAGCTACGTTTTGATGGGAACATTGGTAGGATGGAGCAGGATATGCTCAATGGTGACTTCGGTGCTTCAGATAAAAAACAAGCACAGAAGAGTTACAGAGAGATAAAGAAGTTTTTGAAGAAGTTTGAAGAAAGTAGTGGCGAGAAGGTTGCTGAAGAGGCGTTCAACTTTACTGGCGCACCAGAAGCTAGAGTAACACCTAAAGGTATGGCTTCAGATGGTGGTTACAATCTAAGTTTAATTGAGGGTAGTACACAAGCTAACAAGATTATGACTATGCCAGCATTAGTAGAGATAGTTGATCTATTGATGGATGGCAAACTACCAGGCATCTATAAGAATCTAGGTGAAGGTACTCAAGGTTTATTTTCTCATATTCCTGGAAAAGGTAAAGAAACTGGAAAGATTAAACTTCGTGCTGATATATTCAAAGACCCTAAGATGGCTGCTAAAACTGTAGCTCATGAGATTGGTCACATGGTTGATTGGTTAGAAGGTGCTGAAAACTATACAATGTCAAGAGGTAATATTCTTGGTCGTTTAGCGAGTTTAAAAAAATACCTTAATACCTACATGGAAGGTAGACCTGGCGGTAAGAAGCCACTGACCCAGAAAGAGAAGAATAAGTTACGTTATGAGGCTGAAAAGTTCATTAAGAATGAAGTTAAAGCAATATCTGAAGTTCCTGAAATTAAAGAATTAGGTATTACTCCACAGCAGATAAAAGACATTTTTACTGGTGTTATGAAGCGTGCTGATGTAGACCCAAGAATATTCCAGCTTATATCAGATGCAGGTAAAAAACTAAAGAAAGATATTACTAAGACTGCAATGCGTGGCAAGATTCATCCAGAGATATTAAAAATTATTAATTCTGGTAAAGAAAAGAAAGCTCCATCAGAAGACATTCGTAAGAGAGTATTAGAGAAATATCATGAGATGTTTGAGAAAGAAGTAACAGCTAGAGAGTTACTAAGTCGTGATGTTGTGATAGAAGAGCTGAAGAAGGTTACTCAAGCATGGCGACCTTTTGATGAAAACGCTAACCCTAAGTACACTAAGTATCGTCATAATTCAAAAGAACTATATGCGGACTTCTTTAGTGCTTTAATGACTAATCCTCAGTTTGCTAAACTAACTGCACCAACAGCGTATGAAGGTTTCTTTAATTTCATTAACTCTAAGCCTAAATTCAAACAAGCTTATGATAAGATTCAAGAAGAATTAACTAACGGTAAGACACTAGATGCTGCTGAATCTAAACTTAGAAAAGGATTCCAAGAAGGTGAAAAGAAGTTTTTTGATCGTCTTGACCAGAATGAAGCAGTCTTTAAAGGCAAGGGTAGAGAATTTGCAAAGATTTTATTAGATCAATACTGGTATATTATTTCAGATGTAAAGAACTACAAGTCTAGCAATATTCCAGATTCTAAAAACCCTATCTTTAAGATTGATGAAATGCGTTACCAAGCATCAGAAGCTGAAGGTTATATGAATGACATGAGTAGTCGTGTTGTTGATAGAATGGAAAAATCAAACATTTCTCATGATGATATGGGAATATACATGTTCCTAAGACGTGTTGTAAAAGAGCGTGGTGAACTAGCTAACCCAAGAGGATTTGATGAGGCATCAGCAGCTAGACGCATGGCTGAAATGGAAGCTAGAAGCCCTATACTGTCAGAATTAGCTAACGAGTATTGGACTATTCGTAAAGAGTGGGTAATTGATAGACTAGAACAAACTAACATGTATCCTAAACATCTTATGGATAAGCTGAAAGATAATGATGCGTATGCTAAGTTTGATGTAATTGAGTATATGGATGCACACTTCGGTCCAGGTACTGGTGGTCGTATCTTTGGACAGATTGGTACATTGAAAGATATTGCTAATCCTTTCACTACAACAATGCTTAATGACATGATGCTAATGAGAGCAGCTAGTCAGAACATTGCATTACATACTACGATTGATTTTTACAGAACTGCTAATAAGACTGATCCACAAGTATTTGCTTTTGAGCCTGCTAAGAAACGTTTCACAGGTAAGTTTAACGAGTTCATTGAATCTACTAATCCAGATTTGAAGCTGGTAAGAGTTCTAAGAAACGGAAAGATGGAAGGTTATTACTTGGATAAGTATGTAGCTGAGGCATTTGAAAGAAACCCATTAGATGGTAATGCAGTAATTAATGCTACAAGAACATTTAATAACGCTATTAGAACGGTATTAACAGATATTAATCCAGGTTTCTGGATGGTGAATATGGTTCGTGACTACAATCGTACTGTTAAAAACTTGCCAGCAACAGGTTCAGATAAAGTTATTCCTTACAAGCAGTTCTTACAATATTTCAAATACTGGAAGCAAGGTTTTAAGCCAGCATTACGAAGTGTTTACGGCATTCCTGATTCTATCATCAAGGAAATGTATAAGAATAATGAGTTAATCTCTATTGAAGAAAGAGGTAATGACTTTAAAGCTGATACTGAAGCAGAGCGTTTATTAAAGCGTCATCATCAGAAGCCTCATGTATGGAAAAAAGAAATTACAATGCCTCTCAAGTGGTTGTATCGTCATATGACAAACATGGGTCAAGCTATTGAAAGACAAAACAAAGTAGCTGCTCACTTGTATATTAAAGAGAAATTCCCAGATATGTCACCTGAAATGCAAGGACACATGATCCGTGTACAAGCAGGTTCTCCAGCATTCTTGAGAAAAGGTACTGGCAACCCAGTAGTTAATAATATATTCATGTTCTCTAATGCTATGAAAGAGGGTTGGCGTGGTGACTTAGAGGTAATGAAAGACAGACCTGCTGAATACATGTACAAGACAATTCAGGCTAATATTATCCCTAAGATGTTAATGCATGGCATGGCTGTTGGAATGTTTGGTGATGAAACTAAAACAATCATGGACGGTATATCTGAGTACGATAAGATGAATTACATCATTATTCCTATTGGGTTAGGTGAGAATGGTGAGTCTATCTACTTCAGAATACCTCAAGATGAGACTGGACGTGTATTTAGCGGTGTAGCTTGGAAGATATTTGGACAAGGTAAAGAGCAAGATATTAGGTCTGTAATTGACTATACAGCTGGACAACTACCTACATTATCACCAGTATTAACCTCTATAAGCGCTATGAAAGACTATATGTCAGGGCAAATGCCTTATGATAACTTTAGACAACGTTCTGCTATCAATCAAACTACATGGGATGCAGGATTCCCAGAACGTGACAAGGCTATGACTGGTTATATGTGGAATACTATGGGTGGTGGCATCTATAAGAGATACGACACACAAAACCTGGAAAAGATTAAAACTGATCTTGAAGAGTTACTTCACTTCCCTATCTTGGAGAATACTATAGGTAGGTTCTTAAAAGTATCTGACTATGGTATTAGACAAGAACTGACTAATGCAGCAGAAGGTGTTAAGCAAGAGTCTGCACAGCAAACACTAGCAGCCAACCATGCCATCAACCAAATTGCACTTGATCCAAGCTATCAGATGACTGATGATGAGATTATGGCACTAGCTGCAAAGAGCAATAGCTTAGATAAAAAAGCTCAAAGAATCTTTGCTAATATATATGGTAACGTATTTGTACAAGAGCTAATGAAAGCACCATCAATTAAAGCAAGAGAGGCAATGTTTGAAAGAGTGAGAGAATTAGCTAAAGAGGGTAATTTACAAGCTCAGGAATATTTAGGTATCACAGATGAATAATTTGTTATAATCGACAACAATTAGAGGTTAAAAATGGCAGTATCAAGCACAACAAGTAAAGTAAGTTATACAGCATCAGCATCACAGACCGTATTTGCGTACACATTTAAGATATTCGCAGATGCAGATTTAAAGGTTTATGTTAATGATGTACTTAAAACACTAACAACAGACTACACAGTATCTGATGCAGGGGAAACTGCAGGCGGTAATGTTACCTTTGGAACAGGATTATCAGCTTCCGATTCAGTAGTAATTGAAAGAGTCTTAACCCTTACCCAAGGAACGGACTATGTAGAGAACGATCCTTTCCCAGCAGAAACTCACGAAGATGCACTAGATAGATTAACTTTTATCACACAACAACATCAAGATGCTTTAGATAGAACAGTTAAATTTGCTACTACGGTAACAGATGTAGGTGATGTAGAGGTATTAGGTTCAGCTACAGCTAGAGCAAGTAAATTATTTGCATTTGATTCTTCTGGTGGCTTAGACATTACTCAAGAAATCGGAGTTTACAAAGGTGGATGGGCTGCAACTACTGCTTATGTTGTTCGAGATATTGTTAAAGATACTGGTAATAATAATATTTATATTTGTAATACCGTTCATACTGCTAGTGGTGCTTTACCAATTTCTAGTAATGCTGATTCAGCCAAATGGGATCTAATTGTAGACGCAGCAGCAGCAGCAACCTCTGCTACCGCAGCAGCGACTTCAGCTACGGCAGCTGCAAGTTCTGCCACAGCAGCAGCTAGTTCAGCTTCAGCAGCAGCTACTTCTAAAACTGGAGCAGATGCTGCTCAGACAGCAGCTGAGACTGCTCAGACAGCAGCTGAAACAGCAGAAACTAATGCAGAAACTGCTGAAACTAACGCTGAAACAGCAGAGACTAACGCAGAGACAGCAGAGACTAACGCAGCGTCTAGTGCAACAGCAGCAGCTTCTAGTGCTACCTCTGCTTCAACAAGTGCATCAACTGCTACGACAAAAGCAACAGCAGCAGCTTCTAGTGCGACAGCGGCTGCAAGTTCCGCAACGGCAGCTGCGACATCAGCCACTAACGCTGCGACATCAGCCACGACTGCATCCACTCAAGCAACAAATGCTGCTACTTCAGCAACAACTGCTACGACTCAAGCTTCTACTGCTACTACTCAAGCAACAGCAGCAGCAGCGAGTGCAACAGCAGCAGCAGCTTCAGCAGATGCGTTTGATGATGTCTATCTAGGAGCTAAGGCTTCTGATCCAACATTAGATAATGATGGTGATGCTCTGACAGCAGGAGATATGTACTTTAATACAGGTACAGATAGAATGAGAGTTTATTCTGGAAGTGCTTGGGCAGATGTTGCTTTAGATAGTGCAACAATAGTTACCAAAACTTCAGCTACTGGTTCTGGAGTTCTTCCAGCAGGTACAACAGCACAACGAGATGGTTCGCCTTCAGCTGGTTATCTAAGATGGAATACAACAGACACTAGTGCTGAGGTATATGACGGTTCAGCTTGGGCTGCAGTAGGTGGAGGTAATACTACTGATGAAGGCTTATATGAACATTCACATACTATCAGTGCTAACTACAGCATAACTAGCGGTAACAATGCTTTAACTGCTGGACCAATTACAATTAATACAGGAGTCTCAGTCACAGTACCTACTGGTTCGACTTGGGTGATAGCATAATATGAGTAAAGTTAAGATTAAAGGAAACGCTTCGGGTACTGGTGTACTGACTATTGAAGCTCCTAATACGGATACAGATAGAACGATTACGTTGCCTGATGAGGATATTACTTTAGGTGGTGGCGTAGATGGTATTGTTTCAACGGCTAATGCTACGGCTATTACTATTGATAGTAGTGAGAATGTAGGAGTGGGAACTTCGTCACCTAGTGTTGCACTTCAAGTAGAAGATTCTGATTTTCATCAAGCGTATTTTAAAGGAACAAGTACAGTAGGTGGTATAAGACTAGGTAACTCTGTTTATGATAATGGTTTTATCTATTATGATAACGGTGCTAATATGCTGTTTAATACAAACAGCACAGAACGTATGCGTATTACATCAGACGGCAGAGGCTTGTCGCAATTTACTGCGAAGGCTTGGGTGAACTTTAATGGTACTGGTACTGTAGCTATTCGTGATAGTCATAATGTGAGTAGTATTACTGATAATGGTACTGGTGATTATACAATTACCCTTTCTAATGCTATGGCGAACACAA
>Ga0208299_1000562_pt1 | contig 33749 bp, 32 predicted proteins | sample 15_taG_FD_184089 | JGI IMG/M metagenome (GOLD analysis project Ga0208299, IMG submission 184089) | Marine viral communities from the Subarctic Pacific Ocean - 15_ETSP_OMZ_AT15312 metaG (SPAdes) (version 2) | ecosystem: Environmental > Aquatic > Marine > Oceanic | place: Pacific Ocean | collected...
TTGCTCATAATGTACTCCTAGTACATGGACTTGATTGTCCATAAAAGGGCGACCAGCGGTCGCCTTTTATTCCTTGCCATGTCCAAGGAAAACATGGGTTCAATTGCGCATAAAAGGGCGCCGGGTTTCCCCGACGCCCTTGGGCACTAGCGCAAGCTAGCGCCCTCTATCCACGCAGCCTCGACTGTGCTGCTGGTCGCATCCCTGCCCATTTCGCCCAACCAACTGCCCATTTGGGCCAGTTGGTTGGGCGAACACAATGTGGTCGTCACCCAGATCTTCGCTGCCTGATAGGCAGCCTCCACCTGGTTGTTGGAGGGCATGCGTTTGATCAGCTGGAGAGTCTCCTCTTCCAGCTGGAGGTCTTCCCAGCGCTGCCGCCGGTGAGCCCGCGTCGGGCACAGTCTAACCGGCGTACCCTCAATGGTACGCACATCGTACTTTTCGCCTTCTCTAACTGGCATTACCAGCCGAGAGGTGACGTGGGCATGATTGCCCTGGTGGGTCACCCCACGGACCTGGAGGTCTTCGCCACCGGCACCCACGAGGTCATAGGCGATCAGGTTAGTCCAGTTGAAGGTGAAGGTATTCATTGTTGCTCCAATTGGTACAAATGTACCGCTAATGCGCGTTATTGCGCATAAAAGGGCGAGGTCCGAAGACCTCGCCCTGGCAGCTAGGCGGTCAGCAGGTCGAACTGCCGTCGGGTTAGGCCCTGGGCCCGTGCCCAGGACCACCCGAGGAACCAGCTGGCCTTGCCAGTGGCACTGTCCCATTCAACTGCCCAGCGGCCGCTGGTCAACCGGGTGATCGTCACCCACCTGTTTGCGGTGAAGCCCCCATCCCAGCGGAAGCTGGCCGGCAGGCCATCGATGCCCGCCGACGCGGTAATCCACAGAGGCCAGGCGTCACCGGCCTTCTGCAGTTCAATGTGCTTCGCCACCTCGGCCGCCGCCTCGACGGGGTCGGTGGTCACCATGACCTCCTGAGCCACGTAGGCCCAGAAGGTCATCGCTACATCCTGGGTGACGACCAACCGGCCGGCTTCGTCGTTGATGGGATCAATGATGGTGGTGGTGTTGCTGGTCATTGTTGCTCCAATTGGTACAAATGTACCTGTAATGCGCGTTATTGCGCATAAAAGGGCGAGGTCCGAAGACCCCGCCCTTAGGCTCAGGCACTAGGCCTGAGCCCTGGCGATCAGGCTGGCCATGGCCTGACCTTGCTGGTCAAGCCTATGGATCTGGAGCTTCCACTCCTCTACCAGCTGCTGTAGCTGCTGGTTGAAGCTGGGTACCTCTGTGAGGTCCCAGTCTAGGTCTACTACTGCCTCCACTGTCTGGCACACAGTTAGCACCAGCAGCTCCAGGAGCTGTTGGTAGGCAGCATGCACAGTCGTGGGCTCAGCAATATCCAGGTCCAGGTCCAAGCTGGCATACACCAGCTCGGCTGCCAGGTCTTCAGCCACAGCTGCCTTGTCGAGCAGATGAAGCACGTAGCCCAGGCAGCCGCCCAAGCACACCATCATGAGCACAAATGTACCCATGCAGGAGGTGAACGGAACAGTGGCAAGGATCTCGATGACAGTCATATCTCTTCCTTAACAATTGGTTGGGCATGATTGCCCGGGTGGTGGCGGGTACCCTCCCGCATTGGCGGCCTCGTGGACTTACCCTTGTGGGTGCCACTAGCCTTGGTATCGTGTCCTGCTTATACCTGCAGGTGTAGGTGCGGTAGCAGATAGAGCACGTGCCCATGTACCTGCTGCCTATGCTGCCGTTGGCATTGGTGATAGCCTCCTGGTGATACCAGGGCCCAGGTGGAGGGCATTGACTCCCCACCTACATGCTTATGTTCGTGAGCATGCACACTAGCCGGTTGCGACCCGACTACAGGCTAGTACTAGGTGCTACCTAGTATGTGAGCTATTGGTGCTGGACCACCCTATATTGCGTGCACTCATCCACGCATACCCTTTATAGTCTGGGTGTTATTGACTATGTTTGCTACTCTTGGCTAACGTGTATGGCGCTACACATACGCGTCACCTCACTGACCTTACCTACATAGCTCATGCCTGCTGTTACAGTGTTCTCACACTGATGTCGGACACATCTCGCTGTTGCGGGTCAGATGTACTGATATTAGCTAGAAGCCCGTCAGTAACGGTTATTAGCTGTACGTTCATCATGCTGAAGTGTGCTATAGACAACGTACTGCCTGCACACCCGAGGTTGACCACTCTTATCTAGCAAGAGCGTCCCACTGACAATGTCAGTCCAAAGAAAAGGGTTGTGGATTAACCCCCGGTGGGCTCCGAACAATAGGGGTCCCAGTCCGTACCATTAACTAACCTGGTACATCACTACTGTGTCAATTTTCACCCCGTGTCACGAATTTTTTGTAATTAAAATCATAAATTTTGTAATTAAACGCCTTCGCCCCCTCGTCACGGAGCTTGCCGCGGCTTCGCGGGTGTCTAGCTTTTGTCAGGAGGACCTATGAAATCACAAGAAAAATTTGTTAGCAACGCCCGCGTCCGCAATATCGCTGCCGCCTTGGCAGCAACTGCTGTGGAGCCCAAGGAGTTTCATTTCCGTGGTGCTTGCTGGTTGTACCATGGCGGTCGTGTGGCTGTTCCATCCGATATCAGTCTTCGAACACTTACTGACATCGGGTGTCGGGTATCGGATGTAGATGAGGTGCACGGTAGTTACTGGCTCCCTGCTGGCCCGGTTGTTGCCGCCTGGGTGCGTGAGCAACAAGATCTTCAAGCTGCTCAGGTAGCGGGGCGCTGCTATGACCAATTAGGGATTGTTCCAGAGGACATTTACGATGTACGCTGCTAGATACGAAAACCTTTGCTGGCTTGGCAGCCCGGGGGCTGCGCTGCTTCCCTGCTTGCCCAACCTTAGCCAACGTCAGCACCTAGGTCTGGCTGACTCCGAGTTGGTATCTGTAGGTACCGGCTGGGCCGCCGTGGGCGCAAGCGCCCGGGAGCTGCATACGCGCTATCAGGCTTATCTGCACGCGCGCACAGCCTATCCTGAGTACCCGGTGTTCATCACTCCCAGTGGAGTAAGGGTGCTGCTACCAGCCGAACCCCGGGTTATTACCATAGATGTGGCTATAGACAATGACAGCCCATGATTTCCTTGCTGCCAGCGCGCTCATACGCCTTCTGGCAGTCCCCCAGGAACTTAAAGCCCCATTCTACCTTGCTAGTATAGCCAGATATGAGGCCCTGTACACTAATAGTCCACGGCGCCACGACTGTCCTTTCTGTCGCCAGTTGCTTCGCCGACACGTTCAAGACTGGCGGCCAGCCCGCGCACACGCCCAGCAGCTGCTAACCGAGCTCCAGGCAGCAGCGCCTGGACACCGTGCTTGCCAGCAACTTCAAACCATTATCGATATTGGCGATGAATTCGCCGGGAGCACCGATGAAACTACGAATACAGACTAACGAAAACGGAGAAACCGAGGTATACTTGGGTACGGTGTTGATACCAGGGGTACAGCATGTGGCCTTTAGTGCCAGTGTCGACAACCCTGGCGGCCAGGCGTTGCTTATAGTTTCGCCCATCGAGGTGCTAGCTGTTGTTAACAGCCAGCTGGTTGACATCGAAACCACACCCGTAGGCACCAATGTATGATGATGTTGCAATAACAGTAGATGGCGAGCCAATATCTGTGGATTGGCTGTATGTGCGCGTACAGCCGCTGAGACCCCAGGTACTTAGTTGCAGGACTCACGCGCCCACTGAGGGAACGCGGTTGCAGCTACAGCTTTACAAGGTTATTGGCGCCAACACCTACGTGGCAGAAACCAGTTACCTGCTGTTAACATCTGGAACCGCCTTGATAGCGCTGGAGACACCATGGGCGATGAGTTAGTCAAGCACGACCGGGCAGTACCCGTCATACTTAGTCACGGTCAAGACTACGAGGCCTGGCTGGCCCGCCTACCAGCTGACAAGAAAAAGCGCGTGCTAACAAGCAATCAAAGCATGCGTACTGGCTTACATACGGTAGCGCCCCTTACCTGTTGTGGGCCCGCACGTTGTAAATACATAGCCCACTGCCCGCTAGCTGGTCGTGATGAGCACGGCAACATCGTGGCTGGCGATGCCGAGGATTATCCTGTTGGCAGACCCTGCGTTATGGAAGCGCTGTATATGCGCGCCAAGATCGAGGAATACTATGCTCATCTACAGGTTGACGTACATAACCCCGTTGAGGTCGCGTTGGTTAACGAACTGGCGTTAATAGACCTGTATAAGAACAGGGCGTTGATGGTACTTAGTGCCGGTGACTCCGCTGGTCAGGGGCAGGACCTGATGCGTACGGACGTCATTGGTATCACCGAACAAGGTCATGAGCTACAGACTACGCAAACACACCCTGCGTTTGAAGCCCTGGAACGCCTGGAGAACCGTCGTGGACGACTGCTTGACAAGCTGGTTGAAACCCGTCAGGCCAAAGTCAATGCCCAAGCTAAGCTCGGCAAGCACGATGAGGCAAGTCAGGTACTACAAGAGCTGCAGGCGGTGAAGCGCCTGCTGCTCGATACCGGAGAAACAAGTAAGGAAATAGAGCTTAAGCTGGAGTAACTGTGAATCCACTACTACGCCAAATGTTTTTCCTTGATACGGAAACTACGGGCTTACACCGTGGCGCCTCTATCCACGAACTAGCGTTACTGGATTACGACAGGCGTCATGTCAGTAGCTGGATAGTAGATCCAAACGCTGTTACCACAAGTACAACAGGTGCCCAGGACCCCCTTCGACTAACCGCCAGGGCTGGTGACGTACATACTCGCCTGCCAGTTAACACCTGGGACCAGGTATTTAGACACCAGTTGAAACTAGGGCCTGATAGCCCGGTAATGCGTAGTCTGGCCCAGGTTAGTCCGTGGTTGCACGAAAATATCGTTCGTGGCCTGTATCCGCACTTACGTGGAGATATCGAAACCTGGCAACAGCTAGACTTGCGCCGTCGCGCCATGGCTGCTGCTGGCTTTACCTTTAGTCAGCAACGTGGGTCCGTGCACGCGGCGCTTGGGGATATTCCTCGACATCTAAGCCCCGGCAGCACCTTGTGGATTGCCAACGCCGCATTCGAAAGCAAGCAGGTGGGTGCACAACTAGCTGCCGACGGTCAGGCGTTACGAAATCAAATCGCTGCCAGCTTGGAAACCGCTGGTGAGGGGAGTGACATCCTGTACGTTACGGGACCAGAGGTTAACCAGGCAAGGACGCTGGCGGCTCATACGGGTGACTACAGGCCAGTCTACGAGGCTTACCGACGTCATGTACCAGCCGCCGGCACCACGGCCGTCAGAGACATCCTGGACGTCACCAGGGCGCTTAAATCCTGGGGTACGGCAACCCGTATGAGATCCCAGAAGGGCCTGGGTCCTCTTGGTATAGACATAAACGCCCAGATGTTATCTCGTGCGTTTGGAGACCGGTTGGCTCTCGAGGTGCATCGCGCTGCTGAAGACGTGGCTTTACATGAACAGTATGTACTTAGGCGCCAAGCGGAGTTAATTGAGGCTTTTCGCGCCGATACCCCCGACCTACGTGCACAAGCCCGACGAGGTGTTGGTCCGCTCGCAGCAGCCTCAAGGTATTTTGGTTACGAGGCTGCGGTTAGTAAGGAGGCGCAGGAGCGTGCTGCCGCACAGCGTCTTGCGCGTGCGCGTGAGCAACTACTGCTTGAAGGTCATGCTGTTAGTCAATCGGGTATAGCTGGTATTCGACGCCAGGCTAAAACCCGACCTGATGGCCAGCGTGTTTTCGAGCCCAGACCCTTCTACCGACACAGGTATCACCAGCAACTATCAGAGGTGGTTGACCACATTCGAGACCAGTATGATGTCGATTGGCAGGCGCTTGAACGCCAGTATGGCAGCTACGCCACGGTTGAACAACTGCGTGCTGGTCATCATCGTCATGTACGCGACCTCGATGCCAGGATACTTGGTAAACTAGATGCTGCTCCCTCTGTGCGAACAGGAATAGCGGGTCCTAACCTGCGCCGTGTAGCCGGGGACTTGCGAACGGGTGGCGCGCTGTTGGCCGCAGGTGTTGCTGCCGTTGGTGTCGCCGCGGTGTTTCCATCTACAGGACCGCCCGCGCAGTCGTCTGTGCTAAGTTACGGATACAGTGATTGGCTTGCTCGCAACGAGGGAATGAGGCACGATGGACCGATTGGCGCCCAAAGGCGGCAAAACACCGACTTTGGTAGCCCGTATCAGGGACCACAAACCAGTATGGGCGTACTAGCAGATCAGGAGCTATTGGCTGAGCGTGAGCGGTGGTTGCGAACCCAGTATGGGGTTGTACATGGCCCTGGCGGCATAGCCAGTGTATTTGGTTCCAAACGCGGTGCCAACTACATTTCCAACACCCGTACACGAGCACCAGGGGAATTTCCTGGCTTACGAGGGCAGGGTCTCCAGGTGCTTGATGTTGATCCAACAAAGTACGAAATCGAGCTAGAGGATCCAGATACGCTTAAACTCACCAGGCGAGGTGGAGCGCTTGCAGCATTCATGGGGCAACAAAGTGGATACAGCTTTCGTCTTGAAGGCATCGACGCCCCCGAAGTGCAACATGGGGTCTTTGACGGCGGTGGGGCTGGCTATCATACGCCGCAGCCCGGCGCTGACCAAGCCGCAGCCGCAGCCAGGGCGTTAATCGCCGGCAAGCGCCTACAACTTGTGATCAATCCTGGTGAAAGCACCTATGGTCGTCAACTAGCTGTCCTGTACGCAGATGGCAAGAACTACAACCTGCAGGCTGTGCAACGCGGCCACGCGGCCTTCCTTCCCTTTGGTAAGGCTGGCGACAGCATGGTTAGCTGGCAGGCGTTTAGAAGCGCTGAAACCAGAGCTTACAAGGCTAATCGAGGTATGTGGAGTCAGCCGTGGGCACGGGCGTTTTACGAGGCTACCAGTGCTCGCGGAGATCGCATCACCTTCAACACCTTTACGCGTAAAGACCGTATTGTCGCCAATAGCGGACATCTCAGTATTCTCACTACCATGGAGGCTGCACAGCAGCAAGGGTGGAATCCCGGCGTGGCTGCTGCCGCGCAGGCAGCTGGAGCAACAGCTGGTATACACGAGGACAAGGTGACTCCGTGGGTAATCAGTCAGCCAAACGCCCCGCATAAGAACTACCTGGTGGAGCAACAACGGGATCTGAGTTCATACATCAGTCAGCACGGGCGACCGCGGGGGCCCCACCGCCTCCGGGCGACAAATGGAGTCAGGACGCTAGACAGTGTGATGGCAGTTGATACAATGGGTACCAGCACAAGTCCGCATACGCGTCGAGGCTACAGTGCCTACAGGCATTATGGAAGTCAACAGGCGATTCAGCGGCGACGCCAGCAAGGGCTGGCGCAAAGACAACAGAACCACATGATGTTTAGAAGTCCCGTGGGACACCATAGTATGGAGGCATGATGCTTAGGCAGTATTTGGGATTAGGTGGCACGCTCATGGCCGGTATGGAGCCATCTGCTGTTAGCCCGGGTGGCCAGGTGGTCAGTAGCGGCTACGGTGGCGTTATCACGCAACAACCTGGCAGGGTGTTGCCGTTAATGACTGGCCAAGCCCCTGGCTTCAACAAGATGACAGGTTGGCAACGTGCTGGTGATGTTGCCCCTGGTGCCGCAGGTCTGGCTTTTAGTGGATATCAGATTTACCAGGGATACCAGGAGGGCGGTTTAGCGGGTGCTGCTAGTTACGGCATGATTGACCTTGCGGCTTCTGCTGGTGCCGCCCGGTTCGCCTACGGTAGTCCCGGTACACGCGGGCACCAACCAGGTAGTGGCTACGGTAACAGGTTTCAGCGCCTCGGCCTCAAAGCCTCGGCAACGCAGTTAAGTTACGGGGGCTTTATGAGCCTGGGTGCCAGATACCTTGGCGGTTCTGTCGGTGCCACCGTAGGTATGGCTGCAGGACAGGCTGTTGGTGGCCTCGTAGGTGCTACCGGACTACCTGGCAGCGAGGCCCTGGGCGGAGCCGTGGGTATGGGGCTTGGAACCGCTGGCGCGTTAGCAGGTGGCTACGTAGGTGCTGCGCCGTTAGCTGGTAGTGTCAACGCCCTGCGCCTAGCTGGCGTAAACCCGGTTATCGGCGGCTTGGCTGTAGCTGGTGGGGCTATGGCTGCAGTTGGGGTTGCAACAGCAGGCTATGGCACGTACCATGTTAGTAAAGCCGTCGCCAATGCCGGCTACGCTCATTCGCAAATGCAAAGAGGTGTTCATACCAGTGGTAGTATGGCTGCGTTTATGACCAGGGGCGCTACCACAATGAGAGCCAGGGCAGTACAGGCGTTTCATCGAAACCATATGAACGCCCGTTCAGCGCTTGGCCAAGAAGCTAACTTCATGCATTACAGTGGGCGAAATTACCATTCGAGGTATAGATGAGGTTAAAGCATTCTTTTCGAACACGGGACCATGCGTTAGCTGCGGCTGTTGACAAAGCCCTCAACCAAGGGTGGAGTGTGCTGGTGCTGGGTACTGGATTTTATTTTGAGGCTTTCGAGCGCTATGTCGCCACTGCACTAGACCTTTACGCTGGTGAAGCCGTGTATATCATACAGGAGCAACCTTATGTTAGTGCTCGCTTTCATGGCGGTGGTACCATTAGGTTCGCAGACCTTACGCCAGGGCAGGAGAGAGGAAAGGCAGGTCTAAATAGCCAGGTGACAGCAGATTTAATCTATGTTATCGAGGACGATCGCGGATCGCTGGTCTCGCTACTTGCTCACATTGTGCATCCGATTATGGAACGTAGTGGTGACCATTGCGTCCTTTCTATGATTGGAGAATCAGATGACCCCGAGTTTGGACAGTATTGAAAGCAAACTGTATGTTGTTAACGAATACGGTGTAAAATATCAGGATTCAAATGCTCGTTTAGACACCGCAGAACAGCAGTGGCTTGCTAGCAACTACGGTGTCCGAACAGACTGGCACCCCACGTGTATAGGGTGCCAGGCTAGACAGCTAATCAAGTACAAGGAAGCCCGAGATAAAGATGGTACCCCCGTGCGGGACTTTCGTGTTCCCTGTAAGGGTATTCCCGCCGGGCTTGGCGCTGGCGCGCTAGCAGCTCGTGATGCACTTGTTACCAAGCATAATATCACCAAAACCAGGGCTAACAAACTGCTACTTAGTACCGTTGACCCCGTAGCTTGGGCCGAGCTGTTTTTTGGCTTCGATGACTCGAAGAAAACCTGGAGGCTCAGGCCCTATCAGAAAGAGCAGTTGCGATGCAGTAGCAAGCGCATTGTCATCAGGGAGGGTCGGCGTAGCGGCAAGACCTTTGTAAGTGCGTTAAAGCTTCTTTACTTTGCCCTAACACGGCAGGTGCCTGCGGGTTATGATAACGAAACTGGAGAACAGTTGTTTTCTGGCCCAGAGATTATGATTGTCACCCCCTATCAGTCCCAGATTCTTAACATCTTTGATGAGATGGAGAAGCTGTTAAAGCGCAATCGGGACCTGATGAAGAGACTGACCACAAGTAGTGGTGGAAGCCTGTATGTAAAGACTCCGTTTTTCCACATGGATTTTGATAACGGTGCCATCATCAAGGGCTTTGTTTCTGGCGTTGGAACCAAGGTCGATGGTAGTGGTGGCGGTACCATGCGTGGACAGAACGCTACAATCATCTACCTGGATGAAATGGATATGATTCCTGACGAGGTGCTGGACAAGGTTGTTATGCCTATCTTGCTTACCGACCAGGAAGGCGATGTGGTGCTGGTGGCCACAAGTACACCTATTGGAAAGCGCGCCCGATTTTACAGTTGGTGTTTTCCGCCTGAAACCCTGGTAGAGACACCATATGGCTGGACGGATATCAAAGGGCTGGCTGAGCCGACTGCTGCATTGCCAGTGTTGACTGGCAATGGCGAGATCGCCCACACAGAAGAAGGAATGGTTCGTAATTACGACGGAGAGATGATAAGCATCTCTCCGTTCTATCGCCCTGTTGTAAGTGCTACCAGTAATCATCCTGTGTATACTCGACGAGGATGGGTTCAAGCTCATGAACTGACTCTAGATGATGAACTTTTTATTCCCGTTCCAAAATTACAGTCAGAGCAACTCACGTTCGACAGCCTCAAGCTTCGTATGTGCGATCAGGATAAAACGCAATTCGCGCACGATGCTCTTAAAGCTGATTCTATTACGGGTTTTTCTAAACTAAAGAATATTCCGCGAAGAACGCTGTCCTCTTATATTGCCAAATATCGTAAGTATGGATTTGTTGCAGATCAGCGTCGAATAGCAGGCTTCTTGTCAGCGAAGGAGTTTATGCAGCAATGGCATGACGAGTTCAACGATGTTGATGCTCAGGTTTTAGGCTTATATTTAGCAGAAGGTTCGGTTGTTCGTTCTGTCAAAAATAATTATGTTTCTGGAATCAAATGGACTTTTCATGCTAGCGAATCAGAGTTAATTGATATAGTTTCTAGCTGGTGTACCCGTTGGAACTTACCTTATGTTATCAATGATCGCTCCGACCTAGATACGACTAGGGAAGTCATAGTCTACAAATCATGGCTCGGCTATGTATTCGGAGCCGAAATAGGAATCTCTCACGACAAGCAGATTCCAGGTTGGTTCGATCCTATCTTTACCGAATCTTTACTTAAGGGGTTGCTGCAAGGCGACGGCGGAGTGGGCGATTATGTCGATTGGACGATCACGCTTACCGCTCAAAATGTGTTGCTGCGCTTAGATCAGCTACTGCGTGCTAATGGAATTCTTGTCAGTTTATCGTCATTAGATAGACCTGGTAAGAAACCTTGCAAGGCCCTACACAGTATAGCTCAGCGTTATTGCCAGCAGGTACCTGGTGGATGGTGGACCAAGGTTCGCAAGTTAAGTAGCAGTGATTATGTGGGTCATGTATACAATCTAGAGGTACCTAGTGCACATGATTATTCAGTTGGCTTCAAGGTTCACAATTGTCTGGAGGACCCTACCTTTAAGGAGGATCACCTGCCGTCGACAGTGCTACCTCAATGGGATAAGATAAAGGGCATGCTTGAAGGCGAGGGAACGCAAGAAAGTTTCCGAGCCGAGTATATGGCTGAGTTCATTGAAGGTGGACACGGGGTGTTCAAACCCAGCGCTGTTTTCCAGGCTAGGGCTGATTACCGGTATAACGAAATGTACAATAACGGCAACTGGTGGCGGGGGCGAGGTGTTCTTGAGCGCAAGAACATCATTTACGCGATTGGCATCGACTGGAATAAAAATGCTGGCACCGAGTTCGTTGTTGTTGCCTGCGATCCCACAGGTAGTACAAATGACATCTTTGGAACCAAAGATGGTGGTTACAGGTATTGGGTAGTAGAAGCTATCAACATCGCTGCTGGCAAATTTAGCGCGGACCAGTGGAAGCGTGAGGTAATTCGACTCAATCACAAATGGCAGCCACATTACATCTACGCAGACGAAGGCTATGGACACACCATCATCGAGGACCTAAAGTTACTTAGTATTCGCTTTAGAGGTCGAGCCTCTGACCCAATGCAGGTTAGTACCAGTAAGTTGGCTGACAGGTTAAAGAGCTTTAACTTCAGTAGCAATGTCGAAATGCGTAGTCCGGTAGATGGCCAGAAGATGAAGAAGGCTGGTAAGGCTTTCTTGGTTGAAAACGCTGTTAGACAGTTCGAGGATGGGCGAGTTTGGTTCAGCCTGTACGACGAGCAGCTCAAGAAAGAGCTTCTTAACTACGTGGTGCTGCGCCGTAGCCCCACAACCAACAAGCCGGTATATGGTGCTGAAAGCCCCACTATCGGCGACCATAGGCTAGATGCCTTCATGTTGGCGCTAGCTGGTATTCAGCTCGAAGAAGGTATTTACGTCAATGGTCGAGCGGTTGGCCAGGGTGCGCCCGCACATATTTCCGAACAAGAGCTTAAGAACCGGGCTGGCAGGAATCGCGACCCGCTGGGAATCAGGGGGCTGTTTAATCAGTTGAGTAAAACCGGTGCTGGCAACAGTAAGATAGAATCGATACTGCCAAGAAGATTTGGGGAAAGCCAGGATGAGGCCATTAGGCGAGCTGCTCTCGACGCAAAAGATGATTCGGCTCGTGTTAAACACCGATCTCGGGGTATGATGAAGCAAGACCTTAGTGTCTACGAATACTATGATGAACGTGCTGGCATACCGGCTAAACTTTATGAAACAGATGAAGAACACAGTTGGCAACCGGGCTCAGCGCCACATGTTGTAAACCCTAGAGGACGTCGCGGACCGAAAGCCCGACGTATTAAACGGAGATAGTAATGCCAGGCGTAAAAAATATACTTGATAACACCTGGGGCGGTGCAGCTGTATGGGCTGGTAAATCTGCCCCTGCACTACCGCCGCTACCTGCGCTACCAACACGGGGACCGCTGATACCCAAGGGTGATATTAACGACGTGCTGCCTATCAAAAGGCCGCCACTCGCAGGTGGCGGCCCACGACCAGAATCTATTCCTCATAAGCCTAGCAGGATACAACAGTCAGTCCAGGCTTTTCACCAGGGAGGCTCCGTAGCTCCTGCTGTAGCTGCTGCAGCTGCTGCTCCTCCAAGCCTAACGCGTGGCTTATCAACGCCAGGTCGCGGCATGGGCTTGGTTGGTGCTGGAATACTTGGCGGCATGGGCGGGTACACAATGGGCAACCAAGATCTTAGTAGCTTTGCCGCCGGTGCCAGTTTTGGACTTGGTGCTGGTGCGTTAGCTAGACCCATGGCTAGGAATGCCCTTGGCAGATCTGCTATGGTACTCAGGCGCAATGCCCAATCTGTTCGATCTAACAATCCTAGCGCTGGCAGGCAACTCAATGCCGCAGCCGAGCGTGCTGCTCAAGCGCGTCGGGCTATGAATACTCAAGATGGTCGCTATCTTATGCATGCGGGTGGAAGCCTACTTGCCGGTGGCGCGTTCGGTAGTATGTTTATGAGCGGAAATCGTAAAAATCACCGCCGGGGCTTCAACCAGAGTCGTGGCAACACGTTTTGAGGTAGTAAATGGGATTAGCCCTGTATGATGAATCAGAAGTACTCATGCCTATGGACGCACTAGAGGTTGTGATTAACAAGCTGCGTACGTACCACAATGGACGAAATGGTGGCGCCTACGAAGTGTTACTGCATCTACGCAATGACGATCCAGCTGTTTACTACCATGGTCTTTCTGTCGGATATGATGCTGATGCAGGCATAGATAGTGGTCCGCTTGGAAACACCGGTTGGAGTATTAAGTTCAGCCAAGGAAGTAGGCAGCCAACTGAGGCTGAATGGGATCAGGTAATTAGTGGTGCGAGTTTGGCAATGGCAGATATTGGTGCTACAGGTACTCCTGATACAAGTACTTATCACCCATTCTGGGTTCGTGTATATGCGCCGGGTGAAACCGCCGCACAACTACGCAGCGGTCAGAAGATAGAAGTAGATTACCTAGAGGACGTAGTGTGATATGGCTGATCCAAAAATCCCTGTCAAGAAATTATATCGCCCAGATTACGAACCAGTAGATCCCGACCTTAATCGCTCTACCGGCAAGCCTTCTAAGACCGGTGTACCCCGACAGACTTTTGAGGAAGCTAGGGGCGCTGCGGAGCAGGAGTTAAGGCGACTAAAACGTATTCGACTAGACGGCGGCAAGGCCAATCAGCCCAAAACAGTTAATCCTCAAGGCAGTAGATTGCGTCCCAGCCTTACCTTCGAGGAGGCTGTTGTTGTCGAGGCTAGAAAAGACGAGCTTATCGCTCGTATTCGTGAGACGCGAAGTAAGGTAGCGGCAACCCGATCCACTATAGATGAGCTTCTTCGAGGTGACGGAACAGCATTGAGTTTCGATATTGATATCGAGCGGTTACCTCAGGTAAAAAGAGCTATAAAGAAAGCTTTTGGTATCAACAACCCTACCACAATCAGTTATCCGATGTATAAGGCGGCGCTGGCTGCGCGCCGCGAGCTAGAACAGAGGGAAGCTGATGATTACACTTCAGGTAATTGGGGCGAGGAAGAGGAGGAGTAATGGGTTTTTTAACCGAAGCCGCACGAGATGAAGATCCGAATGATCCTGATAAGGGTGCGGAGGAAATGTACATGGAAATCTTTGCCAAAATTGCAAGAGACTTTGTACATCGTGAAGACTTGAAACTTATTTTGCTGGAGTTGCTAGTGGAGCTGGGTTTAGAAGGCAATGTTCCTACAGAGAACGACACGGCGGCAAGAGAGCGTGCCAAGGAATACCGCTCTATGCTCGATCAGGGTAAGCAGGGTAACGAAATCTATCCGGACCTAATTCCGGCTAGCGAAGGTGTTGAGGAAGATGGCAGCTGAATTCGAAATTAATTGGGAAGACCCACAGCTATGGCAGCACCTTGGTGTTATCATCGGGCGCTTCGAAAAAGCTGCTTTGAAAAGTGAGTCCCGCGATGGACTCACTGCTATTGCTCGGGGACCGCTAGAAGCTACAGATATGCTTTTGGAAGGTGCCGAGAGCATGCTTACGTCTGACACGTGGGGTAGTACCAAGGGCCTCGCTGCACCAGAAGAGCAACCGGATGAAAATGGGCGCTATGAAGCCAACAGGGTAAAAGAGACAGTCGCTGAATCTAATAACCAGGTGACTAATGCTGATGGGGATGTTGTAGCCGCAGGCTCGGCAGTCGGTGTTGTTTCTGCAGGTGTTGAGCGCCCAGAGCAATCAGAGTCTGATGTTATTGGTACCGTACCCAAGCCAAGTGTTCAGGTGGGCTTTGACATAAATGCCGATGCGGATTTTGCAGCTATTTTTCCGGATGGTGAAGTTGGCAATAGGGTTGCAGAAGAGATTATGAATTGTGCTGGCATGGGAGCTGACGTTTGTAAGCCCCAAATTAAATTCAAGTGGCAGATGCAGCCGATTGATCTGCTTGGCCCACTAGGCGATCTGGTAGATAGCTTGAACAACAGTATAGATGGTTTGAATTCTCAACTGGACCCGTTTAGCCTATGGCAGAACTTTTGTGAAATTGGAGAAGAGTTTAAGCCCTGGTGTTTGCCTGACCTGATCATGATGCTAATGGCTCTGAAGGTTGCGCTTCGGAAGTACCTGTCTTTTCAACTTGAGATTGCTTTAGACTGGACGGTAATCCTGGCTCCGCTACTAAAGATTATTACTGAAATTATCAGCGGGCTAGTAAGTGCAATTGTTGCTGTCATGGTCTCCCCAATCGAATGTGCCATGTCTGCAGTGGCTTCGGTTGCCACTGCACAAAGAGAGCTAAACGCTGCTCTTGCTGCCGCTGCAGCAGTTGGTCAAAGAATTGGCGACACCGCTCAACAGACTGGCACTACCGTAGCCAGTGTTTTTGATGGTGAGCCAGGTATGGTTTACGAACCAGTTGACGGGGAAGAAGCTAATATCGGTGTAACTGAAAAAAGTGTTGAGCAGGGGTTGAAGAATCCGCAAGCTGGTAGAAAAGCTATTGTCGGAGGGCAAAGCACCTCGTCTGAATTGCCGCCGCCACCGCCTAAAAAGGTAGCAACCGGTATAGATTTTAGTAGTATTCGAGGCATGCAGGATTCGTTTCAAAACCAAGAGTTTATTAACGGGCATTGGAGCGACCAGGTGTTGGCCGCACTACAGGACGCAAGGCTTTGGATTACCGATCTTGACGATAAGCTCCAACAGGCGCTATCCAACCTCAATATATTAGTTAGCGGTGCTTTCAGTATTACAATTGGTAATATCGGAATCCTTCTTTTAATTAAGGATCTTATTGGTTTGGTTTCTACTATGATTTCAATGCTAGCTAAGCTTTCACCTGGTGAGCGAAAAGCAAATTTCTGTGATATCGTAGAGGCCAATCCAGATATCTTGAGGGCTGGTATCCAGCGTACAGCCGGAAGAGCTGCTTTCAATCTTGAGCTAGATGCTCTTGGCAAAGAAGGAAGACTTACTAATGAATTGGTTGCCCTTTACAAGGGCCCAGAGCGTGTTGGTACAATCAATTGTACTAATCAACTTGAGGGGACTCCTCAGGGTGAGCTGATCAAGCGTTGGATTAGTGAACTTGGAGGCACTACATGAATCCAGAGATACTATTTAGTATGGTACAGGCTATGCCTTCTCATGACGCACAGCGGGCCGCTCGTCAAATGCGGCCTGCTGGTATGAAACGTGTGACGGATAAGACTCTGCATTTTAGCGGTCGCCATCGCGGACAGTGGTTTAAGCCGGATTTTAATCTTCGTGAGATACACATCGCACGTAAGACGGACGGTTTCATATTCAAGTCTACCCAAAAGAAAGTTAATCGTGTCATGGTGGCTGGTTGGGAGATAGTCGGGAATAATCCCGAGCCACGAGACTACGTGGTAAGGCGCCTGTTGGAAATGGCATGGGCAAGTCAGACTGTGCTAGATCAAGTTGTGGAACAAACGTTTACCCAGCTGTTTTCAATCAGCAACTGTGCGTGGATCAAAAAGCGAAGTGTTGATCTTAGTAGCGGCAGTATCAGGCGCCAGTTTGATCGCGAGTTAGAACCCGTTGCTGCTTACTTTATTGTTGATTTTGATACGCTAGAGCTTAAAACCAAACGTAATGGTGAACCCAAGAAGTGGCGACAGATTGATCATGTCACTGGCGAAACAAAAGAGTTCTTCCCTCACGATGTAGTTCATTTCCGTACAAATCAGGATCCAGGCTACAGTATTGGCTTTCCAGAATTACATCCTGCTCTTGATGACATTGCGTTGTTGCGCCGTATCGAAGAGAACGTAGAAGATCTTATTGACGCCAACTTGTTTCCGGTGTTCCACTATAAGGTGGGCAGTGATACGTTTCCTGAAACATGGGGACCTGATGGGCGGAAAGAAACTGACATTGTCAAAAACACCATTGAGTACATGCCAGCTGGCGGTATCTACGTAAGCGATCACAGGCATGAGATTGAGGCGGTGGGTAGTGAGGGCCGGGCTTTGCGTATTGAATCCTATCTTTCGTATTTCAAAAGTCGCGCACTTGCCTCCCTTGGTACGACCGCGATTGACATGGGCGAGGGCGATACTGCAAATCGCAGTACCGCCAGTACCCTAAGTAAGGGTACCCTTGGTGACGTTGAAGCTATGACAAAGGTTTTTAAGCGATACTTTGATTTCTTCATCATTAATGAGTTGCTGCTAGAAGGTGGTTTCGATCCTCTCGATCCAGAGAACAAAGTTGAGATCAAGTTTGGAGTAATCGATAAGGAAGAGCGCCGCGCGGATGAGAACCAGGAGATTCAATTTTGGTTAAATAATATCCATACCATTGATGAGGTTAGAAAGAACTTAGGCGATGAACCCTTTGTTGACGAGATGAGCGAGCGTACGTTCTTTAGTATGTATCAAGAGCAACTTGAACTAGTCAAAGCTGGTGGACCTGGTAGTGCTGCACATGAAGCATTAGCAGAACATCCTGGATCTAGTATCACACCTCAGGGCGTGGCAAAAGAAAAGCAGTTTGCAGAAAAGCAAGAGAAGCTTCGTAAGCAGGCTGGTCCGCAGGGACGTCCGGCAACTAAGAAGAGTGGAACGGTAGCAAATCGCTCACGCCCCGCGAACCAACATGGAAAAAGGGCTAGTGCGAAAACTACAAGAGATATAGTGTTTATGGATGGCTGTACATACAGTATAACTTGTGATACGGATATCGAAGCTGCTACACTTGATGCGTGGAAAGCCAAGGTGCATTCTCGCTGGGAGATGGTTGCTGACCACGGTGTTGGTCTAGAAGCCGTCATCTATAACCTGTTACCACAGTTGGAGAATACATGATTCGTATCAACGACATTTATCGCATTCAGCCCGACAAACGATTTGCTAGCCTGTCAGCTGCTGGCCGTGTTCGCCTAATGGATTCGGTTCTAAATGTAGAGGATGCTGCCACGCGTGGACTAGAAGTTACTTTCAACCTGACTAACGCAGGTCGACGTATTAACAATCGTATTTATATGCCGCGCGGCCAGGCTGCCGGCGCGGCTAATGCAATTGGGAAACCAATTATCAAGAACCATGATTCTAGAGATGTAGATAATATCGTAGGTCGATTTACTGATGTGCGATTCAATGTCCTAGATCATGTAGCCATGACCTTTTTCGATAATGCTGACGACTTTATGAGCGTCAAACGCGCATTCGACTCCGATGATCCTGAGCGCATCTACAAGGTGCTTCGCAAGTACAACCTGCTTACCAATGATAATTGGCAGGGGCTTAGCGAACTAGAGGCTGTTGCTCGAATTGCTGATGAGGAAGCTATTGAGAAATTTCTCAATGGTACCTACCTCGATTTTAGCGCTGGGGCCACTACTGATCGCTGGGTATGCACATGTTGCATGCAGGATTGGGCTCAAGATGGGCCGTGCGATCACCGTCCTGGCAGTATTGTAGATGGTGATCTTGCCTTAGGAGTACTTGGGAGTTACGATATCGAAGAAGGTTCGATCGTATTTAAGGGAGCTAACGCTTTCAGTAAAGTACGTAGCCTACAATTAATTGATAGCGAAGGTTCAGAAGTTGCGGTTCCAAAGAGTTGGGACAGTTTCTCGGATAGCGCTATTTACGTAACCGATGCACATATTAACGATGGAGTTCTAATGGGAGCCAAATCAACAACGGGGGAGGCGGGCGCACAAGCATTTGATGTTAGTGCACTGGCTGATGCCCTCGTACCGCTTCTTATCGAGAAGCTGAATACAGAGCTGCCACCCGCTGTTACGGACACCGAAGTTGTTAAATCAACTGATGTCGAGGACACGAATGAAGCAGTGCAACCTGAAAACCAGCCAGTCGTAGACGAAGCGGATACCAAGGTGAAAACCGAGGTAGTTGATTCTGAAGATGTTGTGGAGCCAGTGGTTCCCTGGACATTGCTCGATATGGCTTTTGACATTGAACTTAATGACGCAAAGCTAGGTGACGAAGCACGCGAAGCACTTGCTGATAGCGCCTTTTGTGGGCCTAACAGAAGTTTCCCTGTGCCCGATTCTGCGCATGTAGATGCGGCTCGTCGACTTATCGATCGTGCTGATTTGTCAGACGCTCAAAAGGCTAAGGCACTTGAGTCCATTGACGAAAAAGCAGAAGCTATAAATTGCGATAGCACGCAAAGTACTTGCGATAATTGCAAGTGCAAAGATTTCGACCAGCTTACTGTTGACTATGCTAATGCTCTCAATCAAATTGAAGAGCTGCGTAATCAAGTGGAAGCTGCGGCAGTAATTGCAGATAATCAGACTACTGAACTTGACACAGAAGCTGCCACCACAGACAATGAAACAGATGACGGTAATTCCACAGTAGCCACTGAGGATATTTCTGCTGTTGAGAACAACTCGGTTGCTTCAACCGAAGATGCTCCGACACAAGTAAATCTAAGTGACTTTGAAAAGAATGTTATTACCCGTTATAAGAACATTCGAGACAATGAGGGCCAATCTCAAGCAGACCGATTCCTAGCAATCAAAATGCGCAAGAAGCATATCCCTCGTACTTTCGACATTACTCTCTATCTTGAGGAGAATTAATTATGCCAGCTACCCGCTACAATCGTGACTTTTATGTGCGCGATGATATTTGGGGTTCTATTACCCCAAACTGGCGTGTTCAGCCGAATATTGCCGTACCTCACGGTAAGGGACAATGGAAACCAGCTCTCTGGCTTCCAATTGTCTTCACTCAGACTTCAACGCTTCCCGGAACTGATGCTTATGTAATTAGTTCTGGCAAGATTGTGGCTTTGGATGTTGAGGATCGCCTTGTTCCAGCCGGACTACGCTCTGCCCTAATTGGTGCCGCAACAACTACTGTTGTTATCACTTACACCCAGACGGATGTCGACTGGGGTGTTGTTGATTTTGAAACAGGCGAACGCCTAACTGCTGCTAAGACGATCACTAGTATCGACTTTGCACACGCATGCGTTAACCGTGGTTTCGTAGAACGCGCCACCGCTGTTACGGATGTTTCCGAGATTACGGAAGTAATTGAAGCATTCATCAGCTTGCCTGTTGGTGTTGCAGCTTACGACTTCCATGTTTACGCAGGTACACCAGAAGATGGTGACCAGCATTACCTCAACTACAACAAGCAGTCCCGCGTTCAGTTCCTGACGGAAATTGAGGCACACGTGCCCTACATGTCGGGTGATACTACTACCGATGACACAATTGATGTCAGTGCCGTAACGCTTGATTCTGCGCCTACAGCCAACCAGCGACCTGCTGATGGCGATGTGCTGGATGCAACTGGTATCGCTGTGCTTGAGCGTTACAATTCCGATGACATCGGTGATGTTGTGCTCCTCACGCTGAGTGAGCGTGATGTCGCAGCTAATACAAGTCGTACTCCCATTGCCGAAGACATCGGTACCATCCTTGTAAATGAGGTTGGAAGCATTGCTGACGTAACTGCTGATGGCGACTTTTACCTTGATGCTCAGGCCGGCTACCTTATTTTCACGCGCGATGTGTGGGATACACTGGTAACTGATGACACTGATCCTACTTTCAGTTTCTACGCCTACAGTGATGCTGCACTTGCTGCCAGTGAGCAGTACATTTACTTCAATGGTATTCCGAACTACGGTAGCCGTCTAGTGTCTGTTGATGCCGCTAGTAACTTCTGCCAAAAAGGCAGTTCTGCCGACATTCTCGACGCTGGTGACCCGGCGCTAGGAACCCTACTTACTTTTGATGCAGAGCCCAAAGACCTCCTGCAGTACGTCAAGACAGCTTTCGAGCTAGACAATGTTAGTGCTGCAAGTCGTATGCCGGGTAGCGCTACCGCTGGCTATAGTGATAAGATTACTCTTGCCAACGAGACAGTTGCTAATCAGCTGGCTGTCATCAAAGTTCGTATTTAACGAAACCCCCTCTTTAGGAGATCACAATGAAGTTCAAGCTACATGATGGCAATGCTATCGACTTGCCTACTGAGCGAGCTGCTGCTGTCAATTACCTAGCTGATCTCATGGTCAACCAGGGGAATAATACTGAAGATGCTGTCGACCTTGTCTGGGAGGATGTGTACCAGCACATTCGCCCAACTCAAGATGCGGTTGCGTCTAGCGAAATTCGTCCACTTCTTCAAAGTGCGATGGAGGTCGTTATTCGTGAACCACTCGACCCAATCATGAGTATTACTCCTCTATTCGACACTGTGATGGCAAAGGGGCTTACCACTCAGGTGCTTGCTGGTGCGATGGGGACGGTTACTGCAGCCGATATCCCAGAGCATGGTACGTATCCTGAGGTCATGTTCCAGATTGGTGGCGGTCTACAGACTGCTTGGATCGGCAAGAGTGGTCTTGCTGTATCCTTCACTGACGAGGCACTTCGGTACAGCACCTGGGACATCATGGCTCTTAACCTTCGCGAGATGGGCCGTGCGCTCACTCGTCATAAGGAGCAGAAGGCTATCGCGTTCTTGCGTAGCCTTGGTACAGAGTTGTTCAATAACGCAACTCCAGCTACCAGCCTTTTCGGTGTCACAACTGGCCGTGACCTCAGCATGCAACCCAATGCAACACTAACAATGGACGACCTCTTCAAGGGCATGGCGCACTTGACCGAGGAAGGTTTCCAGCCTACCGTTCTACTTATGAATCCACTGTTTTTCTACATGTACATTCAGGACCCAGTCCTGCGCAACATGATGATTGCACATGGTGGTGGCGCATTCTTCAACCGCTGGTCTGGTAACCCTGGCCCACTTGACCCATGGTCAAATGGTAGCATGGGTGCGATGGGACCAAGTCGTGGAAATCGTATCACTCCCGTGGGTCAAACTGGAGCAACCGGTGTCGCTGGTCGCGAGCACGGCATGACTGCCGCGCCTCCAATTCCTTCTGGTTACTTCCCATGGCCGCTTAGTATCGTAACGAGTCCATTCGTTCCGTTCGATCGAGCAACTGGTCTTGGTGACATCTACCTGATTAGTCAGGGCAATGTCGGCATGCACCTTGTTGACGAAGAGCGTACACAAGTGGAATGGCGTGATGAAAGCGTCGAGGTTGTGAAGGCTAAGCTGCGTGAGCGTTATGGCTTTGCAGTTACCCATGAGGGACAGGCTGTTGGTGTATTCAAGAACGTTAAGCTTGACCGCAACTACTGGGATCAGACTGTTAGCGCAGTTACCCATGATGTAAGTGGCGAGGTTGACGCCTGGACCGCACTTGCGTAATTGAGTTCGGTTTAGCAACTTGATAAGGGAGGCCTACTTTCGGGCCTCCCTTTCGTGCTTAAGTTCCTAGGTGTTATAATGCCAATGGAGGTAACAATGCCTGGTATCATTCCAGATTACAATTCAGAACTCGATCAACTTATTAATTACGACCCTTCATCTGCCGACAAGGGTTTATTCCAGGTTACAGATGTTGGTCTTGACGATGATCAAGAAGACTTCGTGGAAACCGTACTTGATGAAGTTGCAATTAACAACAATGTCGATACGGTAAAGAAAGATGAGGAAGCTTTGAAGAAAGCAGAGCAAGAGGCACTTGACGCATTAAAGTGAGGTAACCATGGCAGTACCCAGTATCGACCAAACATATCCTGCAGATAGTGATGTCGGTATTCCGGTTGGCGCAACATTGCTTGTGTACTTTGATAACGTGGTTGACTTACAGACTGTAAAAGACAGTCTTATCTTGCACGGTCCGGATTTTGATTTTCAAACCGGGCCTGGTGGAACCGATTTCATTAGTGAAGACGCCGCGCGCAATCCCTACTTCTTAAGTTCTCCTGGATTCACTGGTGTCGCCCCGCTGGCGATAGAACTTGCGTACTACACGTTAGGAACTACTACTGAAGTAGTTCCTGATGCGGCAGATACTCTAGATGAGGCAGCTGCCTTAGCCGCGAATATTGGTCATGTGGCCAAGGTGACCCTGAATCCAGATTTCAACGCCTTGCTCGCTGGCGATACACAGTATACTTTTACTATCGTGGGTGACCCTGACACCGAAGACGTTGGAGTAAGCACCCAAACAATTTATGCGGTACAGGAAACTGCGGTTGCTGGTGACGGTGGCGTTGTGGCCACCGGCACTTGGACGGGAGCAGGCACAGACGTTATACATGTTAAAATCACCAAGGCTGGGGATATTAATGTCGCCAAGTACAAATGGTGGTATGACAGTTCTGGTGAAGGTAGTGCAGTCACCGGTCGTATTGTCAGTAACAGATTCCGACTGCTGGACGATGGTGCCAGTATCAGATTTGTTGATGACGGGTTTCTCGTCGATGACGAATGGGAATTCAATGTTGAGGCCATCGAGCGCTTGGCAACAAATCAGCGTGTTGTGTTTACAACAAATGATGGAACGTATACGGCTGCACCTGCTAGCCCAAGTACCCCAGCTCCAAGCTTGCCGCCGGCCACCGTTCTCCCCGGGGTTAGTATTGATGGAGCGCTGGAGATAGTTTCAATGACTCCAGTGGACGGTAGTTACAACAATGCTAATGTTAATGAGATTGTGATTGTGTTTAATCGTAATCCTGATCCAGCCAGCATTACCGCAGATACGTTGAAGCTATGGACCTATCCAGTAGAGGGACTTTACCAATATGAGGTAGAGCAGCGCCCACTAGCGTACACCTATACGCTAGTGGATAACATCTTAACTATCAGGATCTAATATGAGCTATCGTGGTGCATTTCAGATTGGTGATTCTGCAGACTTGCGTGCTGTATTTACAGATGTTGGCGGCGACTTCATGTCTGCGGACGCCGATCCTACTGTCTATTTCTATGACAATAGTGTAGATGATGCTGTACGGGCTGCGGAGGTTGAAGCGGAAACATTTACTAGCGCAATTGCCAGTGTTACTGCTTCAGAATTGTCTACCGGATACTATAGTGCAACATGGACTATAGCTGCGGAAGAAGGTGTAGTCTATGAATACTGGTCTGCTACAGTAGATGGCGCAACGCAAACTACAGTGTTTACCTGGACTGCAACAGCAGGGGCGACTGTGGCAAACCAGTCGCCCGGCAATAACACAATGGTCATCATTGAAATCAATGGTATCGAAGATACTGATGAGAATGAATTGGTCGACCAGTTATTCTATACCACTGTGTACAATCCGCTGTACGGTAGTCCAGACATGATGCGTCTTGAGCTTGGCCAGTGGATTAGCTATATTCCCGATGACACGCTAGCGCTTATGCTTTATTGGAGCAGCAGGGAAGCTGATTTTATCCAGGTTAAGACAACTGGTAAAACAGATCGTGTGAAATTTGCAAGGACAAAATTTGTCCTTTATGATGCTGCGCTTCGAGCGATGATGATACCTGGGCATGGTCAGACAGCAAGCACCCTACAAGGTGGAAGAAAAGCTCTTGGGGATTTGTCTATTCGGCTGGGCAGCACGTTAACGAATGATGATTTAGAAGACGTACTTACACGACTTCGTGCCGAACGACAAAAGTGGTTCAAGGTCCTGCAGGCTGGTGCCTGTATCAATCCAGGACAGAGCTTTGATCCCACTTATGCTGTCAAGGGCCGATTCGACCCTGATCGTCGTAATGTAGGTCGACTGTGGGAAGACCCACACGAGTTCTTTTATCCTAATCCAGCAGTTAACCAAAAGCGTCGCCGTCTTGGGCGGCGCCGCGCACGATGGGGCATGTATCCGGGTACGCGGTATAGCCAAGACTGGGATTAATAATGGCACGACCGAATTTGTTTAGAAATGAAGTACGAGGTGGACGCAGTTACTCAACCTCGTCCTCTGAAATTGATTTACGCGAGCACTTTGATCTGTTTATCTACGGTAATGACAAAGGGGTTATTGCTCATGGCAGACCCTTCATAATTAGGCGTTTGCGCCGCGACAGCAGCGGCAATCCAGATTATTGTACCTGTACACGCGTATCGCAAACCATTGAGCCAGATCCTGACTGCTCTTACTGTCAAGGAGAAGGCTACCTTTATGATGCTGATTGGCTTATTGGTTACACCATGCTTGGTGGAGCTGACAGCGGGCTTGTCGCTCGACAGACTTGGATGCCTCCTGGGGCCGTTCGTATAGATTACAGAATTTTCTTTTTTAGGTACGATGCTGATATCAAGTATGGAGACAAGATTGTTATCCCGGCGCTTGATATCGAGGGAGTACCTGTGCAACCATTAGCAGTAGAGGCAGTACATAAGCCACAAACTGTTGCAGAAATGAGATCTGATGGTGGGCGGCTTGAGTACTATACACTCTATTCCAGAGAAGAAGATGCCGTTAGGACGGACGTAGTTACATGAGTTCTGAGGATAATAGACTGCAAGGTGAAGTCCCGCCCGAATTACTTGAGGAGCGTGAACGCTTCCCTGTATCTATTAGCGAAGAAAAGATTTGGCCTACGTTAGAAATGCCAGTGTATTTTGATGATCCGTTTAAGACAAATGCACACGTTTTTGTTCCAACAGATAAGCCGCTGCTGTTCGAACATTTTATTGAATTGGCTGAACAGGTGGTTCAGAACGCCCAACAGAATGAACAGAAGACTGAGCTAGTCGAGTTTGTTGGAGAGTATCCGGGTGAGGACCTGCACAGGCTTGGTGATGAAGTAATTACCTGGAGGCTGATGCGTAGAGCCCCCGCGCGCACTGGGCGAGCTGGGGGCGGCACAATGATGCCACAGTGGCAACACTCCCATAGCTTGAAGATTCCTGACTCACCAGATAGAGTAATCAGTATAGAGAGACGACTTGTTGATAACGTTGTAGCCTTTACTTGCTGGAGCAAATCTGCTCGGCTTGCAAATACCCGGGCATTATGGCTAGAGCGACTTCTTATTAACAACACATGGGTTTTCCAACAGAAAGGTGCAGATTTCTTCCAATGGAAGGACCGAGGTTCTGACAATTACCAAACTACCGGTGGAGTCAGACTTTATTATCGCACACTTCAATTTGATGTCAGGCTTCCTGAGTTTCGCATCAAGGCAGATCCTTCAATTAATATAATCGAAACCAGGAGCGATTTGAGCTCTTGATCCTAACCCCAGGAGGCTTCAATGCCTTACAGTGATATTCCAGGCACAAAGGCTGCCTACATTGACTCGGGTGCTCTTACTATTACACGTCGTACCACACAGCCCAATATACTTATTGTTGGGCCGTCAGGTAGTGGCACGTCCCTTCGTCGTTTTAACGTTGTAGAGACTGGATTGGCAGAACGTGAATTTGGTTCTGCTAGCCCGGTAATGCGTACAGTACATGAGGCTCTTCGACAAGGTTCAAATAACCTTAGTGTTCTCCGTGCTGGTGGCCATCCCGGGCGCTGGACGGCAACTGACTCCGACTCGGACACCCTGACTGTGATCACCAAGCGAAGCGATGATGATGTTCTTGATCGTTATGCGCTACGCATTACCTTTGAAGACAGTACTCCAAGGTATGTTGTGTATGACATAACAGATCGTCAGTACGTTTACGACAGTCTTCGTTTGCTCGCGCTGGATGATGGTGATGTCTACATCGAAGATACTGGTTTTGCGCCGGGTGCGTTGCTAAATGACACTGAGCCGCTACCACAATTATGGACTAAGCTTACTGATGTTGTTATCGCTGACTTTGATGTCAGTGGTGCAGGCGGGGTAACGGTTCCTGCTGATCCAGTAAGTGAAGCTGGCGATGATGGTACAAACCCGAGCTTGGTAGAGCGATACGCTGCCCTTGAGCAAGCATACTTCCGTCTAGACTACAAAGATGCTGACTTCTTGATTCCTGTTGATACCTACATTGATGCGCTGAATATCATTGATACTGCGGATGCAAGCAAGACGGGTGCTCCAGCAAGTGGAACTGATTACGGATATTTCTGGTCTGGGCCTCCTGTGGCAGGTAGTGACCGTGACCTGCTTGGTTACCTGTGGCGTTACGTTTACCGTGGTGTCGTATACTCCTTGTTTACTGATCAAACTGACTATTTCAGCTTTGCTCAGGTTGCAGCTAGCATCACGCATGACGGTGTGACGCTAGCTTGTTCGGAAACTGGTAAGGGCGGTAATGCCTGCACAATGGAATTTGTGGGTGGTGGAACCGCTGGTGCTGAAACTGTAACTATCGATCTAAATGATGATGGTGGCTACGACATCGTTGTCACTATCGAAGACGCAGTCTCAACCCAGACTCAAGCTTCTGCTGCTATCAATACTGCTATAGCAGCTGCCACAGCAGCTACTGTTGGTGCTCACAACTCTTGGGTACGACTACCTTCCGATGTATTTGGTACGGCTGGCGTTACGGTTGGCGCGACAGCAGTTAATATCACTGCAGCCGCTAACTTCACAAGTGGTTCTGGCGGCAACAAAATCCTTATGACTTTTGACCCTTATGGTACAAATCCAACTGTAGTTGATACCAAGATCACCAATGGTGCTGATGCTGAGATTCGCGAAATTAACTTTGCCCATCAGCTAGCTGAAGCCTGCTATCTTGCAAGCGTCAACTGGAGTACCATGCTGGGCGTTATCAACTTCAAGGAGCCGGATCAAGATAGCTTGTCTATCAGCCGAAGCTACATTCCTAACGGCAACTGGGTTGGTGATCTTCCCGAGTACAGCGACAATGATATCGATGTTTACATTGGTGCTGTTGCAGACAATGGTGAAGGCATTCTTGGTAACAAGTTCCTTGCTGGCGAGTACGGCTATCGCGGCCACCTGCTTGAGGCCGAGACAGACACAAGTGGTCTTGCCTATGGTGGGCTCATTCGTACTGTTGGCTCTGCTCTTCCAAACGGTGAGAAGTGGCCTTATGGTATTAGTCCTAATGACGAAGCTCTGGACGAAAGCGGTAGGCCGATTGATCTCGGCAAGCACATCTTTGTATGCTATGACTGGCCGCTACTCAGTAACGGGTACAACGGTGGATCCCAGTACTACGGTACGCTGGCTGCGACATTCGCTGGTAAGCTGGCTGTAACGCCATCTGCCGAGGAGCCAATTGGTCAGCAGGGTCGACTTATCAGCGTTGGTGGCGGACTTGATATCCACAGTACGCAACTTAGTCAGCTTGCTCAGATCCGAGCAATTGGTATGCGTTTTGATGATGACAGTGGTTCGTGGATACTTACGACTGCCAAGAACGCTGCACACCCGAGTAGTGATTACCGTAGAGCAAGTACAATTCGTGTAGCTAACCGTCTGATTACAGGCGCACGACGCATCACGGCTCCTTACATCGGTAAGCAGTTCAACCCACAGGTGCTAATGTCACTTAAGAGTGCGCTCGATCAGTATATTACTGCCGAGCATACTGCTGGTGTTCACAACGGTGGACGTATTGCGTTTTCGTATACTCCGCAAGACCGAATTCTCGGTCGCTTAACCCTTCAAATTAGATTTGTCCCTCCGTTCACTCTTGAGAGTATTGTGGTCAAGACCAGTCTTGCTGCAGATGAATCGGATCTCTAATCCTAACCCCACAAGAGGTATAAAATGGCATCTTCTTCGCTAACACTGTCACGACAGTTTACCAGTTTCTCTGGTGTTGATATACGAGCTGTTGTCGAGGGTGAGCCAATTGGGTCTCTCCAGGCTATTTCTTATGCTGTTCAGCGTGAGAAAGCACCCATCTACGTGATGGGTCAGGTTGATCCACTGAGCTTCTCTCGCGGCAAGCGCGGTATCGCAGGAACACTGGTAACTCTCATGCTTGACCAGCATATTCTGTACGACACCCCGTTTGCAGATAATCAGTTTCTTGCTGACAACGACGAAATCTTTCCCAGTGTGGCGGATCTCGATGATGCGTCGAATACAAGTAACTTGGGCCCACTGAGTACTGATCAGTTTGATGCCGGAAACTTGTCAGCTAACTATCGGGTTAGTCAAGCTTGGTATGTCGATCAGCTTCCTCCGTTTGACATCGTTATTGTTGCTGCAAACGAATATGGTAAGTCTGCAAGTATGCGTATCTACGGTATTGAAATCCTGAATGAAGGAAGTGGATTCTCGGTAGACGATGTGGTCATTGACAATCAAATGACTTATGTTTGTCGTACCATTCTGCCCTGGCAGCGCCTTGGTGAATGGGACTTCCAAAGCAAAGATTTCATTGAGAATGGTGTTCAAGTTCCGTAATTAAAACGAACTTGATATTGGGGCCGGCGCCTTTAGTGGGCCCGGCCCCTTTTTACTTGGAGACTCTATGCCTACCAGTGGAATTATTGGCAATCTTGTTAGTACATCAGCTAACCCTTATGATGGACCAGCTGATAGCGCTACCGTACTTCAGCATCCCGAACAGGGTGCACCACCTGACTATGGAGCCGATGAACAAGGGGCACGATTTCCACAAGAGGATCTCGCGGCGACATCTAAGCAATACCTTTATAGCTTTAGTGGTGCAGATGCTCGTTGCTATACATGGTTTCCTCAGCAGCCAGCTGACATTCAGTTGCTGCGAACCTTACATACTATCAGCATAAGTGTTCACGAGGCTAAGGGCAGCGCTCGACGTCTTGGCCATCGAGGTATCAGTGGGCATTCTCGCGGCGTCAGAACTATCGCGGGCAGCTTAATCTTGACTGTTGTAAACGATCATCCGTTAGCTTCGTTAATGAGGCAGTGGACGCGGGCTGCCAAGTCAAATGTTTACGGCTGGAGTTTGGATCGGGAACTTATTGGTGTCGGTACGCTTGGGAATGAGCTACTGTTGGACAGTATTCTCCCTACGCTTTTACCTCCCTTCGACCTGGCAATGTATTATGCAAGCGAGGCATCTGATGTAGTTCGGCACCTCGACCAGGAGACGGGTGAAACAACAACCCATGCAGAGGGCGCAGCGTTGTTGCTGCGCGGTATAGAATTTCAAGATGATGGATTTGTAACGTCAGTTAATGATATCGTAAGTGAAGTAACACTTTCTTTTACTGCTTTTGATTACAAGCCTCTTGCGCGAATAGATAGAGATGGTCTTGAGAACATTGTCAGTAAAACCAGTAGTGTCTTTCAACAGCAGCTTGAGTTACAGCGACGAATCCAGGGGACCTAATGTATTACGGATTTGAATACTTTTGTGGAGCTAATGTAACGATACGTGTAGGCCAGTTCATTCTCCTGGAGGCTGCGGGCATTAGTTACGACTACCAAAACAGTAAGCGGCCTATCTACGGTTATAGCAGCATACACTATGATGGTGTAGCCAACGGACAGGCCCTTGTTACCGGTAGTCTGATTATCAATTACGTTCACGAGGATTACCTGTTTCGCCTACTGGAGATGCATGCTGGCATTCCAGAAAAATTTGATGAGGTTAATCCCGACTACGTAAGCTCTCAAGATGCTGAGACGGCTTTCCTTGCCGATCAAGAAAATGCCCTATCAGCTGATAGCAAATTTGTTGAAGACAGGAAGAAGAAATATTGGGATGCGCCTGGGAACACATCTACTGCGCCGCTCCACAATACATTCAGTCCTGTAGACCTAATTGACGGCGTAGACATAAAGATTGTATTTGGTGATCAAGATACTGAATTCTCTCCTTCTGGTAAGACGGGTGTGCTTTTAGAAGATGTGCACTTTACCGGTGCATCAAAGGTGGTTAGGATTAGCGAAGAAACGATAGTTGAAGTCTATCCATTCTTTGCCCGCAACCGTTATTCGTTACGTAATAACACGCAGGTTGTAACTCAGATTGATCCTACGGCTTCAAATCCTAATGAACGAAAAATTACAAACATAACTTGAGGTGACGATGCACGGACGCATCACTAAGGGTCCTGGCGCAAGCCGGTTGACCCCTCAACAAATTCGTGCCATGCAACAGCGTGGCCCTACACCCAATGACATACTTGAAAACGAGGGGTTCGCCCGAGAGCTTCATGAAGAGATTGAACAAACATATGATGTTGATGACGCTCTTGTGTACGCTATCGAACATGATAGTTCTATCTTGGAGAGCCGTACTGGACATCTTGTTGATAACTATGATGAATTGGGTGAACCAGAACATGAGGCCCCAGTGCCGATAAAGGAGACGCCAGTGAGTAATGAACTAGATCTTCCAGACGAGGAAGAGCTTGAGCGCCAATTAGCAGAGGCGCGAGCACGTAGACAAGCTCGCGAGGCAGCTGAAAGAGAAGCAGTCGAAACTGAAGATGCAGAGGGTACGGTAGACGAAATGGACCCTGAAGCTCAGCGTGTTGCCGCGATTCGTGCCGTGCTAAATAAAATGCCTGGCGCGCCGAACGACAAGCAGATTCAACAGATGAAACGTAAGTACGGTGATAGTGTCTACGTTGTTGCTTTTGGTGACGAAGACGTATACCTGTTTACTCATCTACGACGTGGACAACTACAGAAGATTCAGCAGATTGTTGCAGAGCAAAGTCAGCAAGAAGGCTTTAATCAGGATCCAGAGGATGCTCTGAAAGAAAAGGTTCTGCAGTATTGCATACTGTGGCCAAGGCCCCTTACTATGGAATTCTGGAAGAACAGCCGAGCAGGTATCGTGGACAGCTTGTATCAAAATGTTTTGATGCATAGTTATGTATTGGCTCCACAGCAAACTCTGATGCTGACAGCACAGTTATAAGATGGTTGATATCGATCAGCTTGTTGCCGGGCCTGATCTGTATGTAACAACCGTTCCTTCTGGCCAACAATTTGCTTACAGGTTGTTGACCATGAAGGAGTATAAGGTTTTCTGTGCAATGAGGCTCAATAACATTGAGCACCCGTTCCTACTATATAATCGGGTGTTTAATCGTTGTTATGTTGGCCGCGCAGATATCCTGCATGAAGATCTGCCAGCGGGCATTTCTATTAGTATCGGCAACCTTATAATGTGGCTTAGTGGAGATAGTACTGGCGTCAGTGATAAAAGTGACCTGGATTATTCTCGAAGTCGTTATGACTCCTTGTCTCTGATAGAGTACATGAAGCACATAGTGTTTACCGCCTGGCCTGCTTATACGATTGAAGATGTAGAAGGGTGGACAAGACCGACTTTGTTTGATCGATTTGTTATGGCAGAAACGGTGTTGCAGAAACGAACTGCCTATGAGCCAATATCTCTAAAAGATATTCTGTCTCCAGAAGAGGCTCAGCAAAAGGCGAAGAAGCCTGCAATTGATTATGCACGTGAAAACGCAGACCTGGAAAGTATGGGTGGTCAGCACCATGTTCTCGATCAGGATCCACGCGTGCTCGTTAACAAAATGCGTAAAGCAAAAAGAATTGATAAAATGGAGGCCAGAAGACTTCAACGTCTAGAAGACATTGAAAACCGTCAGCGAGGTAAATAATGCCACAATCATATGGCGGGTATGTATGGAGTTCGCAGGAACCGGTACCTTACAATAGTGACACAAGTAGTATCGGAGCCCTGGCCCTTTTCGGGGCCGGGGCTGCTGGTGCTTTCTGGGCCTCAACACGTGAGGGTGCTGGCGGCAGGCGTCCAATTGACTACATAGCGGCTAGTGCGCGTTATGGCGGAAACCAGAGTCCTTTCCAGCTTTTCAATACGTTTCGAGCCCCAGAGTTTTTAAGTCCGTTTACTAGCGATGCATATCGTCGCATGGGTAGGGATACCTATGGTGAGGGTGCTGGATTTGGTTTCGCTCCCGACGGGTCTTATCGATGGAGCCAGGACTTTCTTTCAGAAGACAGTACCTACGACTGGTTAAAGCATGTAAGTAACTTGGATGAAACTGCCTTGCGCGAGGCAGGAATAACTCGTGGCATGATTGGCTCTGATGGCCAAATGGCCAACGAGCTTGTTTGGGAAAGGACAGGAAGATTTGGCGGCAGGCTGTCTACGCAAATTGGAAGTGAACGCCGAGTTATAGCAGATAGCGTCAGCCTGATGGCTGCAAACCAGGAGTTAAATACTGCGTTTAGTGGTAAGCATGGTATCAACCGCGCTGTCGCTAGCGTATTTGCTGCTGCCGATATATATGGCAAGACCGGTGCTGACGCAGATAAGTTCGACCGTACTATCTTTGCTCGTGCAGGTCGGGCTGGCCAGAAAAGTCAGACTGCTAGCTTTATTCCTGTTAATGCCCCTAGTCTTAAGCACTGGGGCGGAACAGATTTGCTTCGTGCTGTCCCTGCTTTTTCGATGGATCGATTTAGCAGATTGCTATCTGACTTGTCCTATCAGTTTGGTGGCGAAACTGGTGCTAGCGCTTTCAAAAATCTGACCGGTACAACTGCTGGCATACTTCCTGGACCAGCTAGTGCTCAGTTTATGCGCTTTGGTGGTCGTGCTGCAGCCGTTGGTGCAGGCATTATGGCTGTTGGAGAAGCTGATTGGGCGAGGCGCCAGTTTGGATTGCCAGGTCAGGTACTGGCTAGTGCTGCAGTAAGTGCGGGTGTGGCACAAGCTACCTATAAGCTGACGAGGACAAATCCCAGATATGCTTTTGCAGCCGGCGTAGGCTCTTTCTTTGGGCAAATGGTTATGCCTGGTTTTGACCAGGGTGTTAAAGAGGGGATGCTTACAACGTTTGCTAATCTAAACATGGTGCGGGCAGCGCCTGTCAATCCGTTCAATTACCTAAGGCGAACTGTTGAAGGCGTGGCACCCGGCTTTAGTAGTTGGCAAACAGGTGCACTCCTAGGTATTGGAGCTGCTGCAGCAACTGCATTAAGAGTTCCTGGTGGCAAGAGAATTCCGACGTATCTGGCGGAACGTTTTAACTTTGGTTTCGAACCTGGTGAT
>Ga0208299_1000563_pt1 | contig 33734 bp, 27 predicted proteins | sample 15_taG_FD_184089 | JGI IMG/M metagenome (GOLD analysis project Ga0208299, IMG submission 184089) | Marine viral communities from the Subarctic Pacific Ocean - 15_ETSP_OMZ_AT15312 metaG (SPAdes) (version 2) | ecosystem: Environmental > Aquatic > Marine > Oceanic | place: Pacific Ocean | collected...
TCGGCTAATGGTACAGAATCTGAAATCCCCATATTAGCGAGGATTTCGTCTGCTTTCTCCATTACCGTCTTAGTCATGGATTACTCTTCGTCTTTGGTAGTCTCTTCTACCTTTACTTCATTGATTGCGATAAACATTTCACCAGTTTTTTCATCTTCGAAGATATCTCCGAATTCATAACTAGTATCGTCCATTTCAACAGATTCGAGTAGAGTAGTATCATTATCAGCTAGTGCTTCATGAAGCTCAGCGTTTACTTCCGTAACTGGTATGTAGAGTTGACCTTCAATCTCTTCTACACCTTCACAAAGAGCATATGTAGTTTCATTTACTACACAAACGTAATCAGGCAGCTCTGGAGCTGCGACGTCTTCGCTAACTACTTCTTCCTTTGCAGGTACTTCGTAGCCGTAAGATTCCATGATGTTCTTTGCGACATCGTCTGAAACAAAATTATAATCGATAAATTGCATGTTATTTGGTTTTTAAGAGGTTGTTAATATGTTCCTCTAGGTTATTTAGTCTATCATCTTGCTGAAGATCTCTTTCTTCTATATCTTTTTGAGAAACTGTGTTACCAAGATCGGTAAACTTTTTCATCCAAGTACGACCTCTCTTAGATAAGAATGGTACTATGATGAAGATTAATAGGTACATCCAACCTAAATCCCATACTAAACCTTTAGTTTCGTGGATTGTAGATGCTACTGTGCCTGGAGCTGGTTTACCTGTTTGAGCTGCTGCTAAAGCTACTTCATCACTTACGGGAGCAGAGTTATTAGGGAATGCCATTTGAGCTGCTGTAACTCCAACTGCTCCTCCTAAAGCTGCTGTAGCTGGACCCCCTAATGATCCTGCAGCTCCGCCAATTGCTCCCCCAGCTATAGGAGCTAGTGTGGAGCAGGATGCTAATAAGAGTAGCGAGATTAAAAATTTAAGCTTCATAACCGTATACGTAGAGGAATATGCTTGCAGCTTTAGTATGACCAATGATCCCATTATAGAAAATTAAAAGATTTTTAGTTGGATCTTCTGGGTGTGTTATAGGGTTACCGTAATGTACAGTAAGATCATACATTACTTCCATAGTATTTTGATAACTTCCGGTTTTTTCAGAGGTTGCAAATGCTAATCCTTCCCATCTGTGAAATGCTGAGCCTGGAACTGATGCGTTTGGATTTCTATTAACTACCTCCATCTTCCCGGGGGTGTAATGGGAATGAGGGTGATTTAAGTGCATATGGCTATCAGAATTCATCACAGTTGTCCCACAGTGAAAGTTAACTCCCCATTTACAAAAAATCTTTGTGGCGTTTTCTGGGATACCTAGATCTTGGAACGTTCTAACAAAGTAAAAGCCATGCGAATATCCGTTCACATTAGATGCAAAGGGTTTGTAGCTATCTTTGTCCATTATAGTTTCGCTATTATAAGGAGGAGTATGACTACTCCATAAGTGATGACTGTCGTCTCCAGCCGTTATTGCTTTTTCCTGACCTATGATAAACTTTCTCGCAGGTAAGTAATGGGTTTTAGGGATACCTGGGATTGCTTCCGGAGGTTGGTTAACAAAAACTCCATAATCGGTATTATTGGATTGAAGTACAGTTGGGTCATATGCTAAAATATCCCCCTCGTTTATAGTACTTGCTAATATTTGGACATCTCGTAGATGGGTTAATTTCTTAGGTACTATTACTTCATCTGTATTTTCGTCTACATCTTCAAGGGTGACGTACTCTTTACTTAGTACCCAATCAACTACATTATTAGGGAGAATATCGCCATCCCCACCTACATCAATAATACTAGAGTTACCTACTGCGGTTTGAACACTATAATCAGTATAGTATTCGGTAGCCCAGTTTTGATTACTCGTAATAATAGAGTTAAGAGTATCCCTTAAACTTTTATCGTTTTCCAATAAATCAATTAAAGGTAGATTATCTACTTCGTAATAATAAGGATCATTTGCCTTAAAGAATCTAATTTTTTCATTTATAGTTGCAACCATTATACTAGTTTATCCAAGTCAAAGAGGTTTAAGGATCTACAGCCTTTTCCAAATGTGTAGCCCGAATTTCCGTCCCTACCTTCACCACCCATTGTGGGATTAGTATTAGATCTGAAAATTGAACATAATTTAATCATTTTACTAGCTCCGTGTTTCGCATTTGCAAATACATCAGAAGCAGACTCATCTAAGAAATTTCTAAGATATCCTTGCCATTCCATATGGAGAGGTGGGAGAGGGAAATTCGTACCCGTATAAACATTCTCTGCAATAGGATTGGTACTATTATTAGGCACATAAGTATCGTACCTAGTTAACATTGGACTTGCAATATATTTCCTACCAACAGTTACCGAGCTTGGATCATTAGGTCTTGCCCCAAAAATAGGTTGAGCGGCATCGCCGTCATCCAAGATGAAGTCGTCATAATGAACTCCTTCAATCTTTTGGTGAGCTCTATAATCAGTATCCTCAATAGGAATAGCAAATGCTCCAGGAGCAGCATATCCTTGAGAGTTAATTTGAGCTATAGGAGTACCTCCCCCTCCTCGTGGTCCGGTGACTGAATGCCCGTAGTTTACTGCGGTTTGTCCTGTACCTGATACAGTACCTTCACAGTAATTCATAAGGTCAGAATTAACCCCTACCATAAGCCTAAAAGGTCCAAAGTTTTTGGCGGCGGTAGTTGCATATCTTGCGCCGTATGCGCCTGCGGATCCGTAGTAATCTAAGGGTCCTAGATTGTAGTTATACACATCCCCAGCTCCCCACTGACCTACAGGTCCGTAATATCCCGCAGCTGAACCATCTAGATTATTAATCTGTAAGTTGGATGCGACAATACGAGACGTATCAGCTATATTCCACATATGAATTTGGCTACCCCCATAAGCTTCGGTAGTAATTCCGAACATATTAGCGGAGGTCATAACGTCTCCTGCGGATCCATGGTACAGACCAATTCCTTCGTTAGCGGATCCTGCTATGTTATAGTATGCTCCAGATACGTCGGTACACCCTAAGTGAACTTCGAAATTAACTTGGTCTAGCAATACATTACTACCCCCTAAAGCCCTTACACACATTCCTCCTGTAGTACTACTTACATGATTATCTTTAGATGGAGATGTAGAACTATCAAATCCCATAGTTAATCTATTAAACTTTCCAGGAGTTTTTAGTTTTGTTCTCCAATCTTGGTCACAGTATTTTCCCCCGTCATCGGAATAAGCTTCTTCAGTAAATCCGTTAGGGTACAATTGAACATACGAAGACGCGTGATATATATCATCTACTGCTTTCTTAGAAGCCGTATTAAAGGTATAAGCATCACCTGAAACGCCAACACCACATTTAGAAATATTTAATGTAGATTTATCGTTAACGACTAAACAAGAACGAGTACCTTGGATGTCTACTTTGGTATGACCGTTGCCGTTTACAAGATTATCAAAATCATACAGTCCTGAATCATAAGCTCCCACATTATCTAACGGAGGTCCAATCTCAAGTACTGAATTATTTTCAGCGAGAGCGGCGACTCCGAATTGAGAAATCTTAGTGGGTCCGGAAATCCTTATCTTAGAGCTATTACCCGCATATACGGCAGATTTATTCCAAGAGTCTTTAAGGTCCCCAGAAGAAGTATAATCTCGTTCGTTTGTTAGAACTGTACAATACGCAGATGTACCGTATAAATCCACTTGGGAATTATCTGTTACACTTAAAGCTCTACCTTTAACTCCAGCAGAAGCATCTACTGTATCAAGATCGGAATTTAAAGGGTTAATATCCCCAAATACTGAAAGTCCTAGAAGTCTAGCATATGAATTATGGTCTACTGATATTAGAGGTACATTAAATTTTTCATGGGCTCGGATCGTTGTAGGAGAACCTCCTCGACCGTTAGCAGCTTGCATCGCCCAACTATAACTAGGCTTACCCCTACCTCCTACAAGTCCAGATCTCCTAGACTGGAAATCCATATGTTCGTTTTCGAATGTAGAGTTATTAAAAATTTTAATATTTTGAGTTCCATTATCTTGGATACTAACAGCGGGAGTTAGAAGTGAATGTCCTGCTCGGTTATGCCAATTAATATTATTGGAATCATACGCGGCGACAAAATCATTAGCTCCATAATTGTATACAAATTCAGAAGATTTAAGACATAAACCTATTTCATTATTTAATTCCGATACTACTCCCATGCAGGATACTTTAGATTTATTAGATGTAACTCCGTTAACTTCATTTCCTTGGGCTCTTAGTAATCCTCTATATGCTGAATTTGAATCTATTAAATTTATACCATTAAGTTTATTAAAAGCTCCGATAATTTGAGTAGTTTGGTAATCCAAAGGACCAGCACCCTGTTCGTCAGTTCCGGTATGACCCCCTACTCCTCCAGAAATTCTACAGTTATCAAATCTCCATCCATCACCACCATTATTACTCATAATGAATCCATGCTTTCCTAAAAATGAGTCAGTTCCTGTATCATTATTATCTAAATTAGAATCAGGGTCAAATGTAATATGTGAGCGATAAGCTTCAAATCCATGTCCTTTGTAGTCTAGATTCCAAATATCATATTCGGTCTCTCCTGCAACAGGGGTGCGAGAACTTCCATCAAACGGATAGTTGCGGTAGCCAACGATTCCCCCTTCAATCAAAACATTAGAGTTATCCACTCTAAATCCTACATCTGCGTTTCTAACAGCTGCACATGAGGTAAGTACTACGTCGGAATTTTGAATATCAAAGCCCACTGCATTTGCGTGGTAATCATCGGAATTATCGTTTACTCCCACGCCGTCCACGCAGAATCCTTTAATTTGTATTTGAGATCCTCTACAGTTTTCAACTTTAACACTGTTAAACCAATTTCCGTAGACATAGGTAGGAGAGGCGATATCGGTTGCTGTTGGTGCCGTGCGGTATGTAGAACTTCTAAATGATGTCTGTCCTGACATGCCAAATTCGGTAGGGTTGGAATCATCGGCTGAAGTGGTTACGTCCGTATAAGGAGTGCCACTAAAACCGTAAGTAGTCGTAGAGTCGGTGTCCAACATTACTACTCCTCCACCAGAAACGTGGAAAAGTGGTTCAGTTATCGCAGAGTCGGTGCTTAAGTCTTTATAAGATATAATTCTAGAATATGCATTCCATTCATCTTTATCAAAACATGCAGGAGAAGAGTTTAATGTATTAGTAGAGGTTGCTGCTGCTATATCACCTACAATCTTTTGGGATGTTAAAGATGATGTAATTAATTCGTTACCCCATGGGAAATATGTGATTGTAGCAGTTCCGTCTGTGACTGCGTGATTAGTTTCCCCTTTAACTGCGGTTGCGTAATTCCTATTAATAAATTCTAATTTACCTCTACCTTTTAGGGTTATATTTTCTAAAATTAGGTCTCCTAAATTTCCGTAGGTACTAATCTCTACAAGAATAGGAAAAGTAATAGTTTTTGGAATAAGTTTTAATATATTATCTATACTGCCATATACTGAATTAGCTGAGACTTCAGTATTAGCTAATGTCATAGTGGTCCCGGTAATACCGTCTGCGAAAATTCCTAGTGCAGCTCCTAAAGTATCGGTTCTGGTTTCTAAATCGTCAATAGGGATATTATCCTGTTCCCAATTATAGTATTGGGCTGCATGGTATTTATTAATATCTACTAAATAGGTAGATGGGTAGTCTATTACAAAGTTTCCGCCGGTTACGTCGCTAATCATGATTTAAAATTCTATTGTCCAGTTAAAGATTAAAGTATATGAGTTCCTTTTAGGTATGTCCTCAAAACTTCTGTAAGCGCATAGATAGGCTACAGATGGAGTTTGCAGGTATGGGTTTTTGCTGAACAGCCCGCACTCAGAAATATCTATATTGTTGGCTGTATTTTCGTCGAGAGTTATAGAGTACGTAACTTTGTTAGCTGCAGAGAGATATATGTACGCAGGATGAATGGCAATTACTGACTGAGCAACTGCGCTATCCGAAACTAAGGTGGAACTTAAAGTTACTTCAGTTGAATTATAATCAGTTGAAGACAGAGGGGATACTAAACTTGTCAAGGACGAGACCATGGCAGTAGTTCCACTTCCTATTTGGAAAAAAGGAATGGTAAAGTTATCAAATGAGTTTGTTTTATCCTCATTGGAAAACATAGCAGCTAAACTTCTACCCATTCCAACTGTGATGATATTATGGTCATCTACTAGAATTTCTTGGGAATTATCAGGGTTTACCTTAATAATTTGTAAATGCCCAACAGGCTCGATTTTTTCTTTATAATTCATTATTCTATTAAAATTTAATGCTCCAGATGATAGTTAGGGCTGCATCTTGTGTATTATCAACTAATTGTAATCCCCCAGGAAGAAATACTTTTTTAGAAAATAACCTAAATACAGGATTTTTATCTACATCCGTTATGTTATATAGGTCAATGTTATCCATAGAGGTTCCTTCCGCGTATTTACTTATAGTTCTCTCTCTATCTAAAGTCCATAGCCCTATAGATCCAATTCCTCCATAAAACTTATCTAAGAAATCCCACTCATCACGGTTTAAAGTGAGGATATACTTAACTTCTCTCGTGGAAGAAACATCTCCAACTCCGGATACAACAAACCCTGCACTGGCGTCATTAATTGTTTGGGAGCTTCTAGCCACCTTAGATTCCAAAATATACCCCTCACTATTAATAGAGGAGGTATCGTTTAAGGTTCCAGTATACTGATAAAGTACGGGAGGGATCCCACTGGCTGGAATATCCGTAATTCCGTCATATGTGTCATTCCCCCATCCAGATATTTGGTAATCGCCACTTAGGGTTAAATTAAAATCCACTCCGGCTGCTATTTTTGATACACCTGTTATACTAGGTGCGTTAGTTATATGCCCGTAGGATGAATCCACTCCCCAAACACTTATAGCTCCGTTAGATGATAGCGCAAGAGAATGCCAACCTCTAGCAGATATTGCTGTGAATGTTCCGGCGGGGGTTGAGCTTACGGTACCATCAGTATCTTTACCCCAGGAGGTAAGAATACCCCCTCCTGATAAAGCTAAGTTATGTTGGACGCCAACGGCTACATGAGTATATCCGGAAGTTGTAGGCATATCATCGAAGACATCGTTGTAATTGTGTCCCCACATGTGAATATAGCCTGAACCGTCTACTGCTAAGTTGTGGTACAAGCCACAAGCTATGTCGATGAATCCACTACCATCCGGAGCTGCAGTAAAACCGTGTCTAAATGCATAATCTCCCCACGAATGAATGTATCCTGAAGGGTCTAATGCAAGTGAGTGGGAGCCGGTAGTAGAAATTTTTGTAAACCCCGCTCCTGTAGGAGTATTGGAAACTTTATTATCGGTGTCGTCTCCCCAGGCAACTATGTGACCTTGCTGAGTTAGCGCGAGTGCGTGGTCTCTTCCTAACCTTGCGGTAGTAAAATAAGAATCGGTTGGGATATTTGTTAATATGTACTCTAAAGGATGTTGCTGATATTTCCCCCAACCATGTAAGGTTCCATCAGATTTTACGGCGATGCCTCTATGGTAGTTAGAATCCATATCCAGCCAAGTGTGCGTAGAAGAGTTTCCAGAGGTAGCATATATTCCACCCGACGGAATATAACACCCATAATCTTTAATCTCTTTAAGAGTTAAAGGGCTATATTGACCTGAAAAATTTATATAATTTAAAAATTGACCTAGTCTCCCAGGTCCAGAAGTATTAAGATCATAAACAGGAGGTTGGAGAGTTGTGTCCGTAGGGACAGGAGTAATAGGAGCTAGAGCTCTTATTCCAGAAGCGCCTTCTGTATTATAGCTTTTGGAGCTTTGTGCGCTTCCTAGGGATATAGCAATAATACCCATTGTGGAAGTAGAAAAGCTTATATTCGAATTGACCGAAGAAGGTGCAGGAAGTATTGTAAATGCGTCAGCTATAAATTCCGAGGCAGTATCAACAATTAAATTATGGTCCTCAAAAATTATATTAGAATTCTTGAGATCCCCGTTATACACTTGTACGTATCCTTTCATTAATTATCTGATAAGTTAAACATTATTCCAGCCCCCATAGAGGTGGTTAGAGCTTCTCCCGAAGATTGAAGCCCGAAGTTGCCGGGATCATTGGTTCCAAAAGGTTCAATGTTGTACCCTCGGGATCCTCCACTCACTCCAAATATATCTTCGATAGGAGACCCTGTAGTGCCTATCCTAGTAGCGTTATTAGCCGCTATTTCGTTAAAGTGGGAATATATAATTTTTAATTCTTTTTCTGTAAAAGATATTCCTTCGTTAGCAGATGCTACTACTCCTGCTGTTCCGGAGAAAACGGAGTTTGCAATGACTCCACTAGTATTGGCAAAGTCTCGGTTTACACCTCTACCAAATTTAAAATTATCTAAAGTTAAATCCCCGAAGTCAGAAGTTAGTCCCTGTCTGCACATAGAACTTATGATAACTTGCTTTATCCCTCGGATTTCGCTTCTACTTATTGAAGGTGCACATCCATGTAGGAAGGGTATCCTGCAAGGGAAAGTCGAAGATACGTCTATACCATTATATGTGGAGGATACTTCTGTTATCGCTGATCGACCTACAGGTAGGTAAACTTCTGTTCCAGGGTATGTTGTTGTGCCTGAAAATATAACAGGAAGGGCTGACGCTGCGATATCGTTAGACGCGTCGTATACTCCACTAAATGAGCCAGAGGGGGAGAAATAAGTTCCTGAAGAAAAATTATACCCGAGAGGTATAAACTCCGAAGTATGTAGATTTAAAGTATCGTACGCGGATGTTTCATATTGGAATAATGCTTTCTTGGGAATAGGCATCGATTTTCCGGATCTACTATAGACTCTAAATCTATTTAAATATTTTAAACTTCTTCGTCTTCCCGATGCTCTACTTGTATTCGCATGGGATGTCATTACAAAATTTGCGGATGTGTCAATACTAGAAGTAGGTACACTAGCCAAAGATATACTAGAAGGAGTTAAATTATTTAATATGTAATGATCAAAATCTCCAGTGGCGGATACATCAAAAAAGTTTACTAGGGCTATAGGACATAGTTGTATATCCTTAGATATATGGTCTTCTAAGGCATCGGTATTATTAAATATTTTAGCAATAACGTGAAATGGTAAAAAGCTTTTAAATACTTGACGAATAGTGTCTATAACTTCTCCCCTGTGAATACGAACGGCATCTACTGAAAAATTAAAGTTATTTAAATATACTTGGGATGTTATAGTGGAGCTTTTAGATATCCAGTAGTCAACTAATCCCAGCTTAGAAACATCTTTGGAAGATGCTATACTTGATAAGTTAGGAGGTGGGGAATACCCACTTGTGTAGAACTTCCATTTCCTGTTCCAACTACGATAGTATAAATCATCATCCTCAAGATTTTCCTTCATAAGGATAGCAGATAAATCCGCTACGTAAGTTTGTGGAATTTCTAGCCCTCCTCTTGGAGAATTTGTGCCGCTAGCGTTAGAGGACGCGGTAAGAATATCACACAGTACGTTAATTTGGTGTCTGGAAATATATGTGTTATCGTAAAATCTATCATTTTCCCAAGGAGGCACCGGGCAATTAGGAGTTTGGCGGTGGTAGAATCCTTTAAAGTTAGGCTGTTTAGGATCCCAAGAACTTAAATCAAATTTAACATCGTTAAAATAAATAGCTCCCCCTTTCGCTCTAGTGGGGGATGGTGGCGTATTTTTATGAATAACTTCCAACACATAGTCTGTTGCAGCTCTATAGTTTAAATCTATATTCGCGGTTGACCATCTTTCAAAAGGAATCCCTTTAAACAATTGAGAACTTACTTTAGGATTATTTAATGTTTTGGATTCGGTTGCAATTAAATAGTATATCATTCTAGGGAGGAACATTTCCCATGTCTCGTTTATCTGGTCTGGGGGAACTATAGTAGGATCAGAGAATACTAATTCTAAAGCTTCTTCTAATGCTTTCCTAGTGCCTTTACCTTTATAAATGTAAACGGCTTTTCTAAGTTGTGCTCTCCATCGATCTATATCCCCCGTCATTAACTTCCAGCCTATTAAAGATGCAAGGTGTTGCAGAAATTGGGGTGGGCATCTTTCGATATCAACTAAATCCCCAAGGTCTTCTATAGTTGTGTTTATATCGTAGAACCCATAACTAAGAGCTTGAAGAAATTTTGTAAAAGCTCCGTCCTCAACCATCTTAGGAGTAAAGGACTTTGTAGGACCTGTAAAGAGATCTAAATAAGTATCTAAAGTAGTAGATCTGTTATCATGGTCATTATACCATATACTTACTAAAGTTTTTAGTCTTTCCCAGTTCTGGGTACCTGAGGTGTACGTTCCTGCTGATATCTCGTAATCGCTTTTACTTAGTTGGTGAGGTATACATTCACTACAAAGACTTACGGTTTCTCTGTTCTTCCACAGATATTCAAATATAGAGGTGATTGCGTCTTTTTCTTGCAAGGTCTCCCCGTCGTATAATCTTGTAAGTTCTTCTGTAACGATAGATGAGGGTTCTACGGTCGTTCCCGCTAGTCCTGTAGAATTTAAAGCGTAGTACCAGGATAATGTATCCATTAAATAGGTGTGGCACTTGGATGCGGTATCCACACTAGAGGTTACTAGGGAACTTACCCCGCTTATAAATTCGGTGGTTGGGGAGTCCAGAACAATATGAGGAAGTAAAGTTCCGGATACATATGTTTTAAACTCCTCTCTATTAGTGAAATCAGAGAATGAAGTGTTTAATGCATTTAGTATTTTAATTTCAAAGACATAAGGTCTTATATTGGTTAAACCATTACGTAGTACAAATCTTTGCTGAAGGGAAGAGGTTGCAAAATTAGCAGTTGGGAAAATATCATCAATAACATCTATAGCTTTAAGAATCTTACCTAACGTAGAATATAAAATATCTTCGTCTTTTCCGTAAATTGCAAAATCGGTATCATGGTATAAATCAGGCGTTAAAGCCTTTACTACATCAATATAATTATGCTGATGATAGTTTTTATCAGGTAATCCTTGATCCCCTAGTCCTCTTTTTCTTACCATTTTTTATACGTACTTAACGTTGATTTCTACGTTGTTTAGTTGTAATATTTCATTAAAATTTAGTGAGATATTATTTTTAATATTATCAATAGATGAAAACCTAACTTCAGGAATATTAAATATGTTTTTATTTAAATCATTAACTTGTAAGACTTCCCCGAATTCTCTGTTATTTAAATCGAAAAAGTTCAATATATTCATCGCAGCTTTTCTCTTAATATCTTCTTCGTATATTTTATAAGGCTTATCTAAGAATAACGTGCACTTCAAATCTATAGTTCTTACTAATCCATCTACGATTGTTATTTCATCAGTAAGCATTTTATATGTATTTAAGTATTCTAGTAGTTCTCTCTTGTAAGTAATAGATGCTCTCTCAACTTGAGCTTGTGCGCCTTCTACTTCTGCAGCGAATGCGACTGTATAAATATCAATCATATTCCCTCCAGCTCCGGAGTTTCTAAGAACTGCAAATGCTTTGCCGGAGTGACCGGCTGTGCTTGTGAAGTGATTAGCAAAAGTTGTATAGTCTTCTCCCGTAACTGCGCGATATTGGGTTTTGAAGAAGTAGGGTCCCCATTTCTTCGCGTGTTCGTTAGTTTCTGAGTTTAAACCTCCGGTTGCCATAGTAGGGTTGGTTACATCTACTGAAATTTCAGTTGATCCTAAACTTACGGGGATTTTTACGTTAATAGAGTTAGACACAATATTACCCCTATCACCACCTCCAACTCTGTAATAGAGCGTATAAGGTTTTCCTGCGGTGGGGGATACTCCTCTAATGCCATCTCCAAAATTAACTTTTACGGAATAGTCGTCCATGTAGGTTTTACTAAAAACTTTATCAGTGGCGTCTGCTAAAAATAAATTTTCAATTTCGTTGTAAATATCACCGTCGGTGTGGAGAATCATACTTCCCTCTACTACCGAAGGATCATCTACGTTAATAGTATGGAGAGTATCAGTATTAGAAAAGGTTCCGGTTTTAGTTTTAAGTAGCCCTTCCAAAAGAAGGAGATTCGAAAATACTTTACCAGCGGCATTCAAAGATTCAGCTTCTGTAAGTTCGATAATTTCACTCTCCATATCTATATCTCCAGTACCATCCACTGTATACATAGTATAAGTTAGCTGTCCTGAATCTTTGTTATTAGGAACGGAGAAAGATCTGCTCAATGCAGGTATAGTAAGAGAACTAGCAGATGTTACGGTATCGTCATCACCTAAAGTTAAAGTACACCCAGCTTTGGAGCTGATAGGACCTCTCATCTTTACCCCTATAAGTTGTAATAATTTTCTAAGATTTTCCGGGGATTCCACAGATGTAATATAATTTTCGTTAGCTAGCATATCTGCCTTGTAGGATAACACGGAAGCTAAGTAAGAAAATAATTCTACAAACATCATACCCAAATCTGATTCAGCGAAACTATTATATTCATCGGGGTATACAGCTTTAACGTAATTAATTAAAGCCTCTCGGAATTCAGGAAATTCTGCTGCGGAGTAGTCGATTTTTGTAGCTTTAACCCTAGGGGTTAGGTCTCCTAAAGATATAAAATCAGTAGTAATAGAGCCATCAAATGCGCTTGTATTATAAATTCCTTTTAGTGTTTCTTGTGCCATTATATTATTATATCTAAAATTTGAGGGTTTATTAGTTCCCCTTTGATTTGAAACTTTAATTGTACAAATATCTTGTGCCTACCTCTATTCCGAGGGTGAGAATCCCAAGACATTTGTAAATTTAAAATTTCTACTTCCGGATGGTATTTACCTATTGCAAAGCTAATTTCTGATTTTAAGGATGCCATTAAATCAGATGTAAAAGGTTCAAATACAGATCTCCTTAAAGATGTACCAAAAGTAGGATTCATAACTCTCTCCCCTGGACTGGTGAGAAGTAGTTGTTTTAAACCTGACATGGTAGTTTGAGCGCCGTTGGTACCTGCGAAAAATCCTCCGGCTCCCCCTATAACGGGGAAGGAGACACCTTTAAACGGAGTTGTTTTAGATGTAGTTAGTAGAGAGATATCGTCTTTTAGCATTATGTTTGTATGTTTTTAAAGAAGCCTTTCTGACCTCTAAAATTAGTTTTAACTTCCTTAGTAGTTAGGGCTTTGGAATAGACCTTAAAACTTCCTAAAAATCCATTTAGAGCACTAGATGCCACACCACTAATACTACCCAAAGAAGGGGAGTGCTGAGAAGCGGGGACCCCACCGTATATACTATTAGTATTATACCCTAAGAATCCTGGGTCATAGCTGCCTAGGGAAGGTTTTTGTAAAATAGTATCAGAGAATCCTCCGCCTAAAATCCAGGGAGTAAATGCGAGACCAAGTGCTCCTGTAACAGGACCATTGTTTCCGGAAGGTTGCCAACTTGACATGTATTCCAAATCCCCGGATGCGGTTAAGGATGGGATACTTATTGATTTTGTTCTTCTCAAATCAAATATGGTTGATAAACTTGAGGTACTTAAAAGTTCACCATCTATATGCATTTTTAATTCATCAGAGTCAAAATTAAATACTAGAGACATATGGATAAAAGAGCTAGAGGTATCTAATATACTCACACCGTTTGTTGTAGTAGAGCTAGCGATGGTTGCTCCTAACTCAGATCCATCTTCGTTTTCGGCGATAGCGATGCTGTGACCGATAGTGCCATCATTTAAGTTTTGGGATACGGTAGGGAATACTCCAAATTCCAGCCCACTCGGTGTAGAATTACCTCCTCTATCCCGGAATCCTATAATCATTCCATGAGTTTTAGACGTATCTAGTAACCCAGCTTTTAAAGTTCTAGTGGCGTCTACTAGTCCTTGTCGAGATCCAAAATGAGGGGAACCCCCAGAATTCTCGCAACCCATAACTAATTTATATCTATTAGAATCTGTAATAGTTAGGTCTGGGACATGCACCCAATAATCAAAGGTAACCCCCCCTCCTTTCTCTGTAATAGGGTTATAATGTTTATTGCTTGGGTAAAATAAATTATCCAATTCTTGAGTAGTAGAGGAAATCGTTCTTCCCGCAGGTGTTATATTGCTTGGCAATCTTACATAAGAGCCCCCGTTAGTTCCAGAAAGTTTAGGAATAGCTAACCCTGAAGGAAAAACATTTGCGATACTAGAAGCTACTAGTTGGGCGTTTAATTTTCTTCCGGCATCAGGACCCACATTGTCAACATTAAATACTGTGGAAGAGGGGTCTACAATTTCCGGGGTTATGAAGTTATAAGCGAGTATTAACCCGGATTCAACTATAGAGTTAGTTAGGGAGTGGACAAAATTGGAAGTACCTGAAGCTGATTTACTACCTTCAATATATGGGAATACTTCCTCTTCGATTGGGGATAGTGTAAAGTTTTCTAAATATGCTAAAGGTTTATGGTGGGATCTCGAAAATGTAGGTGTAATTGGTAGAATCGTGTCATCAAGATCCTCAGAGAATATTAAAATACTTTCCTGCTGTTCTAGCGTTGCTCCTGCTCCGGTCCCTCCCAGGAATGAAAAATCATTAATTGGAATTCTCTCAATAGGATGCCACTCAGGATCTTTAAGCGTTTTTCGGTTATGGATTAAGATACCTTTACCTAGACCAATATCCTTTGAGGATCGATCAATTGTGGAATGGCTGTATATGTGAGGAGCAAAGATAGAAACTAATTGTAATTGTTTCTTTCTCTTACTAATCTTTTCATCATACATTGAGGAAATTGCAGCGATATTACTATAATAATTAACTACCATTGCGCTACTTGCATCTAGTCCGTCGGATATAAGTTCATCTACTTGTGCGTATATATCATCAATATGTTTATTTTTATTGGATTCGAAAGCCTCCAATACATCATCTGTTAAGTAATATTCATTCTCTATGGTTTTGTCAGGCTCGTAATCTGCGGCAAATACATTATCGGTAATATTCCTAAGATTTTCGGAATTGTATGTCTTTCCCTTACCCCCTAAATTAGGAGCATAATCTAAATTCCAAGTAGAACTAGCAGCAATTACCCCTGAAACTTCAGGTATGCCTCCGTTAACAGAGTCGTAATACAAACCATCTTTGGACAATATGAAAGTTCCGTTCTTAGATACCGGAGGTCCATAAGTTAAATCGAAAAGAGGTTTATCCTCTTCAAACTCAATTTGGGTAATAGTTGCTAGGTTACCGAACTTTTCTAAGTTATCCTTGTAAGGTTGAACTATATTATCTGTAATATACTTATTAAAATTCGCAACTATTTTATCTACTTGAGGGTCATTAATAGCTGTTAAAGCGTCCGTATTTACTTTGGGTTCCGAACGTACTCCCGAAACTCTATCTTTTAAAACTTGTTCTATAGTATTTAAATTAGTTTTAGCTGCATATGATTTCGCTTCTAGTTCCGCGAGACTAGTTTTAAGAGAGGCAAGTTCTGCTACAACCACATCTTCCTCAGCATCTGGCATAGATTCTGAAAGTAGTGTTCCTACTAATCCTGCCATACTCGCGGCGGCGATTTGCGATGTTCCGGCATCATCGGCATTATCTAGCACATCTCCGCCTTGGTCAATTGCCGCTTGGGTGACTGCTGCCATACCTGCTATAGGACCTAGTGTTTTACTAATCGAATCGCCCACTTTCTCGGAGGATACAGTAGATTCAATAGGTACTCTACCTTGAGACGGGAGATATTTTACAGCAGTTCCCGAAAGTTTTTGAGCTCTTGTTTTTAAACCTGAAGCTTTAGCGGATATACCAGTAAGCACAGTTGACATGTAGTTAGAGAGGGATGCCAAGGAGGTAGAAGGCATAGAAGCTGCTTCGTCCGCACTAAAAGATGGGATATCCGGAACGGAGTCATTTATAGGAGGTATGCTAAAGTTCATAAATTAATAAGTTCCTAAGGTCATTAAGGTAAACACTGTTGAGATATCTACGATTGTGGAGGCGTCGGTGTCGTCATCGAAGAATTCGGTGACGGTTACTGTAGGTTTAAATATAGATCCAGAATCGTCTGAAGTTGGTTTTAAAGTTAATACATCTTTAGGTTTTAAATACATAGGAATATCCAAAACGGATAGGGCTGTGGATGCAGGTATTTTCACTTTTCTTAGAAGCACAGCATATGCCGAGCCATCATAATTCCAATCTTGGGATCTTATAGTAGATCCATCCCCAAAGTAGTTTATATTAGTTGCGTATTTTTTTTCGTATTCTACCCTAGCTATGGTACAGGTATGTTGGGTATTAGTGCTATCGTTAGCTATTTGGATACCCTCTATCCTACACCCTAATGCGTTAGGATTCACAGCATATATGGGAAACACATCAGCTAAAGAGCTAGGTGCAAAGGATACGGTTAGGGTTTTCTGTTTCATTGGGTTTTACTATATATATACTTATCCAATAGACACGGTGGATTGTGGAGGGGTTGCGAGTTTTTGAGGACCATGGGGATTGTCGCCGTGGTAAGCCACAGCATCGCCTTTAAGTAAGATGTACTTGCCATTTGCTTTTACGGTAGTTTGAGACGAAGATACAGATCCTCCAGATGAGTCCCCATTAAGACCCACTTTCGCTCCCTCTATAAATACATCAGGACTACCGGCTGATAATGTGTCGGAGCATATAGTATTAGGATTTCCATCAATTGCGATAAGTGTCATTATTAATTTAGATTTATATTTGTTGCGGTTAAGGTCATATCCCCCCCTGCGTCGATTGCCATATCTTTATCGGTGTGAATTGTCATATCATCCACAGAGGTGACACTAGCTGTACCTTCTGCATGTACTGTTAAATTGTTTCCTGTAGTAATAGTTGTATCATTACCAGTGTTAACTGTTGTATTATTCCCAGCTTCTATAAAGATGGAATCGGTTTCGGTAACTCTAAGATTGGTGGATTCAACGTAAATGTCTTTTTCGGCTAAAACATAAGTATTCCCTTGATCACATTGACAAACAATATCTCCGGTTCCATTATTTTGAATTGTAATATTAGAAGTACTATCGGGACCTACTCGTATATCCATTTCCCCAGCTTTACTTAAAACATGTGTGTTTCCAGTGCACTCAATAGTAATGGACTCAGGACCCCATCCCGGATCGGCATCATCATCGTCTCCAGTTTTAATAACAATTCTATTATCTTTATTATCTGAAATTTCTATCCTATCATACCCTTTCCCAACACCATCATCTATTTTAATGAATTTATTAGAGTTTGTAGCCATTTGAATATAATCTTCTTGAATAATTTCTTTATTCGGGTCTGCAAGTACGGTTTCAGCGAGTTCTAATTTATGACCAACCATATTCTTTAGAATTGTTTTAGTAGGAACTTCATCTAAACCATATACTCTTTCGGATTCGGGGATAGTACTCCTTACTGCAATGTGAGGTGAGGTTTGGGATTCCTCCTCGTATTTCTCTTTACGCACGTAATCGATGGAGGGGACTACTCCTACCCAATACCATTTACATCCTTTATCTGGGTCTTGAGGATCTGTTAGTACTGGGATAACCAATACTTTAGTATGAGGTTCAACTGGACCGAATATTCCGTGACCTCTACCGCCGAAAGGCATTAAGCTATTAGCTGTAATAACATCTTGGGAAATCCCAGGACCTCCGATTAATTTAACTAACAGGGTTCCTGTTTTGGAGGTGTCAATATGACCCCCTCTCTGTACTTCCGCAAGGTGAGGTACATACGCTATGGGTTGTCGTGGTACTGGCATAATATTAGTGAGATGGAAGTTTTAGTAAGGTTAATTCTGAGGAGTATGATTCTGATGCGGTGATACTATGGGATAGGGAGGTAATCTTATACAGTCCAGATAGCCAGTGTTTGCGGTCGTTATTCTCGGAAGGATCGTATACGGATAATGCGACTGCTCTTTGGGTGATATCTTGAACTGTAGTTACTTCAGGGATTCCTAATGTTTTAATTTTAATTTCCGCAAACATATTCATATTGTTCTGATATATCGCAAGAGCGTTTTTTAGTTCAGGAGTCCTTGTATCTTGCGCGGCTTTATCAAATACATTAGAAGGTTTTATAACAAATCCTTGATCTGCATTTTTATAATCCATTAATAATTTTATAGACTCTGTATTTGCCATTCCACCTAAGAATAAATTAAAAGACGACATTTTTTCTTTAAAATCATCGCCAAGACCTCGATTTAAATATCCGGCGCTGTTTCCAGCTTCGATATAATCTTCTACATAAGATAAACTTTTTAACATTTCGGGGGTGAGAGCATTTACACCATTATAATAATCATCCCCAGGTGCTTCGTCCTCAAGATTAATCTGTCCTTGAAACTGCGCTAATAGATCTTCTAGCACCTTTTTAATGTCAGAATCTGGATCGTCATCATCTATTTTTGCATCGTTAAGTGTTTCGTCAGCGGCTCTCATTTCATGAAGAAATTCCTGGTCTTTTAAAAGTAAAGGAACTATTGAAGTAAATGTTTTTTGTATTGTTTTGGTCTCTAAAAAGGGATACACATTATCCACATAGCTATTAGTAACAATAGCCGTGTTTATATTTCTTAACCATCTAATATCCCCCGTAAAATCAAAATACTTAACAATACTTGTATTCCTACCGTAATCTAAATGTATAATCGCATGATCCTCATCCTCTTTGGTAAGTGGGCTGCTAGTAATTTCTAATTCTTTAAGAGAATTTTTATATGCAGTTATATCAGGTTTAAGTCCGATAACAGCGTGTAAAGTACGAGTTTTTTTAGGGTCTCCTTCGTTCTCTAGTAAGATAGAGTTAAAATCTCCTGAGGAAGTTCCAACATGATATAAAATTTCAAGTTCATATTCAGGCTTATCGGCTGAGAATAATTTATTATACGCTTTTATTATAGAAGCTGCTGTTGCGTGAGTGGATACACCTTCCTCCGAAATAGCGCTTACTTTTATATCTCGATTAAAAATATTTCTTTTCTCAGAGTGTGGCAGCCCTGCGAGTTTATACCCGGTCCCCTCGGGAGTAGGGTTCCTCCTCTCTTCATCTATTCTCTCACGTTCCTCTTGTTCAGCCTCTGCTACTTCTTGCAAATCTTCACGTTTATCGAAAGTTGTCTGCTCATTAAGTTCATCAGCAATTAGCATCAATCGATCCGCGAAAGGTGCAGGTCCAGCCTCAGTGTCAATGGTGGTAGTTACATTACCATCATTATCCATCATAAAATGAAGCACCATTTCGTTTCCGTTAAAAGGTACTTTATATTTCCTACCCACATGGGAGGAAGGGTAATTAATTATCTCTACGTTCAGTACTCCCTCTTTCCCCGCCAGTATATTCCTTGCCTGTTCACCATATCCGGTGAGGATTTTAGCATTAAAAGGGGGGACAAGACCGAATTCATCGAGTTCAAGACCATCGTCAACCATAGCTTGTTCTATATTTCCTTGGGCAATGCCGCCTGAATTATTATTTATAATGTATACTAGCTCCGAGGCCAAATACCCATTGAGTAGTTTTGTGCCAAAATCGACAGCGAGGTCGGTGAGGGAGTTCTGGGTATTTCCTAGTATAACGTTTCCCGTCGCTGTGGCGAGCTTCTCCCCGACATTCATAGCGGAATCAAAAGCGCCTGAAAACGCTTTCGAGATTTCTTCGGTAGGGTTATAATGACCGTATCTTCTAGTGAATTCTAATTTAAGTTCTTTAGAAAGTTCCACCAGCTTATCCCACTCGTGCTCACCAAATCCTAAGTAGTGTTCCATAAACTCGGAGTTAAAGCTCGTTAAAGCGATCTCTTTAAGATTGTCTAAAGGGGAAACCCAACTAGCAACGTTGGCTTTCACAGTCTCCCAAACGCCTTCAGGTACTTCAGGGCGATGAGATAAAGCTTTAAAAATTGCTCTATTGATAATCCCCGTAATAGCGGTTTTAGTTTTCTTATCAGGTTCTAAATATTTAAACTCTGTGCCATCCTTAGGACCCACGAGATCCCTTACAACATTAATAACTAAATCATGATATGTAATCTTACTATTCGAATTTTCAGCAGCACCTTGTTGTGAGGGTTTAAAATAACAATTAACCCCATCAGGTCTATTAGCCTCTGGGAATATGATATCTATAAAACTCGTAGATTGGTATGCGGCTAAATCTTCAGGATCAGAGTTTTTGGTGGGACTAAATCTTGAAGTAATTACTAGTATTTTTTCCTGACCTTGGGTAAATTGATATTTAACATCCGTAACATTAGTAAGATGGACATGAGATAATACTTCTTTTGAATTATGATCTTCATACCCAAATTGAATTAGGAGTTTAGGGAGAGATTTAAGGTTAGCATTATCCTCATCAAGGTTAGTATAATCAGGGGCGCCCACGTCCTTAACCATAGTATTCACTGATTTTGTGATAGACGTTAGGAACGCATCATCATAATTAACTAATTCTATAACAAATTTAAATGCATCATCCCCTAGTAAGGTATACTTAAAGTTTTTAATCTGGTCGTTAGGGATAACCTTAACAGCAGAGGCGTCCGCATGAACATCCCCTATTACAGCCAATTTAATTACCGTAGAACTTTTGTTGTAGTCTACCATGATACTAGCCTATTATAGGGATTTTTATTTTTTTTCCTGAAGTTAATTCCTCAAAAGGATCAATAATATTATTAGCAGCACAAATTAACCACCATAAGTCGGGAGTTTTGTAAATACTATTTGATATAAGGTCTGGTCTACCCTCCATACCATTAGGAATTAAAGCTAAGTTGTAATCATACCTGCTCAAGGTTTTCTGGAGGTTCTCCCATTTAGAGTTAATAGTAATATTCTTAATACTATGTCCTTTGTGTATTTGAGGGGTAAAGGAAAATTTGGTAAATCTGTCGTGAATACTCATAATTATAAATTAATCCTCTTTAAAATTCCTTGAGATTTCTGACTATCTAGTAGTTGATCGTAACTTTCCAAAGTCATTTTAACAGTTATAATCCTTGGGATTAATGATAATTCTTCATACCCGCCTTTAGCACCATCAAAAGTAATAGAGTATGAAGTTGCTACAAAGGGATCATTATTAAACATAGATCCGTAATTTAAGAATATAACTGGGGGATTACTTAATTTTTTACCGTAAGGGTCCGTAGAGTTTTGCTTAGTAGAGCCTATAACACTAGACCTAATTAAATCTATTAAATACATAGCATAGATTATAACTTGAGATCTGGTACTTTTATTAGAGCCTAACCCTATTGAATGGTCTACCTTTTCTAGAATAGCGTTAGTTAACTCATACCTATCTTCTAAGTAATCTTTCACGTCTTCAGCTTGGTCGGACCCAAATAAGTAATCCATAGCATCTTGACCGAATTCAGATATAGACTCGCTAACACCATCTACAAAATCACTAACGGCGCCTGTAATACCTTCTAGGAAACCTTCTTCGGGTTCTGGTATAGGTGGATCATAGACATCCTTAGGAATCCCTTGCATTTGGTCTATTAATGCTTTAGTTATACTATCTTGGAACTTATTAGATATAAGTTCCCCTTTTACTAAAGTGCTCAATTGCTCTTCCGCGAATGTTAGGAGATGAGGTAAAGTTATTTTAAAATCTAGAGAAACTTTTCTAGCTTTAGAACCCATCCACATTCTATAAGGTTCGTTCCTGTTAATAATTTCTTGGGATGCATATGATGAACTACGGCTTTCTGAAATTTTAGGATTCTCAAAGAAAGGTAACTTTAGTACAGAAAATTCCTCCCCATCTCTATGAATCTTACCTTTAAATGCAGCTTCTTGAAGTTCGTCGCCTACAGCAATAGCAGGGTATGCAAATGATATAAATCCTCTATATTCTATTTTATGATTATATCTATACCCTTCCCAGTACCCGCTCACTACTTGATTCTTATCTAATCCATCTAACCAAGCTCTATCTGTAGATGTCAGCCATCCTGTAAGAAGACTTCCTGCTTTAGAAAGACCCCAATTTACCGCCTGATCTTTTATTGCTTCCCAATCTGTTAAATCGGTAGGGCTTAAACCCATAGTATACTTCCCAAGACCTAAAGTATCGGAAGCTAACCCGAACGCACTTCTCCCGAAAAGTAAATTAGAATATGGGCTCGGAAGACTTTGACCCCAGTGAGCATCTATCCGATCCCCATTTGCTTTAGCCCAGTTAGTAACTTTATCAATTTTTAAAGACATTATATGGTAACTCCTTTTGGAGGTATATCAAATTGGGGTCCAAGTTGTGCGGGAGGTTTAGACATATTAGAGTCTTTAGCTAGTTGGGTTTGTTCTTCTGCTTGGAGTATTAATTGCTCTTGGTATATATTATTTTGGTTCAAAGATTGAGCTATAGTTAATAAGTGATCTTCCTGTTTTGAAGGTTTGTCTAGTAACGCATTAGTCTTCTCTCGCTGTTTTTTAGCCTCCTCATCACTATCCGCTCCCACACCAAACCATGAGAGAATCTGAGGAAGGAAGGATAAAATAATACCTATAGGACCTAAGAATCTTAGGATACCCTTGGCTAGAAATCCAAGTAACTTACCTATAAACTTACCTCCGATTTTACTGAATATCTTGCCAAATTTACCACTAAATTTAATGAACATTTTTTGGAACATAGATATAGAACCTGTTGATTTTGCAGTCCCTGCTCGAATTGCATTTCGCGCTCCGGTTCCATGTATTGCTTTACCCGATTTTCCGATTACTCCGTGAGCTTTTGTTATCCCTGTACCCCCCATCATCCCAATCGCGGCGGATGTTTTATTTATCATGGCGCGGGCTGCCCACATTACTACAAATGCGGCGATTTGATTTTTAAGAAATTTCGCCGTTTCCGCTATTCCCTGCAAAACCTTAGCTACAATTTCTATTGCAGGTATTAAGGCAACGGTTATACTCGCGACCGATTCCTTGAGGGACGCCATTACATCAGCCTCTCTAGCTGCTTGTGCTGCTTCCTCAAGAGATTTTGCTCTACTTTCCTTAAACTGACTCCGAGTCAAAGGTTCTAAGTTAGCCATGGCGAGCATTCCGGGAGTAGCTCCTAGGCTTGAAAGAAGGGGATGTACCCAATATGCAGCGTCAGCTTGACCTTCTGTATCTCCAACCATCCCTTTTAAATTTTCAAGTGCTTGCATTAATGCCTGCGCTTGCGTTTCTGCATTCTTGGAAGACAGGTCTGCCATACTAACACCTAGCGTAGTCGCTAAATTCGCAGCTTTTTGATCACCACCAAGTAATGCGGCCGATAATTCTTGAGTATGCTTAGCAGCCTCTGGACCAAACTTTGCGGTCATAAGCATAAGGGCTTTTTCGGAAGCCAGGGCAACTTCTTTTCCGTAAGTAGCCGTAGAACCGACCCATGTTTTTTCTAGCTGCTCTATAGCTTTTATTAATTTATCCCCTGAGAAGCCATAAGCCTCACCTAATTTCTGAGATTGCTCTGCTAGTTCAAGGGAGGCGTCTAGGGATAATCCAAGCATTTGACTATTCACTCCCAAGACCTTTGTCATTGCTTTTGTATCTCTTCCAAGATTCTTGAATTGGCTTAATACTGTCTTGGTCTTAGAAAAGGCTGAACCCGCATCATTTAAAGCTTTAGTATTTGCGCCATATGTAGCTAAACCTCTATCTAAAACCTCTGCGTTTAACTCTACAGATTCCGCTAACCCTAAACCTGCGTTATCCACAGTTTTACCGAGTTGCGTTATACTGTTTAATTGTGTCTGCCCAGTATTAATTAAGGATTTGGATAATGTCCCTTGTACTATGTGCAGTTTACCTAAGGAAGCGGTCAACAACTGCAACGCAGGAACGTTGCGAGCCATTGCTCCGGTTAGTTGCTTAGTAGCACCTATACTTTTACGAGCGGTATTGGTTTCTTCTTCTTTAGCCATATTAGAGGGTCTCTAAGTATTTAGAGCTGTCAACAAGGGATAAATTATGAGCTTTACTATAGTTGTAAATTCTGTATTTCGCTTTAAACGAAGCTCCTGCTCTCTTTATCATACTGTAAGAGATTCTCTTTTTTCCCATTAATTTCTCTATAATAAGTTTTCTGGTTCCGGTAGCCAATCCATTAAGGGTAATACCTGCCATATACGTATTTCCGTTCTTAGCTTTGAATAATCTACCTCCTCCGGTCCTATATACTGCTAGAATTAAAGGACTTCCATCCGAGGCGGTCTTAGAGGAGTAATTGAAAGTGTATAAGTTACCTACTACAGAATCTAGCTTTCTTCTGTCATTTTGTCCCAATTTCTTAGTATTTGAAATTTTCTCTAATCTTTTCTTATTTTTTACCATGTGTTCGACTTTAATTAAATTGTAATTTACTTTGAATTGAAAAACTTCGAAACAAAGAAAAAACTTAAAATGAATAATAATGAGTTCTAATTTAGATAGTATAGAAATAAAGGAGTTCCTAGAACAAGTGAACTATGCTTTATCCTTAGAGTTTAAGGAAAAGTGGAGACATCGATTTTCCGCTAATTTTATAGAGATCTTCCAGGAAAGGCTACTTAAAGCTTTAAGAGAAGAAAAGCCTATAAAAAGAGATTCATTAACCTCTCTATACACAAAAAAACACAAGTACAGCATTTCTGAAGTATTGTGTTTCTTTGAAGAGATTGATATTACTCTGTATAACCCTATAGTTTATTAAACATTAAACTTATTAGGATTATCAAACTTAGAGTTCTTTACCTTATTAGCTGTCCTTTTTGCCTGTTCACACTGTTTAGCTTCCTCCAGCATTTCAGGGGTTCCACCAAACTCAGGACATAAGTCTTTATGTTGACACCAGTTACAGAATTGATTTAAATTAGGACTTAATTGAACCTTCTTCTTTTTACGTATCTCCCAGATTTTCTCTTTAAGACCTCTAAAGAATACAGACATTTGAGTACGTCCGAATTTAACTGAAACTAGTTTATCAAGGTGCGGGTAATAGTGAGCTACTGATACCTTTTCAACTGGAACGTTCATAAGCTTTGATACCGCGAAAGCATACATTAGCATTTGAGGGTCCGAGAATAACTCATGCTTAGGAGTGGGACGCCTAGAAGTTTTATAGTCTACTACTAAGTAACTTCCGGATTTTCCTTTAATCACGCGGTCAATAATACCATTAATTTTAAAATCGTCGGTAATATCCAATTCAAAGACCATTTCATTACTTATGGTTTCCTCAAGCTTTTTATTAAATTCAAAGAAATTTTCTAATATAAGTTGAAGGTTCTTCTCTTTAATAGAGGAGAAGGTATAATTGTCTCTAAGCTCTCCTGCGAGCGCTTGAAGTTCTTCTATAGTTTCTAGCTCTGTTCCTAGTTCGAAAATCTTATGGACATAAGACCCGTACTGAAGAGCGTCTGTATTTGAGTTCTCGTTGTAAATACCTTTAAGGTAGTCCACATACTTGAACTGATACTTCTTCTTACATTCATTGTAGGTTTTAAGCTTACTGGGTGAAATTTTATTTATAAACATGGATATATCCTCTGATATTATTAAAGACTATTTACGCGAAAAGTTCAGTGATTATACTGAAACAAATGCGGAATTTATCGTAAATAGCCTATTTTGTGAGGATTTTAAGCACCACATGTCTATAAATTCTGACACAGGTCTTTGGCAATGTTTCAAAACTAAGGAGAGGGGAAACTTCCTTCATCTAGTGGCAGCTGTAGAGGATATCTCTTATGGGGAAGCTACTATACTCCTCCAGCGTAAGTTATTTGATACTCCTGAAAAATTATTTGAAAATATTTCTAAAATTAGGAAAACTCAAGACGTTCTTACTAGTGGGAACTCTATACAGGATGAACTTAAAAACTTCAAAAGGCTCTCAAAAGCTAGTGTCGTATCCGACAATCTTACAGAGAGGCTAGCCTTCAGATTCGCTCTTACGCGTAAACTAGACCCCTCTAAGCTATACGTAGGGGTTACTGGAAAATACGTAAATAGGGTTATCATTCCTTTTGAGGATTCCCATGGGATGTTCTACTTTCAAGCCCGTCAATTAACAGGATTTGGTATGAAATATTTAAATCCTTCTTTTGCGGAATATGGAGTTAAAGCTTCTGAGATACTTTACCCATTTAAGAGAGAGGATCCTTATATCTTGGTTACAGAAGGTCCTATAGACGCTCTGAGCCTTCAAAATATAGGTATTAACGCAACGAGTACTCAAGGGTCTATCTTCTCTCAGAGTCACTTAAAAGAGCTCTCAGGAAAGAAAATAATATTAGCTTACGATAATGACGAGGCTGGAGACTATGGTATTAGATACGCCAGGAGATTAATAAACTCTAAAAATCTTCCGGAGCCTTATACTGTAAGACCTCCTCAACAATTTAAAGATTGGAATGATTTTGTAGTAGAAGCTACCCCGCTAGAAGTGCAAGCTTGGATTTCAGAAACCGTCACAAAAATGGATTTTAACTACGAGCTTAGCGCACTACTAGATTAAACTTATCGCTCATGATATTCTGATCTAGGAATGTAGAGCTTACTTGTAACTCATATGTACCTACATCTTTCCCAGCGGTATCCCAGTTATAGATAATCGTATCGTCTGAGTTTATACTTACTCCTGTAGATGTCCACGCTAAAGTTTCCTCATAAGGTACTCCCGTAGTCATATCATCCTTTAATTTAATAATTCTAATTGCAGCATTATCCAAAATTGTAGAATTAAATATATTTTTTACCTCAGGAGTAATATTAGTATTATTAACCGTATGTGTTGAAGTAATATGAAGATCTACTTTAGAATTTTTGTTTAGATATTTTTGAACTAATTTTTGGCTAGTCGTAACCATTAAAGGTTCGGTTAGAGATATAATATTATCGTTAAAGAATTCGAAAGAATGAACATATGTAGAAGAGGTAGCATTATCTACAATTGTCCAAATATCCCAATATTTACCTGCGGTTAAATCCGTAGAACTTGTGTAATATGTTCTGGCGGCTCCAGTATCAGCGTCAAACCAAGGAATTATATCCTCAAGCACAACAGCATATTTTCCAGTGCTTCTTTTAAATGCTACACCAGATGGAGTAGCGTTGTAGTCAGCTTCGTCCTTCGTTGTACCACTAAAAACTATTAAAGCTGAGGCATTTGAAGATGCTGCTACTAATCCGTACTCTGTGGAATCAGCGGATAGATTCAACCAATTATCTGCAGATCCTTGGTTAGTGTCTTTAAATATGTGTACAGATTTTACTGAAGTGGGATCTGCGAAAGTACCATTCTTCAAATACATAAACTCCAGAAGAGTTCTGTCTGTTGGGCTAGGTCGGTTAAAACGAGCTGTTACGGTTCCGGTTGTATCAAATGTAGTCATGAGTCTATATTATTTAGACCTACTGTTTTCCATTTCTGCCTTTTCTCTTTCAGCTTCTTCCATTCTCAGGGTTATAAAAGCTGACCTTTCCAGAAATGTCATATCCAGTACATCACCATAGGTAAATCCGCATCTGCGAACTAGAAGATAGCACTCCTCCAAATACTGAGGGCTATCTATAATTTCCTCTAGTTCGCGTCGAAAAAAGTTTCATTTAGAGGTAATTCTAATGTTTCATGGTTCTCACATGCATTACATATAAAGTTTACTTTAGTTTGTATCCCAATACCCTCGTCTGTAATAGACTGCCTAATTTTGGCGATATCTCTGGCGGTAGTTCCTTTTATAAATCCCTGTTTTACGGTACGTTCGGTATGTCCGTTTATAGAACTAACTAATCTCCAAAGATTATCAAATAAATCATCAGTAGATTGAAATAGACTTTCCTGAGGTACTTTAAGTGCTTCCAGCACAACTTCTACTTCAGAATCTGGCAGAATTACCGTTTTAACTAGATCTTCAGGACCTTCTGCGTATTGAACAGGTAACTTAGAAAGCTCTACTTGTAACTCATTATCTGAACCACAGTTATTACAGGTTAAATTAATATCATACTTATCGCCGTATGAAATTTCACGTAGCTTGTATAAGATATAGTTTTTATCAGGTACTAGTAATTCGTTGTACTCAATACCTCGCATACACCTAGTTATCAGTTTTTCAATTATCTTTGTACCGTCGGCTATTGTTTTTGCAGTGCGCAATACTTTCTCATCTTCAAAGGTAAATGGTCTAATTTCGATAGATTCAACTTTAGAGTCACTAAAGCCTGCTGAGGGTAGTTTAAGTTCAGCCCATGTAATTTTAGATTTAACATGTTTTAGTAGTTCGTCTAGAATTTCACTAGGAGCTTCCCTGGCTACATCGTCGCGTCTCTGAGTAGGCTTTAAGGCTTCCCCTGTCGCAACAGGTGCTGGGGCTTTTGCGGAGCCGCTTTGAGCAGCAGCTGCAAGATCAATTATTGATTTTTCTTCTGACATAATATTAAAAGTTTAGTACTTTTGCTCTATAATAGATAAAATAAAAAAATATGGAAATATTTATTTCAAATACTTACTCTATTTTAAAAACCGATAACATTAAGCTATTAAAGGCTTTAGGTAAAAAATACAGATGCAAATCACCCGGGTGTGAATTCGCTACCTCTTACAAACGTGGTCATTGGGATGGATATAATTATTTCTTCAACCCTAAAACCGGTAAGTTCGGAACAGGCTTGTTATATAGTATCCTAGAGGATCTGAACTATTTAGAGTATGATTATGAGTTAAAAGACAGTAGACCTAGTATTAATGTGGGAAGTAGTGATATAGAAGGGGTGGAACCTAGAGATTACCAAGAGAGTTTAATTAAAGAGTCTTTAGACCTAAAATCCTGTATTATTAAGTCCCCCACAGGTTCGGGGAAGACCATTATTATCGCTGCAATTTTAAAAGCTTTGGAGGGGAAAACAGGTCTCTTGTTTTTTAATAAGAAACAACTTTTAAAGCAAACCTCAAATTTCCTTACGAAGTGCGGAATCGAGCACGGAGTCGCTTTCGGAGATGGCGTGGACATAAAACCTCTTACATTAGTTACGATACAATCGATTGACAAGGTTATAGATACTCATCTAAAAACTTCGGAATTTATAATGTTCGATGAAATTCATGAGTTCGCTAAAGGTAAAGTAGCCAAGAAGGTTCTAAGTTCATTCCCTAACGCCACTTATAGAATCGGGTTATCCGCTACACCTCCTAAGGATAGGCATTCCCAGTTAACTCTCACCTCTTTCCTAGGGAAACAGATTGAATATGTAACCGCCAAAGACTTAGTAGACGAAGGATATCTTACATTACCTTCTATTCAATTATTGGAATTACCTGATTTAGATGAAAGTGAAACTACTGGGAAAACGTATCAGGAGATTTACGAAGAATTTATTGTGGATTATAAACACAGAAATGATCTTATAATTAATATCGTAAGTAAGATTACAGACGATAACGCGAAAATATTAATCCTCACTAAGAATTTAGCTCACGCTAAGTATTTCAAAGACAATATACCAGGATCCTATCAACTAGAAGGAAAGGACAGTTTAGAAGACAGGGACAAGACTTTAGAAAAGTTTCTACAGAAAGATGGTCCCTCTGTAATAATTGGTACTATAATATTTCAGACAGGTATAGATATTCCTGAATTAACTCATCTGGTTAACGCTAGAGGGTTAAAGTCTGAAATCGCAACTGTGCAAGCCCTAGGTAGAACTTTAAGAAAACACGAGAACAAATCTCAAGTATACATTTATGATTTTATTGATAAGGCTCCCTATCTTGGGAAACATTCAAAGCTCCGAGTAGATGCTTATAAATCTCTCGATTTTAATATAGAATTTCATGGAATCCAGAAAAAATAAAGAAACTAAAGTAAACAGCCTGCCTGATAATGACAAAGAATCATTGCATACTCTAATAGACAAACTTACCAATTTAAAAGATAAAGAGCCTCCTGAAATTTCAGAAGACTCTTTAGAATTACTTGAGTCAGTTATTTTAGATCTGCTTACGATGCAGAACCGACATCAGAGATTGTTTAGACGTTGGTTAAAACAAGGCTACTTAGCCGATTAAGCTCCGTATTGGTCATCAGGAATAGGTTCTTCCTCTTCCTCCGCACCTCCACCAAGAGAAGCGATGATATCTTCAAGGTTTGCCATGATAGAGGATATATTACCCTTTTCACTATTCAAACCTACTGAAGAGTCTGCATCATCTCCTACCACTTGCCCTTCGGCTTCTGGCTCTGCTGCGATTTCCTCACCCTCTTCGCCAGGCATAGAATCTCCGAGCTCTTCTTCAGGAACTTCTTCTTCCACTCCCATCTCTTCTTCGGGAACTTCTTCACCGAGCTCTTCTTCGGGAACTTCTTCACCGAGCTCTTCTTCGGGAACTTCTTCACCGAGCTCTTCTTCAGGAACTTCGTCCTCCATTCCCATCTCTTCTTCACCCATCTCTGAGGCTCCTGTAAGAGTTCCTAAGACGTCGATTACCTGAGATAGGTCTTGAGTTAAGCGTGGGACATCAATATAGTTTACTAGTATAGCATTCTCATTAAGATTCTCATCTGAAGATTCTAGGCATTCTTGGATAATATCGTTTACGTCTAAGACTTCAACGCCTCCTTTAGATCCTATAAATTTAGAAAAATCTTTTGTCACGTCTTGAAGGATACCCTCCTCCATACACATTGAAAGTACTTCAAAAAATACAGAATGAGATTTTGAAAGATTACTAAAAGTAGGTACGAATTTTAGGTTTGCGACGTTAACACCATACTTCTCACTAAGAAGATTAATAAGTTTTTCTTTAACCGGCTTTTTAGTTTCATAAATTTTAGAGACGAAAGCCTTAATGTCCTTCTTTAAAATCGTATCAGTTGAGTTTACTTCGTATATGGAAGTTAAAGTTTCGTTTAGATCGGATTTTGTTGCAAAACTAAAGTAAGGAACTTCTTCAATTACCTTCTCCATAGTTTCTGTTAGTGCCTTATTATCTGAGAAAATACATGAAGCTAACTCTTGGATAGCTTGGTTAGTAGACCAGATGCCTGAGAAATTTTCTTTAGACTCAATTAACTCTTGACGCATAAGTTCTTGCTTACAAACCATTTCATACAGGTTATTACCTTCTTTTAGATCGATCTCTAATTTTTTAGCATTGTTAACGTTTTCGAGTGTAAGGTTAACCTCAGACCCAAAGACATTAGACATAGCATTTACAATACCAGCGCTATCTTTCAAATCTTTATTTTGCATCAAAGTTTCACGATTTTCAGAAATAAATGTTTTTAGAGCTTCTTTAGCCTCTTGGATCTTACGGAACTCTCCTGAATCCACAATATTAGTATTCTTCTCGAAAGAGCTTGTGTGTTTCTCAAACTTGTAGCGAAGAGTGTCTAAATCGTTACGGCTTTCAAACATATTAAGAACATCAGTGAATGAGGTATCCGCTTTATCAAATCTACTATCACGCAGATCACTAATAAAGTTTGAGATACCTTCAGATACCACACCATCTATCCTCTCTGCTGATAAGTAGTTACCTACGGTATCAGTTTTTAAGTTTTCTAATACGATTGTTGCATCTTTAATTGTGTAGTCACAGGTAATCAAATTCTCATTCTCAGAGAGAAATTGAACTCTCCCCTCCTGGGAATCTACTGTAAATACTTTAAAATTTTCCCGAAGTGAACGGCTTAAGTAATCTGCTGTTTTATGCAGATTTGTTAGATTCTTATTTCTATTTTCTAATAGCATGGTTATGTCCTAATTTATATACTTGATATTTTTTATTTTATTTTAGTTTATTGTTGAGATTTACATTGGAGGCTCTTCTGGTGGCACTCCACCGGCTTCTCCACCCCCCATTTCAGCTCCGCCTAACTCAGCCCCAGGTTGGGGAGGAGCCATAGCTTGCTGTTGAGCCATTTCGGCTTCCATAGCCTCGTCCGCTAGTTCCTTCATGGTATCTTTAACTTCCTTTATCTCATTTTCATTCATTTGGAAATAATGCTCATAAATATAGTCATCAGGGAACAATTCAAGCCCTTTCACGGCTTGTACTACACGAGTCTTCATTTCATCCAACTCTAATCTACGCTTCTCCTGAAGGTCCGAAGGAGGGCATAAGGTGACTTCCACCTGCTTAACCAGATTGCTAGCAAATCCTCTAAGGGTAAGATGCCTTTTTACTAAAAGATCAAGACTGGCTTCCACTTCACGTTGAAGTCTTCCAACAGCACGAGAAAATTTAATGTCAAGCTGAGATAAGTTAGATTTGCGCTCAGGAGATTGTTCTTTCTCTACAATAAAGTCTTGTGGAACTTTAAGGGCTGCTAGAAGTTTATCACGGAAGTATTTAACATCATCTGTCTCCCCTAGGTTTTGAGCTCCTGGAAGAGTTTCGATTTTAGTACCATTCCCTTTACCTTTTACAGGTACAAAGAAGTCCTCGTCAGTTGACAAAGGGTTATAACGCTCATTAATTTTACCTGAGGTAGGGTCAAAGAATTTTTCTTTCTTGAACTTTTGCTTAAGACGTTCCATGAACATCTCTACCTTTGAAGTAGGAAGATTACCTGTGTCCACATAAAATACACGACGCTCTGGGGCTCTGGCTAATCTATAGATTAACATGGCGTCCTCCATAAGCTTTAGTGATCTCCACGCGTTGATAGCTGGGAATACGATTGATTTCCCATAAGGGTAGAAGTTAGGGTCTGAAGTATGTATACGGAAATGAGAAATCTGATCTTTATTCAAATCCAAGAACTTACCCGACCCATTCGTATTAGCACCTGCGTCCATCATGCCACCTCCAGAACGAACATCCGGAACCTCCTGCATAAATTTTTGGAGATACCCATATTGATTCTCTACCCGAGTAACATAGTTTGGATTTAAAATTTTAATGCGTTGGATACCCGCTGAAGTATTATTTAAATCTACAATATTTTCTACGAAACAATCTCCGTACTTTGCAACGTTTCTAAAAATATCCCAAATATATCGGCGTAAGTTTGTATTCTTAATAAAATTATCTATTTCAATTTTAATAGCTTTACTTCCTGAATCTATATGAAGAATATCCCCATTGAGATGTTTCTGGGTGCCGTCATCTGCGTAAATATCCAATGCTGCGCCAATCTCCGGATACTCATCCATCTTCTCGTAATCCCCGTAACGCTTCTTTTTATCATACTCAATTTGAGGCATGTGGACCATACCTTTACTAATACCGATACCTGGCAGGTCTGAAAACAAATCAGTAGCCTTAATAGTATCTCCCGCCAGCCTACCACCGCGTTTGGGCTTTCTTCCCCTAGTGGAGAAGAATTTACCGAAAAATCCTGATGATTTTCCCGTAGCGGCATTCAACTGCCCTGTATTATGGGGGTTAGGGAATGACGTTATTGATTCGTTTAAATTTTGATCCTTATCTATTTTAGAAGCCATGATGTGTCCTCGTGAGTCTCACTATTATTAGATACCCTTACCATATTGGGTATTTCTTGTTTTGTTTTAGTTTCCTCTCCTTTACCCATCTCAGGGGGGAGTCCTGTAGCTAAATCTACAGACACTAAAGCCGCTAAACCTAAACTCATGACTAAATCATCATGGTAGCCTTTATCAGCCTCAATTTTACCAGTATCAGTAATTACAA
>Ga0208299_1000567_pt1 | contig 33647 bp, 35 predicted proteins | sample 15_taG_FD_184089 | JGI IMG/M metagenome (GOLD analysis project Ga0208299, IMG submission 184089) | Marine viral communities from the Subarctic Pacific Ocean - 15_ETSP_OMZ_AT15312 metaG (SPAdes) (version 2) | ecosystem: Environmental > Aquatic > Marine > Oceanic | place: Pacific Ocean | collected...
AGTACCCGAACTACCATCGACACCATCGTCACCAGAAGTACCCGAACTACCATCGGCACCATCTGTACCAGAAGTACCCGAACTACCATCGGCACCATCTGTACCAGAAGTACCCGAACTACCATCGGCACCATCTGTACCAGAAGTACCCGAACTACCATCGGCACCAGAAGTACCAGAAGTACCTGAACTACCAGTAGTACCTATACTACCCTTAGCACCGCCATCACCCTTGGGACCAATATTACCTATACCACCTTTATCCCCCTTGGGACCAATATTACCTATACCACCTTTTTCACCTTTAGCACCTTTAGCACCATCGTCACCAGAAGTACCCGAACTACCATCGACACCATCGTCACCAGAAGTACCCGAACTACCATCGACACCATCGTCACCAGAAGTACCCGAACTACCATCGGCACCATCTGTACCAGAAGTACCCGAACTACCATCGACACCATCTGTACCAGAAGTACCCGAACTACCATCGGCACCATCTGTACCAGAAGTACCCGAACTACCATCGACACCATCGTCACCAGAAGTACCCGAACTACCATCGACACCATCTGTACCAGAAGTACCTGAACTACCATCGACACCATCGTCACCAGAAGTACCCGAACTACCATCGACACCATCGTCACCAGAAGTACCTGAACTACCATCGACACCATCGTCACCAGAAGTACCCGAACTACCATCGGCACCATCTGTACCAGAAGTACCTGAACTACCATCGGCACCATCTGTACCAGAAGTACCAGATGAACCATGAGTTCCATTAGCACCAGAAGTGCCAGATGAACCTACAAATTCTCCATCATCTCCTTTGTCGCCCTTGTCACCTTTGTCACCTTTAACACCAGAAGTACCCGAACTACCATCGACACCATCGTCACCAGAAGTACCCGAACTACCATCGGCACCATCTGTACCAGAAGTACCCGAACTACCATCGGCACCATCTGTACCAGAAGTACCTGAACTACCATCGGCACCATCTGTACCAGAAGTACCTGAACTACCATCGGCACCATCTGTACCAGAAGTACCCGAACTACCATCGGCACCATCTGTACCAGAAGTACCCGAACTACCATCGACACCATCGTCACCAGAAGTACCCGAACTACCATCGACACCATCGTCACCAGAAGTACCCGAACTACCATCGACACCATCTGTACCAGAAGTACCCGAACTACCATCGACACCATCGTCACCAGAAGTACCCGAACTACCATCGACACCATCGTCACCAGAAGTACCCGAACTACCATCGACACCATCGTCACCAGAAGTACCTGAACTACCATCGACACCATCGTCACCAGAAGTACCAGATGAACCAGATGAACCAGTTGAACCAGATGAACCAGTTGAACCAGATGAACCAGTTGAACCAGAAGTGCCAGATGAACCTACAAATTCTCCATCATCTCCTTTGTCGCCCTTGTCACCTTTAACACCAGTAACACCAGAAGTACCCGAACTACCACCGGCACCATCTGTACCAGAAGTACCCGAACTACCATCGACACCATCGTCACCAGAAGTACCCGAACTACCATCGACACCATCGTCACCAGAAGTACCCGAACTACCATCGACACCATCGTCACCAGAAGTACCCGAACTACCATCGGCACCATCTGTACCAGAAGTACCCGAACTACCATCGGCACCATCTGTACCAGAAGTACCCGAACTACCATCGTCACCAGAAGTACCCGAACTACCATCGGCACCATCTGTACCAGAAGTACCCGAACTACCATCGACACCATCTGTACCATCGGCACCATCTGCACCAGACGTACCAGAAGAACCAGACGTACCAGAAGAACCAGACGTACCAGAAGAACCAGACGTACCAGAAGAACCAGACGTACCAGAAGAACCAGACGTACCAGAAGAGCCTAAGAAATCTCCTGTTTCGCCTTTTTGTCCTTTAGCGCCATCTTCGCCAACATAACCATCTGCACCAGAAGTACCAGAACTACCAGAAGAACTTCCTGTTTCTCCTTTCTGACCTTTTGCTCCTTGGGGACCTTGGGGACCGGGTGGACCAGAATTGCTAACTATTACTTCGGCTCCTTCATTTGGGTGCAACCCACAATTATAATATAAACCACTCGGAGCATATTGAGGAACTCTAAAATACAGATACCCATCACTAGACCTACTGCCCGACACCCCAGAAAGCCATTCGTTTTGATATTGTAATGCTCCCCCATTACTAGAACCGCTGTTAATAAAAAACGTATGACCCGCCATAGTCGAATCATTTAAGTCGAATGTATATGTATTACCTTTATGAAGATATAGTACTGGAGCTTTTCTGTATTTTATTCCATGTATAGTTTCTTCGCCAACGTCTGAAATCCAGAACTTGTCTCCCCCTCCATCGTTCTGGACTTTTACTTTAAAGTCTGGCCTAATCCATCCGCTCAATCCTGTATGAAGTTGGTATAGATTTCCGGATACAGACTCTGTGTAGCCATATAAGGAAGATCCACTCTGCTTTATATCTCCGGTAACATAAAGATCCCCGCTAACGGCAACGTTTCCACTAACATGCAGCCTCTCTTTCGGGTTTCCAACGGTGCCTCCGTAAAAACTTCCAACCCCTAAATTCTGATTACTATAGTCATAAAAAACATAATCTGTTGCTCCAAATTTGCCATCTGCTGTCGTGTACTGAAGTTGGCCGCTAGCTCCAGTAGGAAAACCTTGGATGCTCGCGTGTGTAGCATCTAGAACTTGTCCCGTTTGATTTAAAGCACCGCTTAGGGAATCTATATCTGAATTTATGTCTCCACTTACGCTGGATACATAAGTTTTGGTGGCTAAACCACTAGGATCAGAAGAAGGGTAGAAATCACCATTATCATTTACAAAATCGACAAGCTCTCCAGATTCTATCTGGTTTAGCCTAATTAAGTTATCTACTGACATCGAAAATAATTACACTTTTATTGGTAAAGCTTGTATAACATCTTCCACTTTTATGCTTTTCATACACTCAAATTGCCTTTCTGTTCCTTTATGTTCGGGGCACCAGTTCCAATCGCCCCTGTCAAACTCGTGCTTATGCCAGCATCCGTGGCATTTGTCCTTATTGATTAACCTTATACAAGAAAACTCGTTAAAAGGCTCTGTGAACCCCGCTATCATTACAACTTCTTTATTTAAAGAATGGGCTAACCAAGAGACTCCAGAGCTTAAACCAATAAAAAACTCACAATACTCCAACCAATTAATAGCTTCGTTAATATCCTTATTCTCGGGGAATATGACATCATTTAAACCTTTTAAATCCATGTAATCCAAAGGCTCTTTTTGTATCACCACCACTTTATAACCCCTAGAATTTAAATTATCTACAACCCCCTGCCATCCATGCCATTGTTTACAACCAGCCGTAGAGGAAGTGGATATGCAAATGTATTTTTCTTTTATTGGTCTTGTCTTACCCGAGGGATTGACTTTACATTTCTCCTCTTCGTAAGGAATATTTAGTATATCAGAACACACTCTTGAGAGTTCCACTCCTCTCCAAGGAGTCTTATGGAGACTTTTATCGTCATTTACGCATGCTATTCTAAATGAGGCGTATAGGTTTTGAGCAGTTGCCCCGGGATTAATAAATTCTATCTCTGGATATTGGGCTTCTAGTATGTGGTTCCAAAAAGTGGAAAGCACAACTTTGGCTCCTGACATTTTTCTATACCTTTCTACCTGCGGCGTCCAAGCAAGATTATCTCCAAGAGATTTACTATCAAGCCAAACCAAGACTCTTTGATTCCTGTCGTTATATTTGTGAGAAGATACTATCTCTTTAGAAATCTTATCTGATATTTTTATATCAAGATTAACTCTCCTTTTTGTTGTTATTGCAGCCCAAGTATTATCGGCCATTTCGGTCTTATAATTTTCGACTCCATCAATATAAAAGGTACAATCAAAACGGTCATCTGTAACATAGGAATGAGTTATTTCAACTTTAGGTTGATTTACAAAATTATATTTAAAAAACCTATTATAAGAAATGTCAGACTCCATCTTATTTTCTATACCGTATTGTTCGCAAAAATCACCCCCCTCTCCAAGGGACTTCCCTCTATGTACTTTGGGCGCTATTGCTTTTAATATCTTTGGGTATACTGTAGATACGTCATCTCTTCTATGACTATATATGCAGGCACAAAGAAATTCATCTACGGGTATGATGTTATGTTGAAACCCCGCTCTTAAGACTTTATTTATTCCAAGGTCAGTCAATATATAAGCATGGGTTGTATACGCGAAGTTAGGGACAACAAAATTATCATCTACAACTTCTTCGTCACTTTTAGTGACTTTAGTTCTTCCCAGATAAGCTATGTCATAATCGTGGCGATTAGCTAACCCCAAGCCCCGCGCCAAATCTCCTTGTACCCAAACGGCATCATCTTCTAAAATTAGGATTTTCTTATGACCCTCTTGTTTAGCTTTTTTCCATATTTTGTAGTGACTTATTGCGCATCCGATTTCTCCCTTTGATAAATCTCTAGTGTCCCATTCCTTAAAATCATATCCTTCAAAAGTATAATTATCCTTTTTTATTTTCCACTTCCAAGGATTGTACCCATTTTCTTTGAGCCATTTAGACAGTCCTTCTTTATCTAAAGGTCTTACATCGCTAGCTTCAACCACTTCAACCTCTGTATTTAAGAAATTTAAATCTTGTTTAATCTCTTGTTTTAAGAGTTTTATAATTCTGTCTTTTCTTCGCGTTCTTTCCTTCAGGTTTATGATGTAAACTTTGTCGACATACCTGCTATTCGCAACCTCGCTATCTGATACTGTATCGTATATCGATAGATGATTGTTTAAAAATTTTTGAGATTGATACTCTGAGCATAAGTAGGCATCCAATCTATGCACAACCTTATCCCAAGTTAGCGACTTGGCGTCATTTATTGCTTGTGATCTGAAAGACTGGTAGTTATCGATTACTTCTGTAATACCCGCTACAACCTGACTGACATCTCTCTCTATTCTTCTTATACCCTTAAGTTCGAATTCTTTTCCGGTATATGTTCCAACTATAGGTAAGCCTGCGGACATTGCTTCTAATAGGGTCAGGTTCGGATGGCCTGCTTCTACTATAGATGGATGTAGGAATATCGTATGATTTTTATACTCTTCCTTAAGCTCGTCTTCCGTCAGATCCTTTTTAATTTCTAGTTTACTGTAGGTAGTATCTATGGTCTCAAAAAATTCTGAATTAGCGGATGGCCCCGCAATTGTTATCGGAATGTTAAGTTCCATAGCGGCTTCTAAGGCATAGCTAAAGCCTTTCCTATCAAACTTTGGATCATTAATGTATCCATTCTTTCCCACGCACAAAAGACTATGACTAACCGGCTCCTGCAGAACAGAAGGAATGAAAAAACCATTATCAACACCATGAGGCAGATATTTTAGATTGTCAAGATTGCCAAAGTAATCAACCAAATGTTCTGACGGAACCATAGAAAATATAGATCTATTAATAGCTTCTAAATTTTCTCTGTATGGAAAACTGTCCTTACCGAAAACTTCCACATGATGATCGTGCATGGTAAACACGTAAGGTATTCCTCTATTCGCTAACTCAATGGCAAGATTAGATACGTGGACATGAACTACATCGTAATCATCTTTGCGGATATCGTCGCAGTAAACAATATCCACTTCGTGTCCCAGCTTTTTTAATTCGAGATTATAAGCCCAGATTATTTTCTCTATGGCTCCCCATCCATTTGGCGGGATCGGCATTAGACCGGGTGTTACTTGCGCTATTTTCATTGTTTTATAAGTTGTCCTGATATCCTTCTACGGCTCCATTCCTTCTTGGTGATCCTTGTCTCTCCAGCTGGCGTTTCTATTATGGTCTCATCATCACCCGGAAAAAGTCGAAAATGATTTGGCTTTAAACAGAAAACGTTTTCCCTTATCTTGAAAAAGCATTTCTTATTCATCATGTTAGAGATCATTAACTGAGGCTGGAATAATTCATTAATATAAGCAGCTAGAATAGGGTAAGCTGTCATATTGTCATAATTCAAGAAAGGAGGCTCGAACACCCTAGTGTTATTAGTGTTTCCGTCTAGCGTTATTAGTTCTTCGTTTAATGTCTGGTAAGGAATAATCTTTGTTTTATCACGAAATAAAACGCCGAATATAACTTCGAAAATAGGCATAAGCTCCGGGTCTTTAAAGTCATTGATTGACAAAGAATAAACCCAATCTCTATACCCTTCTGATGTAGCTAGACTGTTAAGAGGGATGCTTGATAATATTAAATCAGTGCTTAATAAAAAGTTATTCAATAAACCTTGGAATTTGGACCCTCTCCAACATGGGCTATCTATGGTTTGCCCCATTCCCCCATTAAACCCCTTAAAGACAGTACCTAAGACATCGTAATTTTTCAATATAACATCGTAGTCTATCTTAAGCATATAATCATAACCTTTTGCTTTCATTACTTGGGCTGCTTTTGATATGTTGTAGAATACGGACCAATCAGCGGGATTAAAAACCCCAAACGCTCCGCTATAATTGTATAACGTATTATCTTCGCAATCAACTAAGTTGTGATTAGTACCAATTATTTGGCAAAATGGCCTTAAGTCACTTTTGAATAATCTATTCTCACTGTCATACTCAAAGTATTTCAGTTCGTTAATCGGGATATCGATTGAAGTTACGTTATTAGATATTAAGAATATGTCATATCCACAATCTAAGAATTTCCTTAGGCATTCACTAAACAATTCCCTGCTTTTCTCTCCCGCATCATAATAGTCTATAAATAAACCTATCTTCATTCTAAAATTCGTGTTGATGAACTAACGCTTCTTTTCCGGTGGGGGTTCTTAAAATTTCTTTTCGGTTCTCTAACCAAGAAATGCTTTCTTCGTTCACTGTAAGATCTTCCCATTCTCCTATGGTACAGTTAGATACCTTGCCTAAAGATGTAATACCTATATCGTTACAAAACCAACCTCTATGTGACTTATATAATTCCTCCATCATGTGAAGGTTCTTATAGCACTTCTGAAAGAATGATTTAGAAAATATCGTACCCCCAGTTCCGTAATGCAAGAAGCTTATTTTATTGTTGTGGTTCTGCCAAGGGTCATGGTATTCTATGTGCTTGGTCTTTGGTATGTTGAAATAATCGCAATAAAAATCATTGGCCATATCCCAAGAAACCATACCATAACCTGCCATGTCAAACTTAGGGACTTGAGTTATTCTGCCTCTTGCAAAAACGTCAGTTTCCAGAAAAACTATATGAGAATAATCATCATCAGCTAAAGCAAATTCAAAAATCCTCCTATACCACAAAATTCCAAATGTCCCAGCATAACCTATACGGCTATCTTGAGAATCTTGAGTATTCCAATAGGAGCTCACATAAGAATTTTCAGTTTCGTTTTTTAATGTATAGTTTGGGAATTTTTTAACTACGTCTATTGGGCTAGTGCCTGCGTCATTAATTACAGTTACAGGTATGTCCGGGTTATGAACATAAAAGTGGCTAAGAGTTTTTTCTAGTCTAATGAGATCTCTTCCACCAGCATGATCTGAAAAGCAAGAAATTATAGCTTTAATTTTCATTTTGCTTTATTAGCGAAATACTTCATAAGCTCTGGCCTGAACTCTCTCTGCTGTCCCGCGAATTGAATTACGAAATCTCCATCTTTATATATGTTGTCTTTTTCGTTCCAAGATGGGTAACTGGAAAGAACATCGTAGTCATTAGTGTACCAATAGGAATTGCATTCTCTTTCGTGTATTAATTTAGCTTTAGACGAATACGCTTCATCAGCTTTAAGTAGGAGTCTCATCGCTCTCTGCTCTCTGTCGAAAATATCTATTTTTTCCCTCGCCTCTTTGAGCTCTGGGCGCTCCAACTCCTTGCAGTCTTTTAGAAACTGTATCGCCAATGGAGAGTTCTTGTAAAAAGCGGATCCATTAGAAATGTAACTACCATTTATAACGTAGTCTTGTCCCTCTATCGCATAGTCTTCGCTACGGGTAAATACCATGTCATAGTTTTTGTCTAAAATATCTCTCACATCAAACTCACTGTTCATTATTAGTGAATCTATATCAAGCCACCAAACCCAATCATACTTTTCTATATTCATTAGAACAGCGTCTATCTTGCTCCAGTGCGGAGGTCTGGTTTTATCTATGACATCATCATAACAAATAAAATCAATATTATGTTTGTCGCAATAGTTTTTAAAATTACTTTCTGAGTGTTCGGCTAAATGAGAATACCCTTTATCAAACAAGGTCACCAGCGCCACCTTTGGAGTACTCATTAAGGCAAAGACCTTTTGCAACTCTGACGGAGACTTACATCCATGAAAAAACTTTATGTCGTTCTTGTTCGGGGGAACCTGTTGCCACTCTGTTTCTAGCATTGTTACCGCACTGCCTCCCGGCGTATAATCTAAATCTTCCTTGTTTTCTACTTCTAGAAAGTTTTTATACCCTTGCTCTCCTATTAAATTAAAATGAACTAACGGCAACTGCTTCGAAGCCTTGTATTTCCAAAGCATCACATTAATTATAGTTTCGTCTTGAAAAGCGGCGTAGTAATCTGGTCTTTTGATAATAGCTGGACTTAAAGATAGCTCATAGCAGTCGTCAAAAAAGTTCTTTGTATTTTTATTAAAAAGTAAAAAGTTGGTGGATGAATAGAATAGTGTTCTTTCTGTAACATTATATAGATTCATTAATGGATCTTCGAGAGAATCTTCTCCTGAGTGGACATTTCCTCTACCGTTGTATATCATGTATTGAAACAGCCCCTTTCCTACTAACGGGTAATTTTCTATCTCATCAAAATAAGAAAATATTTCATCGACGTTATCTTTAACTATTCCATCAGCATCTACAAGTATCCCCTCTTCCAATCCATCTTCTATGGACTGAGAAACGATTTTAGATTTAAGAGTTAAGTTTTTGTAGGTGTTAATGTCTTGTCTACTAACAACCCCCAAGGAGTCATCTTTAAAGGATACCGCTTCACTCTTGTCTAGCTTTAGTCTTCCTTGTTCGTAAGGGGTAACGAAATCCTGCTTGTTCATAACGGGATTTTCAATGTCGTCTACGTCGATCCTCTTCTTTATTAAACAAGGGTAATCAAAGTCTATATCACAATTGACGCCATACAAAATAATCGGTATAGAAGAAAATTCATTTACGCTTTTGACGAGAAACTCCGCAACAGGAAGATAGTTTTCTGTAGTGACAGACACAAATGCTCTTTTAGGAAGCTTCTCTTTTTCCCAGCAGAACCAGCCTTGACCATAATTCCCATTTTGGTCCTGCCCTATATACTTTATTAAACTAAAGCCTAAGTCAAGAAACCTTTGTTTTATATTCTCTAATTTATCTCTCTTTTTTATTCCGTCGTGAAACTCCAAATATATCTTAGAACACTTATTTAAAGTTTGATCAGAGCACGCTTCTAGTATTTCGTACTCCGCGCCTTCAACATCTATTTTAAGAAGGTCTATTTCTTCTTCGTCTTTTAATAGGGAGTCCAGAGTTAAGCACTCTACTATTTTGGTTTTTATTTCTCCGTGGATATCTATGTCGTTTCTGTTTTCGTATAGACCCGATACTAAAGAATTTTGGCTTTCGTGAAATTCTATTTTTCCGTTAAAGTTATGAACCGCCTTATGAAGCACCCTGCCTTCCTCTTGTTTTATATTCTTTTGTAAATGTGTGAAGACATCAGAGTTAGCTTCTACCGCTAAGACTTTTCCAGCTCCTCTCTCCAAACAATAGCGACTAAACAAACCAAAGTTAGCTCCTATATCCACAACCAGACCACCCTTTTTAATATCTAGAAAATCAAACACTCTCTCAACAAAAAATTCATTCAAATTAAAAAATACCAAACCACTATCTGATAGACTCAGTTCTGGTATATTTGTAATAGCCTTATTTGACAGTCTGTGCTCCTGAGTAGAAACAAGCTTTTCGTTATGATAAAACTCTAGGAAAAACCCATTAAAATGAGGGTAGTCTTCTAGAACGCTATGCTGTATTCCGTTGTTTGTTTCTGCCGGTTGGGATGGAAAGGGTACAATATACCACCAAGTTTTACCATCAAAATCTAGTGCTGCGGAACGATATAGCGGTATTCTTGTATCTATCTCCCTCATTAAGCATGTGAGCTTGATCCTAGAATGGCAAAGTATACTAAGCTTATTCCCCCCTTGCCCTTTGTACTTGAATTCAAACTTTAATTCTGGAGTAATATCCAAAACCTTAAGGAGCTTATCTACGTTAGGCTTCACCGGGTCGTCTTCTATCTCTAAGAATGTAACAGGATAGTTATCATACATCCCACAATAGACCTCTAGGTTTCTAAGCAATACCGGTATCTGCCAAGATAAAGCCTCCTTCAATACTATGGGATTTGTTTCCCTATCTCCATCAGAGCCTTTCGACGAAAAGTAGAAAGCGTCCATGCAAGAATAAAAATCATCCACGTCGTCTCTTTCTCCCCATATAATACAATTATCTGACTTATCCTCCATTAGAGGCTGCCAATAATCTTGGAAATTTCCAGCTTGGTTGCCAACAAAATGAAATTGAATTTTTTCAGAAGTAAGGGTTTTGGCTATATTGAAAATCTCTTTTTGATTTTTTCTAGAAGTAAATAGCCCGACATTGAGAACATGTTTATAATCCGGATCTAAACCTAACTTAGTTAGCCCCTTCTCTCTGTTTGGCCTAACTCTTTTTTCTATTGGGTATTCCGTTATTGTAAATGGTATTCCCCAGTCTTTGTAAATGTTAGGGTGGAAGTCGCTAATAAAAGCGAACCCATCCGGTAGGTATCTTTTTAAAGATTTGTCTTTCTGGATCCTTTCGCTAAATCCAGAATCGTGAGATGTCTCTACTATTTTATAGGGTCTGTCTTCTCTGTAGATTTGGTCAGAGATGACATTATCCATAAACATCTCTGGAAACTCCTCCATGTGGATGATGTCTGGCTTTATCTCATCGATAACCCTTATAACCATTTGCCTGTCTTCGACTACGATCTTGAAAAACTTATCTGGCGAAATGAGGGCCGTTACCCTGTTTTTTTGAACTACAAATGAATTCCCACCTATATCGTTATACATTATAACGTATAGATCGTAGTAAGGCTTTAGGAGCTCAAGTTCTTTTACTAGATACTGAGGTAACCCACCCGTCGAAAGGTGAGGAGTAATGAAAAGTAATTTCTTCATATCAATCTGGGTACAAAAGTAGCTTCCTCATCGTCTTCGTGTTTCATTATGTCATTATAGCATTTTAATCCCCAATTCGATAACATAAGGGTTGTATAATTATCTTTCCTTGCCCTGTTGGAGGAAGTACTTCTTTTGAGGTGTTGTGGGAGGTCAAAGCTTTGTGTGCCCTTGGCCGTCGATTTGACTTCCACTATCGCGCATTGTTTTTTTGTTTGGTATATCCAGCTATCTTGAAATTCTATAAGGTCTAAGATAGTGTCATGTCCCGTCATATTCATCGGAATCCTTTCTGATGATATACTGTCAAACCCTGATCCATGAGCTGTAGCCTTAGACGCAAACCAAATTCTTTTATGATCTATGTCTGCTTGAAGCTGCTCGTTAGCTTTCCTTAACCAGTTTGAAGAAAAATTTTGTTTAAAGCAGATTTTCCTTTCCTTCTGATTATAGTTTCTACGAAATTTTTTGATTTCTAAATCGTATTGCAATCCATCTTTGTCTGAGTCGAAATCTAAAAACTGTATATTAGTTTCCTTTCTAAAAAAGTCGGACTCATTACAGCTGTCAATAAACTGATATCCAGCATTGTCGATTACAATCATTACGATATTAAAAGACGTTATCAAGTAATACATATATTTTATATGATCTTTTAAGTCTCCTCCTGCTACCGCATAGCTATGAACAAGGGTTCCTTGACTTGTCTCGTCATCAATCTCGAGAATAGACATCGCAAAATAATCAGAGGCAGGACTGTTACTAAAGCTGGGGTCGATCCCTAAAACATATCTAGATCCAGACTGACCTTTTATTTTTGCAGTAGGCTCTTCGCCATCGTTAATAGTGCATTCATGCATTTTTCTTGCGCTAAAATAACTATCACTTCCATCTGTAAATTGCGCGCAATACTCTCTTTGGAAAGACGAATGAGATTCCCCTCCAGACTTAGCTTCTTCAATAATGGTAGTGTCTATCATTTCTTCGGGAAGAGCTTCGTAACTCATTTGGGAGATAAAATACTTAGTTCTATCTTCGTCATTCGATTTAATTTTTTGGACCCAATCCTTGTATGTCCTAAAAAGGTTTTCAAATGTATACGAAGCTGAAGACAGCGCTATCATTTTAGAATTGTTTTTAAATACGATCCTTTCGTCTTCTGTCATTAATCCCTTTTTTATTAGTTGATCCTCTTGCTGTCTTATATCTAACCTTTCCTTCATGTTTTGAGGAGCAACGAGGAAGGGCATTAAAACTGTTTTAATAGTATCCTCAGGCAAAAGAAGAAACTCATCTAAAACTAAAACATTAGCCCGAAAACCACGAATCTTTTCCCCACTCAATGGAATGGCGGTTATTGTCCCCTCATTAATTTTCCATTCGTATGCGTCGTTTCTTTTTGACTTATGCCCGAAAGCTTGAGCTAGTAGTTCCGCGCCTTTTGACTCTACGAACTTTTCTATATTATTGAAAATAAATCGAGCTGTTCGAAACGTTGGGCCAGCGATAAGGATCTTAGTTTCGGGAACAAAGATGCACTGGAGAAAACAGTATACAGCCGCTATAAAGGTTTTTCCACACCCACGGCCCCATACGCACATGCTGAAATTTTTATTGAACATTCCCTTTAGGGTTACCTCTTGGTACGGGGCAAGCTTTACTCCGGCTATGAGTTCGACAGTTAGGCTAAGGTTATTTCTGAGGAATCTGGCTAGCGTTATTTTAGCTTCTCTGTCTTCTAGTTCCCCCTTTAGAAGCTTCAATTCGCTAAGTAGATCCTTAGCGTCTGGGTTTTTATAATTTTTTGGAGCATACCACATTTATAAAATTTTCAAATCGTAAGCCAATTGAAGATCGTAATCTCTCGCAGAGCAATTAGAGTCGAATAGTATTTTTTTCATAACTCTTGAAGACTCTTCCCTTCCGTCAACAAATAAAAACTGCAAGTCTACAAATTCCTGCATTAAGTCTCTTACGTTTCTAAAAACGTATTCTGGGGTTACCTTGACTTTCTTAGATACGTAAGGAAGCCTATTGAACGCCATGCACTCATTGATTTTTCTTTCTGTTAGCACTATTAAATAAGCCCCGGCGTCTTGAGCTCTCTTTATTTCGTTTCTAAATCTTTCGAAGCCTCCGCTTAATGTCCCCACAAAATCTCTTATCGATTTTCTTTCTATATAACACTTACAACAATCCTCTGGATTCTCTAGCGTATAGTCCCCAAACTTCAATCCAGCTAATTTGATTGGATGATCTAACTTTAGGGGAGATTGTTCTCTTGTGTCTACGCATATTTTAGTTTTCTTATCTATATTAATGTTAAATATATTCTCTTCTGGTATTTTGTTAAATCTATTTTTAAGACCTAGATTAGAACATGACTTATAGTAATCGTTTAAAATGATTTGATAGAACTGGATTGGCGGACTCATAATTGTCCTAAGCTCAACCTGAGTAGGCGTGTGGACTAACTGCTTCTTTTCTACCCTCCCTTTCAGAACCTTCTCGCAGTATTTTTTAGCTTCTTCTACTGGCTTGGACTTGAGCCATTTCTGCATATTGATTCTGGTGTTAAAGTCTGTATTGAAGTAATATTCTTTGGATTTGAATTTTATAATATCACCAGTATACAGATCTTTCTTTGGGAAATACTCCTGATAATAACTAGCCATCCTTAAGTTGTGAGCTTTTAGATGACCGTGGAGCTGTCTGTCCGTTTCGAACTCTTTACTACAAACTGCGCATTTAACCATTTATTGCCTCTTCTGGTGTTAGACCCAAAATCTGAGCTTTAATTTCATCCATACTGGAAAGTTTTTCAACCTCCTCTTCCACAGCTTTTTTCTTCAGCTCGGCTAGTTTTATTAACTGATTCCTGCTTTCTTCCTGTCTCCACATTGCTACTAGATTTAGTATACTAGCATTTTCCTTGATTTGCTTACTGAGCCTTTGGCTTCTTTTTTCCTTTAGGCTTTCTAGTAGTTTTTGTTGTCTTCCAACACATTGATTGTATTCTGTTTGAGCGGTGTTGATAGCTTCAACAAGACCCATTGATATTCTTCTTCCTTCATTGTCGTCAGCGGCTTCATCCATTAACTGTGATAATCTTTCTACTCTTCTTTGTATATTTGCAGAAATTACAACTTCTTGAGATAGGACTATGTACTGGTCAACCTCTTCTTGGGTTAAGTCGCTCTTATCGTTTGTGTATCTTATAAAGCTACTTTCAAATAATTCTTTATCTGTTGTCGATCTATATGTGTTGATCTGATGGCAAAACCTATAAGTCGAAAGGTACCCCATCAGTTTCAGAATATTCTTTTTTATAGTTGAATTAAGGTCTTCTTTGTCTATCTGTTCGTTGACATATTTATTTACTCTAGTTATGGCTCTGTCTATTGACTTTGGCGGTTTATAGATTTCTTCATTTTCTTCAGTTGAAGGCTCACGACCTACGGAAGGGTTTATCCCTTGAGAGGTTAGGAAGTCTCTTACGGCTCTCGTTTCAGCGCCAAGTACGGTTATGGAATCGTCCTTCTTTAAATACCGAGCCATCTCTAACGGTTTCATGGCCTCAATATTGTTAATCATAAATTCTTTTTCTTCTTCCGTCCAAGTGATTTGGTCGGTTTGTTTTAGATATTGGTGAGCTCCCCTAGCTTTGATTTTTCTGGATGCTAAAAACTTTTTAACGGCTCGACCTTCCTTGCTTCTGCCGTCTTTATTTTCGAACCCTGCTGCGTCTTGTATCAGTTCTAACAAAGATGGGGCGTTGTCTTTTTCGCAACTATTCCAAGCGTTAAGTATGGCTTCTTCCTGTTCTTTTGTTAATTTGGCCTCTTCGTTCATAGTATGTCGGCTTTATCTTCCTCTAGGATTTTTTTGACTTTAGATATTATAGATTTTTTAATGTTCTTAATTTGTTTGTATCCCGGCGCTCTATTCTTTTCTGATGTTTTATACCCCATTCTCTTAGCTACTTCTTCTTCGGATAAATCATCTATAAAAAGTAGTTTGTAGACTTTTAGTTCTATTGGCTTTAGAAATTTGGGTAATACTCTGTTTAACTTTCTAATTGCAATTTCAAAATCAAAACTATCTTTTGTCATGTTGGCTTGGAGGTGTTCGTGCTCCTCTAAAGCTACCGGTATCTTTATATCATGGGCCGATTTTTTATTTTTTTCCCAATTGGAATAGAGGGGGCAGGATGAATCTTGTTTATTGTATATAACACATAAGTCGTTACCCTCAGAAGCGGCGCATTTTAAACATGGCTTTGCGTAGTTGCCGTAGTTGTTTCTAATAAGGTTCTTGATTTGGTTGGTTATAATCCTGTTTAACCAAGGCGCAAGAGGTTTCTCGGGATCATACATGTCCCATTTTTTATAAATATGAAGCCTGAGAATTTGAGAAATATCATCAAAGTCCATCCAAGTAATTGAAGTTAACTTCCACTTGGATTTTCTTTTTTTTATCTCTTCGTTAATTTCATTTATACAGTCTTCGAAGCTGTTTTTCTTGTTATGCATCCTCCGGGTCGTCTGGTTTGGGGATAATATCCCCCATACGGACCCCTTGCTGTTTCAAAGACCCCTCTACCTCAAACTCTAACTTATGTATGTTATCTGGAACATATAAGTGAGAATCGTCTTCGAAATCATCTTCAACTTCTGAGTCGTCCCTAGGTCGGATTTTAGACTTACTAATATGAGTAGTCTTTCCTTTTCCTAAGGGTTGTCCGCATGAAGAGCAAAAACACGGCTTACTAGCATAACTATACTTTATGCTTGTTCCGCAAGATTGACAATAAATCTTCATACTTTTAATTATATACACTAATAACATAGAAATACTAAATTTTCTTATGACTCAGATCAAGTTTTTTGAATGATAAAGCCTAAGAAGTGTATACATTACAAAGCCATGGCGGACAAAGTTAAATTCAAAACAGCCAAAAAAGGCGGGGAGACCGAGTACGAACTAATCTGGAGGAAGCCACATAAAAAGTGGAATGCAGACGGATTATGTTGGCCCCCAGCAATGAAAGACCCCAAAATAATGATTGACCCCTCTTTACCGCCCAGAAGAGAGATATCTGTACTAGCAGAAGAACTAGTCCACGCTTTCTTTTGGGACAAAACCGAAGAGGAAGCTAGAAAGTTCTCATCAGTTCTATCTCAATGCTTATACAAGAGAGGCTGGAGAAAACAGGAGTCTATTGCTTAACGGGGTGTAATTATATATGTATGGGTGATCTGCACACACTCGCTCAAAATGGTAACATAAAGGGAATAAGGGCCGCCCTTAAGAATAAGAAGGTATTTTCGTCTCTAGATGAAGATCTTGGTTGGAGCCCTTTGCACTACGCTTCTAACAGCAGTAAGGCTAAAGCTGTGCAGATCATCTTAGATGCTGGCGTATCTCCAAATATTAAAAGCGTTCCCCCTCAGCACGAAAAACAAAGCGACTGGAATCTTGCTCTCCAGAAAAACGAGCATGCCAAAGACCCTGTCGTATATCCTATGGACGTAGCCGAAGGTCCTAATCGTTTTAAAATAATAAACAACTTAAAAGCAAAAGGGGGTAAATTTTACGGAAATGACATGACTCTCCATCAAGCTGTTCAGATGGAGGATATAGATGAAATAGAAACCCTCTTAGAAGATGAGTCCATAAAGGTAAACGGCAGAGATAGTCGGGGGTGGATGGCTATACATTATGCCGTAGAACTAAACAACCAAGAGATATGTGATTTATTGTTCGAGTATAAAGCTAACCCTAATGGCTCCTGTCATGACGGACAACTAAACCCTTATGAAATCGCTTTAGACAACAACCACGAGGATCTTTTAAAATACCTAAAAACTAAGGGTTGTCTTAAAAACCCAAATAGAAATAAAGCAAAACAGCACAAGACAATGTCAACCACAAAAGTCGGTGTAGCTAAAGACCCCAAAAAGTACAAGTCAATGAAGTTTCAAGAGGTTAAAGAAGCCCCAAAAAGCTTATGGGGTAAGATAACAGAGTCTAAATCCGACAGGGAAGCTCGAGACGCGGCCCTACAAAAAGAACATGACGAAAGAAGTGCTCGAATAAAAGAAGCTTCTGATAAAGCTAAAGAAGAAGAAGATAGAATAAAGCGATCTAGGGTTATAAAATGGAAATGGGGAGAAGACCCGTTTGCTTGTAAAGGCGACGCCATTACTTACGACAGCCCGTGTGAATCTTATACATATTTTATGGATATTGTGGGGTATTCCAAAAAAAGCACCGCAATGCAAAAGAAAGTGATGGATGACCTTATAGCCATAGTCAAAGGGACAGAGGCCTATCAACAGGCCCAAAGACAAGGGAAACTAATTGTTCTTCCGACTGGAGACGGAATGGCTCTCGTCTTCTTCAACAGCGTTCACGCCGCTTTTAAATGTGCCGTTGACGTGGGTAAGAAATGCTATAAGAGCGCGGACATAGGTTTAAGGAATGGGCTTTATACAGGCTCAGTTGTCCCTGTGAAAGATATCAATAATAACCCTAATGTTAGCGGACACGGAATCAATATGGCTCAAAGATGTATGGACGCAGGAGACAATGACCATATCTTAATCTCCAATGGCGTATATATGAATGTTAGCGAAATGGATATTCCGGGTTTAAAATTTGAAGATTGGGGGCCAGTTATAGTTAAACACGGCTCCACCGTTCACCTACATACTGCGTATGGGTCTAATTTTGGAAGAACTGAATTTCCTGACTGGAGAGGAACGAAGAAAGCAGAATACTAATGAGTAGAACCATAAGAAAACACATAAATCATAAAACCGGCAAACTCGAAAAAACAAGAGATAACAAACCCCGTTGCCAATGTTGCTGTAACCCACGACATAGCGCGTATGGGAATGAAAAAGAAAAACTAACTATTCAAGAAAGAAAAAATAGCTAAACAATGAAAAAATTAATTATTATATCCGCTTTGGTCTGCGCTATTAACTTAGCCGCAGAGGAAAACCAAGAGCTTAGGCTTCTTGGGAAAACTATTATTCACGAAAACGGCAGTTGGGTTAACCCTGACGAACCCAAATTCAAACTGGCAAAACCTAAGACTTGGTTTCAAAGAAACTATATGCGCCATTACATGCAAGGGTCAGAAGAAGTAACCTCTTCTCTTATTCATTTTGAATGGAAGAAGTTTAAGCATGCGGCCATTACGGGAGAGAGAGTACCCATGAAAGACGTTATATCAGTCCTAAGGTTAAAAGATACCTATAAGGCTGCAAAAACGCATCCAGAGGCCATTCTGGTCCCTGTAGGTATGGCTGCAGGAACCGCAGCAGAAGGCGCTGAGGGAACAATAATGTTTACTGTTGGTGTTATAAAGAACATCGGCGAAATAACCCTGAAGGTAGTCAAGTTCGCCAGCAAACCTGTTAAAAAACTAATCCCACTCAAAAAGGAGATAAAACTATGATTACGAGTGACGATCTTCTTAAAGTGGTTGTTGTTTTTGTGATCGGAGTACTTATAGGGTTTCTTTCGGGCTCTTATTCGCTAACCGAGAAAAAAAAGCTTGACAACGAAAGGATTATGCAAGATTTTTTCGTGGAGCTGGGACAAGTGGAAGGTTCAACAAACCTCGCGTTAAATATTCCTATTGGCAGAATTGGCTCAGGGATAAGATAATAAAAGATATGGAATGCGAAATAGTAACACTATGGCAATTGCTCCCACTGCTACTATTGGTTGTATTAACGGAGTTGAGCAGAGCGTAGGCAAACAAAAAACCCCGCCAAAGCGGGGCTTTTGCTTGTATTGTATATAGCCTATTCTCCGGGTTTGTTTCCATCAATAACTTCATCGCGGTTATTTTTGAACTCCTCGCGGATTTCCTTGATGCGAGCATGTACCTCTTTTTGGTGGGCTCTCATTTGCTCTGCCCACTCTTTTCTAGAAGCTGTTAGCTTCTCTCTTAACGCCTTCTTTTCTTCGTCTGTGGCATCTTTCCATGCGTCCCTATCAAAAGCGCCCTTTTGCTTCTTGGCGGCAGCGGCAAAAGCTTCCTTTAGCTCTTTAATCTTGGCGTCATCTCTTACGAGCTTGCCAAAGCCACTACCTTTTTTGTGGTCGCCCTTTTTACGATCATGAACCTTGTGGCCCCTTTTCTTGGCGTCTCCGCGGCGTTTCTTGCGCTTGTCGAAGGCAGCTTTAAGACGTTCTTTCACTTTATCCCTGTCCCATTTCTTTTTGTCTGGCTTTTCCCTCTCTGGTTTATCCGGTTTAGGAGCAGGTTGGGGAACCTGAGCTTGTATAGTTGTTAACGCTGACGCTACAATAGCAACCAGCCCGACTTTGAGTATACGTTTAATAAACATAACAAATATTACACTGCAAGAAATATGCCAAAATGAAAACGCTAGTTTATTGGGTGTTTTAAAGAAAGGTTTTTTCTCTTGGGGGATAATCCCCACCTAATTTAATTTACTTGGGAAACTACTCCCATTAAACTTTAAGAGATAGGCTTCCCCCAATATTTATGTTCGTAATCGGGTGTGTTTTCCTTTATCATAGCTTCTGTCCATTCGGAACTAGAGTTTTTATCTAAAAGCGCATGACTCCCACTGTTTGTGTCTGCGTGGGGTTTCCATTTTCTAGCCAACGCAAAAAGCTGAGCCCGCTCATAACTTAAAGTAGCTGTCAAAATGCAAAACTTGTTTAATAGCGATCTTCGAGGTGGAGGGTTTATTCCGCGTTCAATTTTGCGCCATTCCTGTTTTGAGACGCCCAGCATCATGCATAGTTTTTTAGTGTCCTTGAACCGTGCTGATCTAAGCTGCTTTAAGTACAAATGAAATTCCATATTAAATAACCTACAAGATGCACATCTAAAGATATAACTAAAGGCAAAAGAAATCTTTCCAAATCATCCATTATACATTGTCAACTTTTTTGATAATGTACTTTAAGATCTCTGACCTCATGATGTCATCATGACTAAACTTAAAAGAATGAATTCCTTTTTTTGCGCTTAAGTCGTCTGAAAAAAGATCGTAGAGTTTTTGGAATCCCCCTCTATTTCCGTTCTTAAGGTCTGTTTGTTTACTATCAGCGCAAAGAAATATTTTAGTGTTTCCACCTATCCTTGTCAGGACAGTTACTATTTCCTTGAGCGTACTATTTTGGCATTCATCGAAAACGATACATCTATCATTCCAACTCATACCTCTTGAGAAATTAACCGGATAAGTTGAGACCCGTTTGGCTTTTTGTAATTTTTTGATTTCTTCTTCCGAAACGAGTTCGTTCAACTTATCCAAAAATGGTAAATTAAAAAAGTGCAGCTTATCGTCTGCGTCTCCGGGTAAGAATCCCAGCCTAGCATCTGAGCTTTCTACAGCAGATCTTATATAGGTTAATTCTTTAATGCTTCCCGAGCTAAGCATTCTTAATCCGCAATAAACTGACATTATTGTTTTAGATGTGCCAGCTGGACCCTCCACGAAAACTAACTTAGTATCTGGATTTAATCCTAAATCAATGAACTGTTTTTGTTTTTTTGTCCACTTTAAGTTTTGTACGTGGAAGCTTTTGTTTTCCCTGCTTTGAGTGTCGGCCACCCAAGGCACCATACCATCGCCATTCCTAAAATCAATTTCCTGAAAAGATTCAAGAACCGCGGATTTACGCTTAGCCATTCTAACTAGTAATACACTAATCTACGAGCAAGTATCCGTAATATTCCTGATTATCGATATACACGAAATCTCCAGAGTTTCTTAAATTTTTACAAAAAGTCATATAGTCGCCCCTCTCGTGTGTATACCCATTTGTAAATTTTGAGATACAGTCTTTTACGAAATCCTTACGTATCAAAATGAAGTCGCTTATGTGTGGACAGTTCCAAACCCCAGCAGTCTTATCAAACGCAATATCTAAATAATCTTCCGCTTGTAAATACCAACCATAATCATCTATATCCCTCCAGAAGTTTGAGTATGGGTTGCCTCCTTGGGCTTTTAATTTTGGCGCTATGATTTTCTTATTAGACTCAATTAATCTTTGTATGGTGTTTTCATTATTTATGATACAATTTGAACTTACCATTATGGTATAGTCACAATCCAACTCCTTTGCGTAGAGTAGGGCATTTTCCATCTCGGAATTATCTGGATGAGCTTCTCTAATCTTGAAGGACTTAAATGAGTTTAGCATGTCCAAACATATGTCACTAATTTTTATATTCATACCGCATATGAATAAGGAAATATTATCACGGTTATGATTGCTGTTATAGAATCCTTTAATAAAATTTTCAAATTCTCTTCCGTCTTTTATAAACATAAAAATAGACAGTGTTAAATTCTTATCATACTTCTTTATTTTAATTGGGTTGTATTTGTAGTGCCCTAATCTGTTACAGGATATATAGTCGCAGACTCTGTTGAAAAATACTTTAGATCTGACGCCTCCGTTCCCATGGACCATTACCGGCCTTGTATCGAATACTTCGTTAATAAGGTCGCCTCGGCCATCATACTTGCTGTGTATATACTTTATATCGTCCCAAGCCGCCTCAATAGTCTGAAAAATAAAACATGAAGAGTCTAGCTGCATGCTATATTGCCCAGATAGTAATTTCTTCGTATAGTACAATTGATCGTCATCCGTATCTAGGATTTCTTCTTCTGTTATCTTTTTAAGCTCCGACACTTTACCTATGAAAGTACCGGAGTTTAGGAATCTATATTCGGAGTCGACCTTTGGATAGCTGTTTGCCAGCTTAGAATCGGGCCAACAAGACTTTTCTGCGGAGAATACTACATCCTTTGGGAAGTCGTCATTGAAAGCTTCTAAGGCTCTTTCTATGTTTGCTGTGAATACTACGTCGTATCCATCTACAAACACTAAAATGTCGTCATCATCCAATTCTTGTAGGTAGGGCTTTAGGAGGTTTATTTTTTGCCCTCCTCCGGGGTTCTCTAGTCTAGCTACCTCTCCTCCCGTCCAGCTCTTTTCCAAACCTAGCACCTTCAAGGGAATCCCATATCTAGAAGCCGATTCCCGTAACCGTTTCAGTCCGTCTGTATCTTCTGTAGCTGCGGTTACAATCTTAAGCTTTAGGTCGTTGTTTATGTAGTTGGATTTGCTTTCGAGTTCCATTATTTCTCCTTTTCCTGTTTCGCTATTTATCCAAGCCGCTTCTTCTGGCACCGCTATATTATGAATATACCCATAAGCGTCTAATTTTTCCAAATGATTGAATAACTCGTCGGCTACTGGGGCGGCAACGTTATGAGATACTCTTGCTGGTACGTATTCATCTGACGGAATTAAGTTTTTTACATAATCTTGACATCGTAGCTTTTTGGCTCCGGAAGACGAAATTAAAGAAGCTAAGCACCAGTAGTTGTAGCTAGGTCTCACCAAATGCTCCGAAAAGGGTAAATCGACAAATATTGGATTTTCATTAACTACGTTTCTAGCTAAATAAATATAATCAAACGCTTTTACCTCATTTTCTATATTTTGACACCCTTCCACGAAATCGTCTTTGAACTCAACGTCATCCTCTAGTAATAGAGCGACTTTTGTACCATCTAATAAGATTTTTTCCCACGCCTTCATATGACTTAGGGCGCATGCTATATCTCCTTTTGTAAAAGTTCTATTTCCCCAAGGCTCTTTCCATAATGGACTAGGGGTCACGCCTTTTTCGTTGAGCCACGCTTCAGTCAGTTCTTCCCTGTCTACAGCTTGAATCCTTTCTATCTCCACATCTTCTCCCAAGGTTTTTTTTAACCTATTTTTGACACGGTTAAACTTATGGATGCTCCTATCTAGGTTAATAACATAAACTTTATCGAAAACCATTAACTTATAATAGCCTTATTCTAGTGTAAATAATAATAAACTTATGGATGCTGAGACTGCTAAATTTCTAGAAGGAGATGGGGTAACCCATATCATGGAACATTTGATAGGTAGTTGGGGATGGGTAGTGCTATTAGCTATGGGCGGGTTCTTCTTTAGGGAAGCTATCCATAAGTGTGTTGAGGGCTTCATGATCTGGTTCGGTCACGACTTTGATAATGACGATATTTTGTATATTTCTGGGCGTCAGGCTCGTATAGTTAGGGTCGGAATTTTCAAGACCGTTTTTTATATGACAGACCGGGGATCCAAGATGCTCGTCCCCAACGATAGGCTTAAATATCTTACCGTAGAGAAGAAGTTAAATAAGAATGGAGCATTACCGTATCTCTTCAAGGGTTCGGAGGGGGGTTTCATAGAGCAGTATTTAGAGGAAAAGGGCTTCGAACTAAAAGCCATAGATAAGCATAAGAAAAAGGAAAACGTGAATGAATAACACGTAATTGCCGTTTACCTTTAATGCTGGCTGCTGTACAACGAGATTTTTTCTCTTTGTTAACGTGTGTAGAGAGGGTAGTGGTTGGTAAGACCAAAAAATGTAAAATATGTAATGAAGTCAAACCTTATAAGGACTTTAACAAGCATATAGGACATAAGGACAATTTAGACACTCGATGCAGGAGCTGCATAAAAAAACAAACATCCATAAGAAGAAGAATCTTAGCCAGTGCTCCACCAAAGCCTAAAGTATGCGATTGTTGCGGTAAGCCCTCTTACTGGGGGCATGGCGCTCCGAAATCTTTAGTTTTAGATCATGACCATAACACAGAAGAGTTTAGGGGCTGGCTGTGTGATCATTGTAATGTCGGGATAGGTTTACTCGGGGACGACATAGAAGGACTTCGCACAGCAATAATATATTTACAAAAAACGGATAATGTACCAATATAAAGCAAAATTAGATAGAGTGGTGGACGGCGATACCGTCGACGCAATGATTGACTGTGGATTCAGCACGTTTAAGAAAGAACGTATTCGTCTTCACGGTATTGACGCTCCAGAGAGTCGCACCAGAGATAAAGCAGAGAAAAAGCGAGGGCTTGCAGCGAAAGCTAGATTAAAGGAATTGATAAAAGAAGGTAAAAACGAATTCTTAGTAGAAACTAGCGTAGATAAGAAAGGGAAGTACGGAAGGCTTCTTGGGAAGCTCTTCCCCCTGTCTGAAGCACACACCCCTTCTTGTGAATACTGTAGGGAAAGAGACAAAACAAAAAGCTATAATCAAATACTATTAGATGAAGGACATGCTACGAAGTATTACGGTGGGAAAAAATAGGTGGGTTTTTTGGCTTATTTCTTTTTTTGTTGGTATGTTTGCGGTGATAGCTGTGTATAAATAACCTAGTGGGTCATGGAAGTACATTATATAATAGAAGCCTTTTTGGCTGTTGGAGGATTTATGGTCGGAATAATCGTAAAAAGAGCTTATCAGAGTATAGATGAACTATGGAGAAAGCATGACGAGATGACGGAAAAGCTTACAAGTATAGCCGTTGACCTTCCTAAGAACTACGTTACCAAAAATGATTTACTTCATGCGATAGACATTATTCATGATAGATTTGATAAGCTCGAAGTTAAGTTGGAGTCGTATCATCAAAAAAAATTTGACGACTGTTATAACAAAAATGGTTAGAATATAACCGGCTCATTAACCGTCCATTCATAGGGAAAATATTTCCATGCAAGTGATACTTGCATTCTTTTTTTCCCAGATCAGTCTTTGATTAAAATGACAAAAAAAGGAGAAATGGACGCACCTATCTACATGGCTCAGATCTCAACCATATTTACATGCTTCTACGTAAGTATTCAGAGAGCCGAAACAGAAAAAGAAAAAAATAACATTTTAATAGAAGCCGTAGAGACTCTCAAGAAATTTGAGAAGAAACTTGAAAAATGCAATGGATTATAACTCTTTCGTTAATACAATCCCATCCAGACTAAAAGAATCCAATTGTCTCCGCAATGCCGTAGATAGCATACTAACACAAACCTTACCGCCGCAGAAGGTTTATATCTGCATACCGCAATATTACAAAAGATTTGACGTCGTGATAGACGAATCTCTTTTCCCAGAGTGGATAGCTGAAAATCCCAGAGTTGAGATTATATCGGGACGCGACTATGGCCCAGCTACCATGTATGTCTATTCTTGTAAGATTGGCGGCAACATGTGCGCTAGCAACGACGATGCTATATACGATCCCGCTATTATCGAAAAGTTGACCCGCTTCAAATCGCAGAATAACTTGGATACTGCCGGTGGTTGGTCTTACCTTTGGTGGAATGACGAAAGTGAGGTTAAACTAGATTTTAATACTCCTCAGCTTAAAGTTCTAACCAAGTACTACACTGATGAAGTGGACCTCGATTTAACCTATCTTCAGTCAGTCGACGTGGTACTCTCAGATAGCTCTTTCTATGAGGGGTTTGGCTCTTTCTTGGATATCTGCCACTATGAGTGTCCTAAGTCCTTCCTTAATGACGATATAGTGCATTCGTATTATCTACAATACAATAAAAAGAAAATAGATTCAATATATAAGGGAAATCATGGCAGCGATATCTCCAAAGAGCAAAAAACCGCCTATGTAGACAGTTTATCATTATTTTATGTTAAAGAAAAATATTACAATAGTTATGAAATAATCAATTACCTAAAGGAGAGATTTCCCATAATATGACGAACATAATAAAAAAACGAGTAGGAGATCGTTGGCGTAGCGCTACAGTCCGCGAATGTCTTTGGTGCAAAAAAGAATTCCTATCTATAGTAACAGAAATAAACAAAGGGTATGGCAAATTCTGTAGCCGAAGCTGTGGAGCTCACTACGGCAACATACAAAGAAAACCATATAAGTTAAAGTGTCAAATATGCAACAAGGCCTTTTACAACATAGCGCCTCAAACTAAATTTTGCAGCACTAGCTGCCGCAAACACCAAAAAGCAAAACTAAGCAAAGAGTATCAATCTAACCCCCAAAATCATATTTATCATCTTTCAGGAAAAATTAGGAAAAAGTACGGAAGGCTACCCTGCTTAATCAAGGACTGCGGGTGCGGTTGGACAGAAGAATTTTTAGAGTCAAAAAAGATAGTCTGTGACATTCATCACATTACCCCCAAAAGAAAGGGGGGAGACGACTCCTTCTCGAATTTAGTAGCTGTTTGCCCTAATGCTCATAGACTAGCAGATAGAGGGCTTATCCCTCTAGACAGAATGATTACTCTCGAGGAGCATATCGGATTCTATGCGTAGTTTAATTATTCCGTAGAGAAAAAGAATGTTTGATGCATTCTGCAGTATTCGTCAGTATTGCCAAAGTATTGAACAGCCGAGTGGTAAAGCTCGCCTCTATAAATAGAGGCTCTATTAAAAAAGTTACCTACATAGTCAGTCATTTCCCAAGCAGTAAAATCTAATGATTGTTCATCTAGTTCGGCGGCTAATTTCTCGTCGTCGGGTTTTGCCCTGAGTCCTGTTTTTTTATGTCTATAAAGGGCAGTGCCAGTTTCTACGGGTGCATCAGGAGTAAGCTGCAAAACCATTGCGTAAGTATTTCCAGAGTCGGCATGTATCCAACATCTATCCCATTGCTTACAAAGATTATAAGAACCATTATAAGTGTTCCAATCAACATCCCAATTAGTTATTGTTTCTTGAAGTACTTGTTCAAGCTTACGTTTAATCGAAGGGTGTCTGTGGGCAGTGGCTGATCTTTTACCCGGATGATTTCCGTATTTATCAAGCCATTCCATCTTAAGCGCCTCCTGTCTTACGAAATGAGGATCGCTAAGGAAGTCGTCTATTACTATTATTTGTGCTGAGTTCATCGTTTAAAAGTGTTTATACCGTTTTGGCCCAGTCGCCCTGAAGCCAAGTAGTTACTATATATTTATCGTTTGAAATTGGTATTGATGCAGAATGGACGTAAGGCCAAGAAGGAGGAAAACATACGTGTGTGCCAGCTTTAGGCTTAACCTTTAGCTTTGAGTATAGAAAATTGGTTTCTCCGCCCTCGTCTACATCATTTAAATAAAATAGAGTAGTCATGACTCTAAAATGGCACCCTTTATCTACTGCGTCACCTGCCATGGACTCACAGTGCCAACCCTTGTAGTGGCCTACTCCTTTTTTGTATTTTTGTAGATTCCAGATAGGATAATGTGTTCCGTCACCAAATAGCCAGTTACTATTATATTCAGGGTTATTCTTGTCGTCCCAGCGCCAGACATATTCTTCTATATTTTTGTTTGATACCCTTGCTAACTCACCAGTGAAGTCTGAAAACTGCGAGTGCGCCATCAGGTTTATATCCAAGGTATTTTTGTAGTCATAATTTATTCCGCCCAAGGTAGCCCCTACTTCGGCATGTTTTTGGGCATCAGGCTGCTCGAAGAGTTCAATTACTTCCTTACAGAACTCTCTAGAAAGAGAATTGGGGAATACACCTATTGTTTCATTAAAGTTCATACTTCTTAAAAATGTTATGATATAACCAATCGTCTGTTATGACGTATTGCTTGAACAGCTCGAAATTCTTATCTATCGACTCTCGTTTCTCCTTATATATATCTTTGCCGCTGGAAGTGAGGTCGATTATGGCTTGTTTTATTTCATTAATGTTTTCTACTATGATCATACCCTTCGTATCGAAGAAGCGGCCAATGTCCGGACAACCCCAGTATATGGGTACGACACCCAGCGCGAAGCAATCCAGTAGCTTCTCCGTAAACCACCAGTCTTGACGTACATTCTCTATAACCAAACTAAACATAAAGCGCTCCAAAGCTTCAGACTTACATTCCAACTCTTTTCCGCCTATGTAGTCTTTAGAGAATTCCATGGGGTAGTTCCATTGCACAGCAGGGAAGCTGGATGGTGATTGCCCTCTTCCATATGTACAGACTGGTAATCTATCAGTATGAATCATACAATTTACTTCGTGTCTTAATTTATGTCCTTCTAGTTGTTTTTTATCACTAAAGATAAAGGATATAAGGTTATCCTTCTCGGGAGAGGGGTTATATAGCTTTTCCGGTATCCAACAGCCTCCAAATGGGTAATACTCGAAAGAATCGCTGCTTTCTAGGAGTTCCCTGTTATGTGTTAAAACTTTTTTATATTTATGGAGTTGAGAGTGGATGTTTTCGGTGAGGTTTGGTTTATATTGTTTTGGTTCTAAAAGCAATGCATAGTCAGCCAAAGATTCCTTATCAGCCTTTGGAGTGTTAGTCACAGGCCAATAATCATTATATATCCATTCATCTATTTTTAAAGTTATTCTGTCTTTAGAGTATTCGTTACGTATGTAGTTAATATTATTTGATTGCTTACCATATATCATATGAGTTTGGTGAGCGAAAGCGTAATCAAATAGACTAATGTCCATATATTTATTATAGCGCGGCGCGGGCATATATTATAAAGAAATATTTACGAAATTGGCCCCGGCGGATTTTTTGGGTTAACATATCGCTAATCTAGCGGTTTTTGGGGAGATCTAAATTTACCCCCCCGCGGCGTATATTGCGCGAACAAAACGCTCATTTTTTCAAAAAGGGGGTGGGCCAAGGCAAAAAAAAGTGAAATAAAGTTGTTAAATTTGTTGACATTGTCAGGAGGCTCTGGTATACTCTTTGCAGTTATGAGAGATATAGACCTGAAGTTAATCGAGCAGATAGTGATAGACTACAACGGCAGCCCATACAAGGACGATGCTTACGTCCTGTCGGCAAGCTGGACAGACACAGGTAAGTCACTGACCGACAGTGAGTTAGATGTCTTAGGCAACGAACACATCGACGAGTGCCTCGAAAAAAGTAGGTAAAAGATGTTGACTTTGTCAGCAATTGTGTTATACTATTCCCAGTTATGAGAGACAAGACCAAAGAGACAGTAGAGGCAATCGACCAGACCCGCATGGACATGGCAGGTATGACTGGATTGATTGAATGGATTAACGTGCTGGCAGATCGGAACGGTGAGGGCGACCTTGACGAGATCAAAGAGATAGCTAAAGAGCAGAGCCTCCGCCTAGTGGCCATGAGGAAGAGACTTAATGGGGCGAGATTCGACAACTCGTTTTCACCACTTGGATTTGAACTTGGTAGTTGACATCCGATTAATCTTATGATAGTTTTAAAGCAGATGAGAGACATGGAAACAAAACCAAGAATAGAGAGAATGCACGGGAAAGAGAACCACGCGCCCAAGCCACTAAACACAAACAAGTGCGAGCAATGCGGAATCACTTGCGAGGATGTTTGGCAAGAGTACCTGACCGAGTGCAAGAAGTGGAACAGACCAATCACCAAAACCCGCAAGGACTTTGATGACTTCGTAGACAATGGCGGCGGCGTTTGTACAGAGGAAGCCAGTTGCGACTGGGGACCGACTTGCGAAGGATGCTACGAGCATCAAGATTATTACGAATAAACAGTTGACAACGAAGCCCCAACCTGTAAACTTAATAAAGCGATGAAATGTAAAAAGGATCATACTTGCGCAAGGGAAGGGTGCGACGACAAATTCACAAGCTATGGCAGGTCTGGTTCTAATAGAAAGTATTGTTGTGAACATTGTCGCGTTCACGTTTACCTTGGTAAGCCTCAAGTTGATGGCCCCTTAACCAAAAAGTACACCGAAAAGACTAACTGCTTGAATTGTGGAGAGTCTTTCCTCAAGGCGGGCTATACTTCAAAGTATTGCTCTCACCAATGTGGCTGGGATTACAGACACGCAGAAGAAAAGAAAGCTAGAGGGCTGAAAGCAGAGAAATCTAAATGTAGTGAATGCGATACTGTTTTTGAAAGGAAATCCTCTCCCAAGATATTGAATTCTAGAACTCCCCAATTAAAATTGACTTGTAGTCCAGAATGCTCCAAGATAAGAAACCGTAGAAAAAGAATTGAGGCAAGGGGCAAACGAATCCAAATCCCCCGAACTTGCCGCCATTGCCAGACCAAGTTTACCTTTGAAGGTTATGAGAAAGCAACTTACTCCGACGATTACAAAATGTACTGCTCACCAGATTGTATGAACGAAAATTGTAAGTCCAAGTATTACCCGCCGCAAAAAAGGAATCGTGACAAGAAAAGACGTAACGACGCCGCAAATAAGGCTTGGGCAGATTTAACAGATTGTTATGTGAGGCAAGCAATCATGCAGGACTACAAAAGAGATGGGCTAATAATGAGTGTAAAAGAAATTTCCCCTCAACAGATTGAGGATAGAAGGCTACTCTTGCAAGCCAAGAGAGCTTGGAAACAGGCAACAGGGATGAACTTCGGTTTTAAACTGGTGCATTAACCCCGTCAGCGTAACGCTGATACAAACACGAAAGGAACCATAGTAGTATGAAGAAGTCGATTAATGGAGCGAATAGGGCCGATGACGCAATCGCGTTGAGTAACGTAATCGCTGACTTGCTATCCGGCAAGGCAACCAACCTTGAGGCGATCAACCTCGCCATTAAGGGTTTCGCGGTGAAGTGCGTTCAGCAGCGCGGCCACCAAGTCGAGTGCAAACTCAACGGCAAATCCAGCGCAAAAACTAACCCTTACTACGCGAGGATTGCCAAGGAGGCTCCGACTCACGAACTAGAGGCCAAGGCTGCGGCCAAGGCCGAAAGGGTAGCGAAGAAGGAGGCAGCCGAGGCCAAGGCCAAGGCCAAGAGGATCAAGCTGCGTGCCGCTGGGCTAAAGAGCAAGGCAAAGAGCAAGGTGTCCTCCAAGCGGAGGGCAACGGCTCCGAAGCGTGCCGCCAAGAGGCCAGTAGGTAGGCCAAGGAAGGCGCGGCCAGTAGGTCGCCCCAAGGGCAGCAAGAACCGGCCAAAGAATTAGGGGGTGGTTCCTCTCCCCTCGCCCTTCGGGGCGGGGGGAACACCCTCTTTAAAGGATTGCTTGACAAAGGCTTGCAAAGGCGGCAGCCGCAATTCTAACCCCTTGATAGTCAGTGACTTACGACATGGCAAGACCCGTGCCAAGTGTACGCAAAAGCTAACAAAAAAAACTTTGAAAAAAGTGAAAATAATGCTTGCAATTCTCAGAATTTTCTGGTAAACTATTCCCAGTGAGTGAGAGAAATACAATGAAAAATACAATGACACTAGCAGAGATTCGCCGATACGCGGCAGACAAGCGCAAACGCCAAGCCAAGCGGGATACGTTCACCTTGAACGGTAACACCTACACGGTGAACAATGACCCCGCGCACCAGCGCGATCAGTTGGCTGGCTATTGCGGAAATAATCCAAAATAAAGGTTGACTTTTTAGATAATTCTGATATAATGGTTTCTGTTATGAGAGATAAAAACAAAATATACTTCTTAAACGTCACCTTCAAGGTGAAGCGCAACCCCGAATACACGGGCAACCACACGCTTGCCGGTTGTAATGGAGTAAGTACCACGTTCCCGCTTAATACAACCAAAGCCGACATGATCAAAAAATTTCACGCGGAAATAGTCGGCAAGATTAACGGCAAGACTTGGACAAAGGGCGAAATCGTCCAAGTCGTCGAGATTGAAAAGTGTTTCGAGGATTCAAGCGAAAAGGGTAGATTCCATAAAGACAACTACTAAAATGAGAACACACGAACACCCAATAAAAAAGGTAATAGTTGACGATACCGCGCAAGGTTATTTCCTTACGGTAAGTCGAGGCAGCAAAGTGTTAGAACGCAGAGGCCCAAGCGGCAACTTGCGTTATATAATGAAACACGCAAAGGAGCATTGCGGCTTTAGTGATGAACCACTAGCGCCAACCATTAGAAACAAGTGGGAAGTAAAAGTCCGAGAGGGAATACCTATGGGCATAGCGGAGTAGCCAAGTGGTAAGGCGGAGGATTGCAAATCCTTTATCGTCGGTTCGATTCCGACCTTCGCTTCCAATTAAATAAAATATATAATATGAAAAATAAAATAAAGTGGTTAGTTAATGATCTAGGATTAAATGAATTGAATGCTTACTTGTTTGTGGCAGGTAGCGCAATAACGGCTGCGGCTCTGGTACTGTTACTGTCAGGTGATGCTCCTGAAATGTGGAGGTATTGGAGGGTGTTCTTTCTAAAGCTCTAACTCCTTGCTTGTCATGGGGTTAGAAAGGCGGCAGCCGCGATTCTAAGCCACTGATTACCAGTGACTTAGGATGGACCGGTGCGGAGGTTTCGCAAAAAAAAAGTGAAAAAAAGTGAAAATAAAGCTTGCAATGTTTGCCTGTCACGGTTATAATTAACGGCGTTATGAGAGATTACTACGCGAAATTAAACGAGGCCGAGGTTCGGGAGTTGAACGTGGTGTGCGATGACCTGAGCGAGGAAGCTATTGCCACGCAGGAACGCGAGTCCGAGGAGGAGGTTTGCTGGTGCAAGTTTTTTGAGTCGTGTCCTTTATGCTCCGCGCAGGAGCGTGAGCTGTCCGAAGAGGATCTCGTCGAATGCACGGGATGCGGCGAGCAATGGTTTCGCCACTCTTTCCCTCACGTCAAGGGCGACACCATCGACTGGTGTCGCAAGTGTTACAAAAGCGACCCCTATTATGTCTGAAAATAATTCGCTTTTGTTGTTGACATTGTAAGCTATTTGTGAGATAATCTTATCCGACATGAGAAAAGAAATGAAAACCCACAACGAAGTCTACGCGCCACGTTACGATGTGTTTTACCGTGACGCCGCCAACGAAAATGATCCATTAGGCAGATTGGAAATGAAGTCCTTCCCGATGATGAAGGGCGACCCCGACCATAAAGCGTTCAACGATGCCATAGCTTTCGCTGACGTTATCTCTGACGGCGGAAATGAGGACTGCACGATTGAATCGCGCCGCTACGACAAGGCTAAAAACCGTTGGGATATTGAGCGGGTTTGGCCTAATAAAACTAATTGACACCACACACCCCTTCTGATATAATTAACAGCGTTATGAGACAAGAACAGTTCACGAAAATAAATGATGCCAAGTTTGATATGGCTGGCGTCGAGGGCGTTTTGGAAGATGTCGCAAAGCGCGACGATTACACAAACGCAGAACTCCGAAGCTGCATGGTTCGCATGGCCCAAACGCTTGGCGAGGCTCGCGTTAAGATCAGCACGGCAGTCCAGCAACACCCTTTAATAAAAGAATGAAATACGGAAATCAAAACTACTTTGTTGAAAAAGTTTTAATTGTCTTTTTTATCCTTTGGGGAATTGCAACAATCTTTAATGTAGCTTATGGACACACCAACATTAACCATACCAGAGAAACCAAAATCATTGCTATCACTATACTTGCCGAAGCGAGGGGAGAAGGGGAAGCAGGGATGTACGCGGTTGCTGCAGTCATTGCTCAACGAGCATTTGAAAGAAAACGGACACCATCAGCAGTATGTCTTAAAAAATGGCAATTTAGTTGTTGGAACGG